>OGES01002729.1_pt1 | contig 11281 bp, 10 predicted proteins | sample 1570711 | NCBI WGS metagenome assembly OGES01 (sample SAMEA2582133, study PRJEB24529) | metagenome | biome: Human gut stool | place: China | collected 2011 | reverse complement strand
GGGGAATTAAGATAGTTTGGATAACGCAAAGGTAACCTGCGAAACTTGAATACTTTAACAGAAGGAATTAACAAGAATCTCTTGATCTGGGGAATTATATTCGTTCGATACATCTGAACTGTCTGCTGTGTTCCCTGCCGTTGTCACACTTGTGCCAACGGCGTGGCACTGCTGTGCCAGTGCGGTGTCACAACTGTGCCAAGCCCTTGGCACAGAGTGTGACAAGCATTGTTATGCCATTGATACTACTTTCCGTCCGGCCATGAACAGCAGGACGACCGTTGCAATGATGATTGATTTCGGATCGAGGCTGGTTGCGCCGTGGTTGATCATGCCGATGAGTACATCTTTCAGTGTTTCCCATACGGCTTCCAGTCCGCCTAGGGTGACAAAGAGCGTGGCTCCTACTGTCATTACGAATACAGTCCAAAGGCGTGCCAACCGGTTGCTGCGGTCGGGCAAGTGGTGCATGACGCGGCGGCTGAATCCGTTGTCGGCTATTTCCCGCTTGTTTTCTGCGAAGAAATCGCGCAAGAGCTTATCATTGTCTATTTCTGTCATAACCGTTTTGTTTTAAATACGTTGCTAATTTTTCTTTTCCACGTGACAGGTGGCTTTTCACCGTTCCTGACGGTACTCCTACAATACCTGCTATTTTGTCGATACTAATGTCCTCCATATAGAACAACATAATGCAGGTTCTTTCCACTTCCTTCAGCATTTTGAGTGACTGATAAACATCCATTTTCTGTCCTACATTCTCTTGTTCGGTACTGTTGATGGCGTCTATTTCCTTTGTATCCAAGTCGGCTGTCTCTTTCCGGCTGCGAATATAATCATAAAAAACATTATAAGCAATACGGTACAGCCACGTAGAGAAACTTGACAAGTTTCGGAAAGAGGCAATGTTTGTATATGCTTTGATAAATGTATCTTGTGCAAGGTCGTCACTCAATTCGCTGTCGCCGCAAGTCAGGTTCAGGAAGAATCGCCGGATGGGCGACTGATACTTCCCCACCAACTGGTCGAAGGCCCTGGTGTTCTTGAACACCACGACCTGCGCGACTAACGATATATCATTGAGTTGGCTCATTTATTCTCGTCGTTCTTTGCTTCGTTTACTCCATTATCTTTCTCTCCGGATTCGGAAGGGATGATTTCGAAGCTATCGTTTTTGATGTTATCCTGATTCTTTTTTTCATCTTTACGGGTAGTATACGTCCGGGGAGCATCTGTACCTTGAGCCTGTTGTTTACTACCGATGATCCATTGTCCGATACCCATAAATGTAACGAGTAAACCGATCGCTCCAATTCCGAATTCACCGGTGATTGCCCAAAGGAAGATGAAAAGACCGATACCTGTAAAGGTGTTTTTGATGCCTTGTGAACGTGGGTCAACCGTTTTGTTTTCACGAATAAATTCTGCTGGCAATGGCTGACCTGCAGCGAGTGCCTGTTCGGCAAGACGATAGCGTGCTTTCCGATTTTTATAACGGAAGAAGAAGATTACAAACAGAATGAATACCGGAAATCCGAAAACGGCAATGATTGATATGATTGCTACGAGAATTCCTCCGTTGATACCAAAGCCGTGGAATGGGAAATCGTCGTCATCCGATTCGAATGTAAAACTGGCCTTACCATGACCAGTACTGACATTACTTGAGTTTGCATCTACTTCTGTGGAATCAGTGTCCGCTGTATCTACACCGATGACTGTGACAGCAGTATTGTTTGTTTTTGCTTTATTGTCTTTGGTCACAGTTACCTTTACTTTTCCGACGGAATCGCGGACAACAGTAGTTTGGTTTTGGGCAATAGCCAGTGTGCAAGTGGTCAGTACAACCATCAATGCTAATAGAAAATTTTTCATATCAATAGTTTTTTTATTTATTTCTTTGTCTGTTAGACGTAGTTAATATCATAGAAAGTTGCAAAGAGACGAAATATTTTTGATATTTGCGGAAATTAATAACGAAAAATGGAATTACCCGCTTCTTTTATAGATTATACCCGTGCCCTGCTGGGCGATGAAGAATACGACAAATTAGCTGTTGCCATCCAACAAGAACCACCTGTCAGCATCCGGTTGAATGATGGGAAATTAAAAATTGAAAATGGAAAATGCAGAATTGTACCGCAAGCAGGCTGTATTACTGATTTTCAACTTTCAGCTTTCAATTTTGAATTTAATCAAGTCCCTTGGTCTTCCGAAGGGTTTTATTTGGATGAGCGTCTCACTTTCACGTTTGATCCATTGTTTCATGCAGGTTGTTATTATGTTCAGGAGGCTTCTTCTATGTTTGTGGAGCAGGTGCTCCGGCAGTATGTCACCGGACCGGTAAAGATGCTGGATCTTTGTGCGGCTCCCGGTGGAAAGTCTACTCATGCCCGTAGTGTGCTTCCTGAAGGGAGTTTACTGGTGGCTAATGAAGTCATCCGGAATCGTTCGCAGATTCTTGCGGAGAATTTAACGAAATGGGGACATCCGGATGTAGTGGTAACCAATAATGATCCGGCAGATTTTGCGGCTTTGCCATCTTTCTTTGACGTGATTCTTACAGATGTCCCTTGCTCCGGTGAAGGTATGTTCCGTAAAGACCCTGTTGCTGTAGAAGAGTGGAGTCCCGAGAATGTAGAAATCTGTTGGCAGCGGCAGCGGCGGATTATTGGAGATATTTGGGACACGTTGAAGCCTGGGGGAATTCTTATATATAGTACGTGTACATTTAATACAAAAGAGGACGAAGAGAATGCACGTTGGATTCAACAAGAGTATGGAGCCGAGCCGTTAACTGTGCAGGTACAGGAAAACTGGAATATAACAGGAGATCTTTTACCGGATAATTGTGATGGTTCTAAATCTTCTATTCCTGTCTATCATTTTTTCCCTCATAAGACGAAAGGCGAAGGCTTTTTCCTGGCAGCTTTTCGAAAGCCGGAGACAGGAGACGAGATTCCGGTATCTTCTTTCGCCAAGGAGAAGACTTCTAAAAAGAAAGATAAGAAAGGAGGAGCAGCATCTTCTCCTGTTTCGAAAGAACAGCTGAATATTGCAAAAAGCTGGCTGAATGATGAAAATTCGGACAAGTATATATTGTCGGCAGAAGGAACAAGTATCCAGGCTTTTTCAAAGCATTATGCTGATGAATTAATGGCAATGAAACAATGCCTGAAAATCGTATCGGCAGGAGTGGAGATAGGAGAAGTGAAAGGAAAGGATTTGATACCTGACCATGCATTGGCGATGTGTAGTTCACTTTTATGCCGGGAAGCTTTCGCTACGGAAGAAATAAGTTATAAACAGGCTATCACTTATTTACGAAAAGAGGCCATTACCTTGCCGGTAACAGCCCCTCGTGGATATGTTTTGCTTACGTACCGGCATATTCCTCTCGGATTTGTGAAGAACATCGGTAATCGTGCCAATAATCTTTATCCGCAAGAATGGCGTATTCGTAGCGGATACTTGCCGGAAAATATACGCATATTATCGGAAAGTACAGTTGATTAAAGAAGACCCTGCTGATTAAGGCAGTATTCCGGCAGGTATTTCCTGTTCGGAAAGGGTAAAACTAATTTGTTTGCCTGTGCCTGGTTCACCTCCAGCGATTTCTTCCAGCGTGTAGGAAGGAGGTGGTGCAGGTGATGTCCGCGTTTCTCCGATGGGTGGAGTATTCCAATTCAGATTCAAGCTTTTATCCAAGCGGTGAAATACGTATGCGTTTCCCCACAAGATGAATTTATGATTGGAAATAGGTGTTGCCACATCTTCCGAAAAGGTGAGAGTCAGTATAGCTTTCTCATTATTTCCTTCTTCTTTTTCCAGTTTGTAACTTCCTCGAGTTATTAAGGTTAGTCCGGATGAAAAAGCTGTTTGTTCTCCCTGTTTGAAAAAATAAGCATCCCGTGCGTGATTGTTAATTAGAAAAATGTCGGAAATGCCGGGCAGAAGATTTGCGTCTCCGTTGGGTAAGTTAGACAAGTAGCTGCGGAGCAACTTTATATCTTCGTAATTGTCGACAACCTTGATTGGCAGGGTGCAGGTTTCTTGTGTGGCGTTGTCCGTTACTGTCAGATAAGTTTGCCCGGTGAGAATACCGGTAACATAAATCATACGTCCGGCAGGTACTCCGGTCCAGCCGGTTTCGGTTCCTGCGCTTGCGATGCGTGTGTCTTTAACTTCAAGTGAGTAATCACCATTTCCGCTTTCCAGTCCAAGGTAACGTCTGCCACCCATGGGCACTTCATATTCACTGTTGTAAAAACGAAGTGGATTTTCTTCATCCTCTTTACATCCACTGAATAGTGTAAGGATGCAACATAACATGAATAGATAGAATTGTTTAGGTCTCATAATCTGTATTTTATGTTCGTTGCAAATGTAACATATTATTTTGAAATATTTAGTTGGAACTTGAAGAAAATGAGAGGGAGAGGGGAAATATATTCAGGCACGGATTACACGGATTTCACGGCTTTTAGAAATATGATTGTCATAAAGTAACAGCGTAATCCGTGAAATCTGTGTAATCCGTGCCTGAAATTATTATATAAACATACTTACATCACTTAAAATAGAAATTAGTATGTTCGGCGTAATCCATGTCTAAAGGATTTTATGTACTATTTATAGTTTACTCTTGTAAATCCGTGCCATTGCTTTCTGGTACTGATTTTCCAGTTGCAGATAATTTTGATGGCTTTGATAGATGACAGAAACTTCAACGAAATATTCAATCATACTAATCTGTCCACCTGTCAGAGCCTGTTTCAGCAGTGACAGATCTTGTTGCGACTGGAAAGTCTTGCTGTATTCTTCCATCGAAGCGTGCAGTGTTTTCGCTTCCCGGTAAAGCTGTGCCAATTCGGACTCTACTTGCAGGGTAGCATTATCCTTTTGCAAGTCAATGTTAAGAGCCTGTGCTTTAGCGATTTTTACCTTATTCCGGTTTTCGAAAAGCGGGAAAGAGAAACCTACCACTACACCGTTGAAAGGTACGCCTGTTTCTGTGTTCCGGCGGTAGCCGAGTTCCAGTTTGGGTAGCCATTGTGATTTATTGACAGCAATCTGTTTGCGGGCAACAAGACTCTCGTTTCCGAGTGCCATAAGAGTACGGTCCGTTGCCATGACTTCCGACTTCAATATTTGATAATCGCTTGGGAAAGGTATAGCCGGATATTGGTTTTCCTCGAAAACTACCGGAATATTACCATTCAGCGTATTCAGCTCCTGCTGTTTGTTGCGGAGTGCTGTTTCGTTCAGAGACGCTTCTGTTCTGACATTCAACAGTTCCAGATTGATTTTGTTGGTTTCGAGAGCATTCGCATCTCCTGTTTGAAGACGTTTGGCATACATCTTTGCAAGTTCTTCCGCATTGCGGAGGCGTTCTTCCAGAATATGCTTTTGCTGACGAAGCATGATAATATCCAAGCAAAGTTCTTTCGCCTGTAACAGCTTCTCTTGACGGAAAACATCCGACTGACTGTCAAAAGCTCCGGCTTTCAGACGATTCAACTTGTTGCGTGTAGCATATAAACTAGGGAAATCAAAGCTTTGTGAAACAACCAGTTCGCCGATTGTTTCGCTTTTATCTTTCGCTCCCCATAGATGTGCGTAAGAAAGAGTAGGATCAGGCAGGTTATTATCCGTTTTAGCTTCCAGCTTCTGCGAAGTAATCAGTTGCTCGTTTGCCTGCAACTCCTTATTGTTCGTTTCGATATTCTTCAATACCTGTTCAATTCCGTTTTGGGCTTGCACTTCGCCTATGGTTAAGAAAAGAAGTGCAGCGCTTATGGTCATGATTTGTTTCATTTCTAATTTCTTTATTTATTACAAGCTATTGTTGATAGATACTTTATGATAAGACATCTATTTGTTTGGCACCGAGGAACGACCCGTTTCTCACCGAGAAACACTTGGTTCCTCACCGGGGAACGATGGTTTCCTCACCGAGGAAAAACATCACCTGCTACAGGCTTTCCTGGGCCTTTTTCCGATGCATCATCAGATAAACAATCGGAACGATAAAACCGTTCAAAAAAGTAGACGTTAATAACCCTCCTAAAATCACTTTTGCCATCGGACTTTGAATTTCGTTACCGGGCAAGTCGCCGCCGAGTGCCAATGGAATCAGTGCCAGTGCAGAAGACAATGCCGTCATCAAAATCGGATTCAGACGGTCGAGAGAACCTCGGATCACACTATCATACACATTCAAACCTTCTTCCTTTTGCAGATGATTGTAGTGGCTGATGAGCAACATACCGTTACGCGTTGCAATACCGAACAAGGAAATGAAACCGATGATAGCCGGAATACTGACTTCTCCTGTTGTAATCACCAAAGCAAATACACCACCGATCAGTGCCAGCGGAAGATTCAGCAAGATGACGCCCGACTCTTTCACGCTGCGGAACTCATTATACAATAACAAGAAGATTACTACAATGCTGATAAATGAAGTCAGCGCCAGTGTCCGGCTGGCAGCCTGTTCACTTTCAAACTGTCCGCCATACTCGATGTGATAGCCTTCGGGCAGTTGCACCGATGTGTCGATGCGTTTCTGAATATCATTTACAACACTACGCAAATCGCGGTCGGCCACATTGGCAGAAATCACAATTTTACGTTTTACATTCTCGCGGTTGATCGTATTCGGTCCCATGGCTGATACCACTTCTGCTACATAGCTCAAAGGAACTTTGCGGCCGTCATTCGTATCTACCATCAAGTTCCGGATTTTTTCTATTTCATCCCGGGCATCATCCTTCACTTTCACGATCAGATCGAAACTCTTGCCTTGCTCATAAACCTGCGAGATTACTTTTCCAGCCAAAGCTACGTTCACATATTCCGAGAACTCCGGCAGAGTAATACCGAACTTAGCCAGCATTTCCCGTTTAGGCTGTATTTTCAGCTGCGGACGCTCAATCTGTTGTTCCACGTTCAGGTCGGCAACACCGGGAATATCACTGATAGCTCCTTTAATTTGATTACCGAGTGAGAACATTTTATTCAGATCGTCTCCGAATAGCTTGATAGCGATATTCGCTTTCGTACCCGATAACATAGCGTCGATACGGTGGCTGATTGGTTGTCCGATTTCTATATTTGCCCCGGTGATAGTACCCAACTTTTCACGTACATCAGCTACCAGTTCACTGCGCGAACGATCTTTCAGTTCAAACGGAGCTTCTATTTCAGAAACGTTTACCCCTAATGCATGTTCGTCCAGTTCGGCACGTCCCGTTTTCCGGGCTACGGTTTGTATTTCGGGAATCGTCATCAATAACTCTTCTGCCCGATGTCCCATTTTATTGCTTTCTTCCAGTGAAATACCCGGTAGAGAACTAATATTGATGGTGAACGATCCTTCATTAAAGGAAGGAAGGAAACTGCGTCCGAGTGTAAAGAACACTCCGAGCGCAACCACAAAGAGTGCGATTGTACCTCCAAGTGTCACTCGTTTGTGTGCCAGCACCCAAGTCAGTGCCTTTTCATAAATCCCTTTCATCCAACGGGCAAGGGGAGCTTCTTTCAGTTCCTTGTTTGTCTTATTGCTTCCTAATAGATAAGAACAGAGCACCGGAGTCAGCGTCAGAGCAACTACTGTCGACGCGAACAATGCCACGATAAAGGCAACGCCCAGCGGAACCAACATTCTGCCTTCCATTCCGCTAAGGAAGAACAACGGGACAAAGCTGACAACGATAATCAGTGTAGAATTAAGTATAGGCATCCGCACCTCTTTCGAAGCATTGAATACCACCTCGAGTGTACTTAACCTTTCCGCTTCTGCTTTTTGACGGTTCTCCCGCAGTCGTTTATACACGTTTTCCACATCGACGATGGCGTCGTCTACCAATGAGCCGATGGCTATCGCCATACCTCCTAGACTCATGGTGTTGATTGTCAGTCCCATGTAATGCAGCGTCAGAATCGAAACAAGCAGGGAAAGAGGCAGCGTTACCAATGAAATCAATGTAGTGCGCACATTTGCTAGGAACAGGAAGAGTACGATTACTACAAAAATACCTCCTTCAAAGAGTGATTTCTTCACATTGCCGATGGAACTTTCGATAAAGCGGCTTTGACGGAATATGTCCGTTGAAACTTTTACGTCCGGTGGCAGATTCTTTTGCAGGTCTTTCAAAGATGCTTCCAATTTATCCGTCAGTTCCAGCGTACTGGTAGCCGGCTGTTTGGTAATAGTCATCAGTACGGCAGATTTTCCACGCTCTGAAGCAGTTCCCAGTTTCGGGGCTTTCGGTCCGATGGTTACGTCCGCAATATCTTCCAGCGTGACAGGGAAGTTGTTCACTGTCTTTACTACCGCTTTGCCAAGTTGCTCTGTTTTGGAAGTTGAAAGTACACCGCGTACAATATATTCATTTCCAAATTCATAGAGCACACCTCCGTTTGCGTTCAGGTTCATATCCTGTGTCACAGCCATCACTTCTCCCATCGAAATGCCGTAATGACGCATCCGTTCGGGATCCAGCTGAATCTGATATTCTTTGATATCTCCTCCGAGCACGGCAACCTGTGCCACTCCTCCGGTAGACAATAGACGGGGACGGATAGTCCAGTCCGCAATCGTACGAAGATCGAGCATCGAAGTGGAGTCGGCAGTCAGACCGACGATGAGCATTTCGCCCAAGATGGAAGATTGTGGGCCGAGTGTCGGTTTACCAACGTTGACCGGCAGTGATTCACTGACCACTGCTAACTTCTCGCTAACAATCTGGCGAGCGAGATAAATATCGGTTCCCCAATCAAATTCTACCCAGACAACGGAAAATCCGTTGGTAGAAGAAGAGCGGACACGGCGTACACCCGTAGCTCCGTTTACGGCAGTTTCAACAGGAAAAGTGACGAGCTGTTCAACTTCTTCCGCAGCCATACCGTTGGCCTCGGTCATGATGACTACCGTAGGTGCGTTCAGGTCGGGGAATACGTCTACTTCCGTATGCATGGCGGTATACGTTCCCGCAATTAGCAGGAGGATGGCCGCGCAGACTACAACCAACCGGTTGTGTAGGGAGTAATGTATAATTTTATTAAGCATTTCTTTAAGAATTAAGAATTAAGAATGAAGAATTAGAAATGAAGAATTAAGAATGACTATGCAGCACGTGCAATAAACATATACCAATTATTGCGCAGCCAAATTCTTCATTCTTCATTTCTAATTCTTCATTTAATCAATGTTCGTGACTATGTGCCGGGATGGCATTGCTTGCGCTTGCCAGTCTAACCTGATAAGCACCTTCGGTCACTACACGGTCGCCAGCCTTCACTCCGGTCAGGATCTGAACACTTTTACCGTTGTCGGCTCCTATCGTTACTTCCTGTTTTTTATAACCCTCTTCGTCCAGTTGCAGGTAGATAAAGAAGATACCTTGTTCCTCTGTCAGTGCCGTGCGTGGGAGAGACAGTACGTTTTCCATCGTTGAAGAAAGCAAGAACACCTCTACGAATGATCCGGGGATCACTTCCCCTTTATTGTCGAACTCAAAAGTGACAGGCACATAAAAAGAGTTGTCTCCGGCAGCTTTTCCAAAAGAGAGAAGTTTGCCGTTCAATGCTTTCAGCTCGTAAACCTGATTATTATAAGGAGTCTGGAAATTGGCGGAACTGATTGTACGGAGGTATGGATAATACTTTTCCGACACTTCGGCACGGAGGAAAAGACGACGATTCTGCGTCACGCTCACCAGCGGTTGTCCGATGGTCACGTAGTCACCTTCTTTCACAAGAATGCTTTTCACATATCCTGCAATAGGAGCTGTAATACTTTGGCCGATAGCCGAATGATTCTTGGAAAGGGCTTCGTAACTAAGGCGGGCATTTTCATAACTTTGCTCTGCCTGTGCAAAATCCTTGTCAGATACAATCTTGTTTTTAACAAGCTCTTTCATACGTTCGTACTCCTTCTTAGATACCTCGTAGGCAATGCGGGCACGTTGTACCGGATCACCGTCGGCGATATTTTTTGAAGAAATCGTGACTAGCGGCGTGCCGCTGCCGACGCTCATTCCTTCCGTTACTTTTCCACGGAAAGATACAACGCCGGCCACTGTAGCTACGGCAACCGATTCATCACCTTGGGCAGCCAGCACCTGTCCGCTGGTTTTAATCACTTGCTGGAAAGGTGCAGGTTCGATAACGCTCACCTTGACACCGGCTGCTTCAGCTTTTGCCTTCGGAAGGATGATTTCATCACTGTGCGCTTCGGCAGACTCGTTATGTCCATCGGCCGCTTCATGGTTGTGTTCTCCGCTACATTCGCCTTCATGAGAATGATTGGAACCCTCTGCCTCGTGATTATGTCCTTCCGTGGCATGATCGTGTTCATTGTGTGTGTGTGTGACGGTACTATTATTACAGGAACCCAGCACGAATAAGCCTAGGATTCCTACGAAAATAAGTTTTTTCATAATGATATTTTCCTACTAAATTTTACTGTTTTTTTACGCTACAAAGATAAGGTAACGCAAATGCAACTGATTTGCATTTACGCTTTTACGCAAAAACAGAGTAGGGAGGGGCACGAAGAGGAGTGGCACGGTGTATATCCGTGCCATGCAGAGAGTCTCGGTAGACGTAATAGTTCTTAATCCGTCTCTCTTGTGGCCGTAATAGATGTTCGATGATTACATCCGTGAACAGGGTAGCGATGAATACATAATCCGGTCCGCTATCCGTATGTACGGATGGAGTGGGAGAGTAGAAACGAGTCATACATTCGCTGCTGCAACATGAATCGTTTCCCGGGTGATGATGATGCGTGGGACATTGTTGTTCTACAGGCAAGTCCTGCTTCATGCAAATCATTCCGTTGGGGTGATGATGATGGGGAATAACGGCTGCCACCAACATTATAATGTTGATTAAAAACAGCAGAGTTACTATTATTCGTTTCTTCCCTTTCATCCTTTCTTTTAGAGAATTTATTTTTTTATTGATTCCTTTTCTTTTTCTTGCAAACGTTCCAGCAATTCTGTTGCTGATACATAAATTACTTTTCCATCTGGTGTTCCCTGACTAAGGAGTTTACCATTGCGAGCATTTTTTTCCAGCAATCGCTTTTCTGCCAGCTGAAGACCGCGTCGTAATTTATCGCTCAATTCTTGCATTTCATTATTTGACATAATTCTTGATGCATTTAAAAAGTTCAAGTTCATATATTCGATCCTCGCCATGTTGGTAACCTTCGGCTACAATTACTCGAGGAGAAATACTGTTATCGGCTAACAGCCAATAGTCTACACGC
>OGES01002727.1_pt1 | contig 11286 bp, 15 predicted proteins | sample 1570711 | NCBI WGS metagenome assembly OGES01 (sample SAMEA2582133, study PRJEB24529) | metagenome | biome: Human gut stool | place: China | collected 2011 | reverse complement strand
CGCCCGGCCACCGCTCCGCCGCTTTTCAGCAGCAGGCCGCTGGCCCACAGGCTCTTCATGGCCGGGGCCAGGCCGGTGACGGCCTCTCCCCTATACAAAAACAGGTGCAGGATGGCCCCCAGCAGCACCGGCGTCACCAGGGCGCAGGCCGTCCGCAGCACCACCGGACGCCCCCGGTGGGCCAGCAGATTCACCCCCGCCAGGGCCAGGGCCGGGGCCGCCAGCCAATAGCCGTAGCCCGCCAGGCCCTTCAGCAGGTTCCCCAGCAGGTTCAGCACAATGGCGTCCGCCTGGAAATAGCTGACCACCACGCACAAGGCCAGCAGCAGGCACACGCCGCCGCCTACCTCCCGCCGGATCGGCGGGAGGGCGGATTTCTGCGGAGCCGTCTTTTTGGTTGTGGTTTTTTTCTTCTGTCCGGACGCCATAGTGGTTCCTTTCCCTTATTTAATGAGCTGCACCACGATGGTCAGCAGACCCATGGCCCAGCAGTAATACGCAAACGCGCCGAATTTTCCCTTGTTGGCGATCCGCCGCAGCAGGCCGATGCACAGATACCCGGACACCGCCGCCGTCAGCACGCCCACCAGATACACCGGCACCTGGCCCCAGTCCACGCCTGCGGAAATGGCATCCTTCAGGCTGAGGATATTGGCCCCCAGCACCGCCGGAATGGGCAGCAGGAAGGAAAACCCCACCGCGAACTTCCGCTCAAAGCCCCCGAAGCACCCGGAGGGGATGGTCATGCCGGACCGGGAGATGCCCGGCACCGTGGCGATGGCCTGGCCAACACCCACGGCCACCGCGTCCAGCAGCGACGCCGTCCGCTCGTTCTTTCTCCCCTTCTTCACCCGGTCGCTGGCGAATAGCAGGAAGCCCGTCACCACCAGTGCCCCGCCGATGAACAGCATGTTGTTGGACAGCCCCAGCACCTTGTCCTTGATGGGCAGCACCGCGAACAGCGGCAGCGTGCCCAGAATGATCAGCAAAATCAGTCTCCGGGCCGGGGGCAGGGGCTTGGGGGTGGACCGGTGGGCCAGGTCCCCGATTCCCCGGAAGAACTCGGCGATCATGTCCTTGATGTCCTGCCAATAGGCCACGAACACCGCCCCTAAGGTGCCCAGATGCAGCAGCACGTCAAAGAATTCTGGCACCTCCGCGTCAATGTGCAGCAGATTCTGCGCGATGGCCAGATGTCCGGAGCTGGAAATGGGCAAAAACTCCGCCACGCCCTGGACCAGGCCCAGCAGGAAGGAAGAAAAAGCGTTCATACTACATATTCTCCTGTCTTTCAGATTACATTTTGTTTATTTCTGTCGGATTATTCCGATCTGTATTCGTTTCAAAAATACGGATACATTTGTACTATAGCACACTCCGGGGGAAATTACCAGTGTAATTTGCGCCCCGGGGAAAAGATTTCCCCGGGGCAGGCGGGCCGCAAAAAAAGGGCGGACGCCGGCGTCCGCCCTGATCTTTATCCGAACAATAGGATGCACCACCAGATGGCGCCGATGACAGATATGACCAGCCCCAGCAGGAGCATGATGCCCCGGGCCAGGTCCGTGGCCTGGAGCTTTTCCGAGTTGTCATAGAAAAAGCCCAGCAGGAATTTGTCCAGGGCGATGGCGGGCTTCAGCAGCAGGGGGAGCACCAGGCCCAGCAGCAGGAACAGCCCCGCCGTGAGAAATTCCCCGGGCCGCCCGGCAATGCGGGTCTGGTGATTGCCCAGGGCCATGCTGTACAGCGCGTTATCGGTCAGGCCCGGGCTGAACCCGACCTTCTCCTGGACCAGGGTGCTGATGGACCAGCTGTCGCCCGCTGTCATGAACGCTCCGGTGGCGGTGTTGTAGGTGATGTTGCGGACCACGCCGTCCATGGCCATTTCCGCCGCCCGATAGGAGCCGTTTTCCGCCAGGGACAGGGTAAACTCCGCCGTCTGACCTGTGGGGGAGTGAATGCGCAGGCGGTTGTCCTCCGTCACCTCCACCGTGGAGCAGCCCGGGCGGGTATAGGTCCTGCTCTGTTCCCCGGCGGTCATGCGGTAAAAGCCGCCGTAGTTCCACACGCCGGGGCGCAGGCCCCACACCAGGGCTGAGACCGCCAGGAGCACTGCGGCGGCCAGTTCGATTTTCCAGATGATGCTTTTCATGATGGATTCCCTCACCTTTCCAGCGAATTTCCGTCTGTTGCAGCTGTGATTCTCTGTACAGTTATGGTACTATATTTATGCAGAATTGTCAACGAAAAAAAATGTTTTCGATTTAATATTTATTATTCTTTATGGCCGCCGATCTCCCGGTGAATGGCTTCCCGGGAAAGTCTGCCGGGGTTGAAATAAACCTTGGAGGCGATCACGACCTTATCCCGGCTGACATTCTTTTTAGGGCCTTGCCAAAGCTCATGCAGCCCACGCAGACCTTGAAAATTTCCATATCGGTCCTGCCTAATTTCGTGTATTCCATGCGTCAGCGCTCCTCTTTCTCACTTTCCGCTGAACACCGGGAAGAAGCTGAACTCGCCGCAGTCCTTGATGGGCGCGGTGTGCATCAATTGCATTACGTCAGCGTCATCACCTTTTTCCAAAAAAATTTCGGTGTCACCCTTTACCGGGCGGCACCGTGTTTTTTACTCCGTTGCGATTTTTCAGGAGGCGTGGTAAAATGTATTTTGCAGGGCTGTGAGCATTTATTTTTCCTTGCAGTCAATGCCGCCTTGCTGGACACCACGCCGCTTATTACCCACCCCTTCCCACTGAGCGAGATTGAGGAGGCTTACCGCATCTTTGAAAACCGTCTGGACGGCGTCATCAAGGCGGCCATCACGGCGCATCCCTCAAAAACATAACACGGAGAGAAAACCATGGCTTTTGACTTCAAGAAAGAATACAAAGAATTCTATATGCCGAAGAACCGGCCGGAGATCGTAACCGTGCCGAAGGCAAACTATATCGCTGTCAGAGGAATCGGCGACCCCAACGAGGCGGGCGGAGCCTATCAGCAGGCCATCGGCGTGCTGTATGCGGTTGCGTACACGCTGAAAATGAGCTGCAAGACCGATTACAAAATGGAGGGCTCCTTTGAATATGTCGTTCCGCCATTGGAGGGCTTCTGGTGGCAGGACGGGAAAGACGGCATTGATTATGCCGACAAATCGGAATTTGTTTTATGGAAAGTGAATTTGAATTGACTCAACTATGGGAAACTGATATGATCGTCCAGTTTCCAAAGATATCAGCAATCTATTACGGGTTACTACAGGCTGGGTATGACTTTTATATCCCGGAACGTTCTGCTGAACACATCCGGCATATTATGAAGTATAGGAACCGGAAACATCAGGATACTTTCTTTTCCGGAGCCAAGCAGGACACCTGCGACGTATATCCTTACTGGCCACGTGCGTTCATGATGGAATCGGCGTCTTTTTTTCTCAACGACAACAATACCGGCTTTCAGGATTTTGAAACGCTACGCCGGAAGATCCTGACTGCGGGAAACATCTCGGAAAGCGAACGTGGCGAATCCCTTTGGTGCTGGCTGGAAGGTTTTCCCCGGGCGATTGTTGCGGTTCTATCAGGCAACTCTTTTGCAGGATACCTGGAATGGGAGGGAGAATGGATCGCTGGACAGGAAAAGATTTACCGGGAAGAGATGCACTTGATTCAGGAATGTCTAGAAATCTGTACCAGCCGGTATCATTCCCCGGTACGGGAGATCCGGATCTGCCTCAATCCTGTTAAATGCGTTTATGCATCGGACTACCATCTGACGGAAGACTGCTTTGTTTTCTCCTCCGGGGCATTCCGGACAGATTCCGTTATCCATGAATTCCTGCATCATGTGGTACATCCGACTGTGGCGGAACAGAAGGATATGATTCTAAAGCATCGGCAGGTCAACGACCAACTGGATCAATCGTACTATTTGGCAGGAAGCGATTCCGGAGTACTCAATGCTTTTGAGGAAACAGTTGTCAGATCACTGACTAAAGAGATTATGAATCATAAATTCCCCGACGATCTCTCCGTTTATATCGAACACTTTTTGAAACAGCAATGAACCGAAAAAACGGAAGTTAATCAGACAAATTCCAGTTTAACGAACAGGAGATGATGAACACATGAGAATCCTATATGAACTATCTTGGCTATGGGAAACGCTGGGCATTGCACTTGTGGCTGCGGCTGTCTGCGTGGCTTGCGCCGCGCTGATCTGCAAGGCAGCGAAGAAGAAACTCAGCATAAGGGTGTTGGCAGTCATAGGGGCTGCGGCATTTGTGGGCGCGATTCTGGCGGTTATTCTGATCGCCCGGACGCCGATGCCGCTTTGATAGGACGGAGCGTTTGCAGGAAGCGTATGCGTTTGGGAAAAGAATTTACTAAACAAATCGGGATTTATGGAGGTATGAATATATGGCAGATGCGTATTACAAACCTTGCAAGGAATTTGACATTTGCAATGAGCTGATTGAAAAATATTGGGAATCAAAACAATATGACAAATGCTTTGAAGGTCATTTGGTATTGGCAGAGCAGGGCTATCCCCTTGCTGAATGTCAAATAGGCTATTTCTATTACGAGGGACTTGGTGTTGAAAAGGACTTGGAAAAAGCACTATATTGGACTCGCCGTGCCGCAGAGCATGGTGATAGAGATGGACAATACAATTTGGCAGAGTTTTATGAAGATGCAATCGGAGTGGAACGGGATATCGAACAGGCTAAGCATTGGTATCGACTTGCTGCACTGCAAAACAATGATTTGGCAATCGAGAAATGCAAAGAACTTGGAATTGCATTGTAATTACGCATCGCAATATAATCAGCAGTTCGTCAACTTCCAGTTTGGCGGAGAAGAAATGGAAAATATCAAAACCCGCTGCCGGTGGTGCAGGCTGGGTGGCACAGCTTCCGTTGCAAGTACACCATGTCCACCAGCTGCACTCCGGCCTCGTAGATGGGGTGGTCATAGTGGTCGGTGAAGAAATTGGGAATGCGGTGCCAGCGGACAAAGCCGCACTTCTCATAAAACGGCACGGTCAGCGGGCTGTCGCCGGTGCCCACCTGTAAAAGGGCATAGCAACCAGCATATTGACGCACAAGAAAGTCAATCAGCGCCTTGCCGTAGCCCTTTCTCTGCGCCTCCGGTTCCACGGCGAGGTTCTTGAGCTCCAGAATCCCGCCGCCCTCGTCGGTGACGACGCATTCCGCCTTCACGCCGCCGTCCTCCAGCACATACATGGTGCCCCGCTCCAGATAGCGGTCGATCATGTTCTCCTGCTCATCCGCCAACAGCAGAAGCGGGAGGAATTGCTTTTTATTTTCGTGGATTTCTCGAATATTCATAAGCTGCTCCGATAAGCCGGAAGTTACAAAAGTGATATCTCGATTCCGACTACACCATATTTATTTTGCTTTTCTCTGGAATAATACATTTCCATATCTTCAGGCGAGGCGGTATTTATGTTATCCTCATTATAACCGCAGTTCAATAATGGCAAATTATCATATAACTCGGCAAATGAAGAAAACAAAAATAAATCTACAACTTTCACACGCAGGGTATCATTTGAATCCTCCGTGTTTATAAACTTTATAGTATCTCCGACAGAAATTTGTTTTCTTTTTTCATCATTCAGACGTAATTCTATTGTTTTATTTCCGGTTCTTATTTCCTGCATCGGTGCAGGAGTTAAATTCATGACGTGTTCTTTCATTCAAGAATTTCCCTTTCAAATTGCAATTTTTCAGTGCTTCTTCACCTTTCGCTTTCCCCCTGCGGCGCAAAATAATGCGTCTGGGCATAGGCAAACTGCTCGTTAAACCGCCGGGCGGCTTCCTTACTCAGGGGCGTGTCCGGCTGCATCATGTCAAAGGCGTGCATATCGGAGTGGTACACGTCCACGCTGGCGGGAATCCCGCATTTCTTCAGGTTCTCGATATACCGCACCGTCTCGGCATAGAATGGCTCGCCGTCCCCCACGATCTGATCGACCCGAATGCCCAGCCCGGCGGCGTGGGACTTCATGTACAGCAGCGCCGCATAACAGTCGTCCAGCGCCGCCGGATAGGGCGCGGCCAAGGCCAGCCGGTATCCCGGCGACACCACCGCTTAGACAGGTGCTCTGATAATTCTCGCATAGGCATATTTTCATCTTAACAGATAACCGGCGCCTAATCAATAGAAAAAGTCCACCGCAGCTTATGGGTGAGGAAATGTGCCATATTCATCTGTCATAGCCGACAGACTTAATGCCTTTGGGAGACGCAGAAATGGAACGACAGGCGATGAAATAGTGGAATTGTAAAAATGCCTGCTTCAAGCTGTAATTGCGTAAAAAGCTATATTCGGCGGGCCTCCTTTGCTTGCGCGAAGGAGGTCCTTTCGCATTATTAGACGAGGCGGCTCTCTGTTTTTGAGAACAGACAAGGCAGGCACTCACATTGAATAAGCGAATATTCGCCGAAAATTCACAAGCTCCGGTTGACAGAGCGAATTTTATGAGTATAATATAATTAGAATTCGTATGAGGAGGCGTCTCCATGAACTTTGAAACCGAAAATATAGAATTCGAGGCTCAGTTTACTGAGGTAATTTATAAAGAAGTGATCGCTTTCGCAAATACGGACGGCGGCGTGGTGTTCGTCGGCATTGACAACAATGGAAATGCCGTCGGACTGGCAGATGTGGATCAGGAGTATACCCGCATCACCAACGGCATCCGCGATGCTATTGTGCCGGACGTTACAATGTTCGTGCGCTTTTCGATCCAGGATAACAGGGTGGTGCGTATTGCCGTCAGTGAGGGAAGCAACAAGCCCTACTACCTCAAAGGAAAAGGTCTGAAGCCCAACGGTGTTTATGTACGCCAGGGCACCTCCAGCGTGCCAGCATCCCCTGCGCAGATTCGCCAGATGATTAAGGAAAGCGATGGCGATGCGTTCGAAGAAATGCGCTCCATGGAGCAGAACCTGTCCTTTGAGGTTGCGGCAAACGCTTTCGAAAAATATGGAGTGCCGTTCGGCAAGGAAAAGTACCGTGCCCTTGGGATCACACAGAAGAATGATGAGCTTTTTACCAACCTTGCACTTATCATCTCCGATCAATGTGCGCATACGACGAAGGTAGCAGTTTTCGGTGATGATTCCAATACCACCTTCAAGGATAACAAGGAGTTCGGAGGCTCCATCTTTGCGCAGCTGGAGGACACCTTTGATTACCTGATGCTCTGTAACAGAACCAAGGCGTCATTTAAGGGCTTGGAGCGTATTGAAAAGCAGGATTACCCCGAGGAGGCTCTTCGCGAGGCACTTTTGAATGCCATTGTACACCGGGATTACAGCTACAGCGGTAGCATTATCATCAATGTGAACGACGAGCGGATAGAGTTCATCTCTATCGGCGGCCTCCTCCCCGGTCTCTCCACCGATGATATCCGTATCGGTATTTCACAACCCCGCAACAAGAATCTTGCCGAGATGTTCCATCGCCTGCGTTTGATCGAAAGCTATGGCACCGGTATCCGCAGAATCTATAAGCTTTATGAAAACTGCCCCGTACAACCGGTCATCGAAGCAACCACCAATGCCTTCAAGATGGTGCTGCCCAATATGAACGCCATGACCGCCGCCGCGCCGAATCAGGCTTCGCCGGTGACCGCGCAGATGCAGAAGGTTCTTGACTATACCTCCGAGCACGGCCATATCACGGATGAAGAAGTCCAATCCTTGCTTGGAATCAAGAAGACCCGCGCTTTTGAGCTTATGAAACAGATGCGGAATATGGGGCTTGTGCAGAGGGTAGGCCGCGGGGCTGAAAAGAAATACTTGCTGAATTAGCACTCAGCCAGTGTTTGCTACAAATAATTAATTGAATGCGGCCATCGGTGACAGAGACTTATTCAGGAAGCAGGAAATGCATGAAAGCATCCATTAAAAACATAGAACAGACCATCGCCTCGGAGCAGTATCGTCCTGCTTTGAGCGAGGAATACCAAGAGCTGTTTCAGCGACTTACTCGGCGCTTAGAAGACACGTTACCCATGAACAGAGCTCGAATTATCAGCGATGAGCTTCGGCGTGTTTCTGAAACTGCACGAGAAGCCGACCTTGACTGCCAAAAATATATGGCGGCCCTAAGCGTATTGGTTGATCTTTCCCTTCAAGGCTGGATTTTTGACTTTCAGGATCATCAGTTTACCTTGAGAATGGAAAACGATAACATTGATGATAAAGAGAAAATACGCTATAGACTTAGCGCAGAGCGCAATGCGCAATTTAAAAGCGAAAGCGTCGCACGCTTCATTATGTATATGGAGACCGAGCGAAATTATAACGGTACTCCAGTATCGGTTAAGTGCTTGATTGGAAATAGACAAGCTGTTTCTGCCCTCGTCTGATGACAAGAAACAGTTACACATTTGGACTACGCATAGATACGGCCTCAGCCAGGAGGCAGCGGTTGCTATATCTAGTAAATCTGTTGATTCAAGCGAGCTTGAGATAAAAATGCCTCGTCCGGCAGATTGGCTGCAGGGTATGGAAGCAACGGTGTACAAGGGGCTACAAGCGATAAAAAGAAACAAGTGGTTTGATAGAGTGGAAAAAGTATCAGATTTTCCACTCTATTTTACATAGTCGCTGGTTGCGCTGATTGATGAAATCAGGCTGTCAGCGGCTTTCCGCTTGTCCTCAAAGCTGATATGCTCCCAATCGTCCAGATACCCGGACAGTAATTCAATCTGCTGGGAGGACAGCGTTTCAACGGACAGGTCTGCAATCGCCTTGGACAGTGTTTTGCGGCGGTTGTCCAAATCCTCGATTTTTTTGTTGGCGTAGGCAAGCAAGGTGGCGTTGGCCCCGGTCAGCGTATCAAGCAGTTTTTCAATCTCGGCTTCTACCTGTGCAAGCTCCACCTGATAGGCGGTAATCTTGGGATTGACTTTTCCCTCGCCGCCCCGAAGCAGTTTGAACTCCCGGAACTTTTCTCCCATAGCGGTGAAAATGAACTGTTCAAACTCATTCTTGCGGAGTGTGCCGCACCCCGGACAGCCGTATTATAGCCTGACATCAGCCGCCCTCCAATCTGCGAACCATTCGCAGATATTATAGCATCATTTCCCCTTTTGTCAATATCATCCCGCGATACCGGCGTCTTTCCGACAGTTCAAGATTTGTCAGCGTCAAAGAAAACAGCGTCACATCAAAGGCTTCGAACCGGTGGGCTCTTACGCGGTCAAAGCAGTCTGCGTTTCACGGCATCATCCACCGGCTCCAGTTCTTTTTCCAGCGTACAGGATAGATCCCATAGCAGCTGACGTTCCTCGTCATCCTCTGTGGTCAAGCTGCCTAATTCATCCCACCGCAGAATGATTCGATACAGCGTCAGAGCCTCCTGCTCCGTGAGTCTTAATTCCATAAGAAATGCCTCCCTCTCAGCTGCTTTTCAACGGGAAATCAGCGGTAAACGATACCGTACATTTCATCGCGTCAGCCGCATCTCATTCTCAAACTGCTCCATCGCCTCCTGCCGGCTGGGGACTTGTGCAAGCGTACAGGAAAACGGCTGGCCGAACAGGGGTTGGGACAGTGTCTCCGCCCAATGCGTCAGCACCTCCGGAGTGAGGGGGCGCTCCTCCCGGAGAAAGATCACCCCGTAATAGGGCGGTACAGACGGGGAAAGCAGCTGTGTCAGCGGGACGCCGCTCCGGACGGAGGCGTTGCAGAAATGCATCTCCGGTGAAAAAAGCGGATAGTACAGCGCCCCGACGAACCAGTCCTGTTCACCGCTTCTGAGCCGCCTTGCCTGCTCCAGAAAGTGCGGATGATCCGGGTTATCCGGCTCCACAAACTCACCGTCCCGAATGGTCTGGTGAAGTGCGGGGAGGTTATGGAAATCAAAGTGGAAAAAGGGCGCCTCTCCCGCCTCGTCCTCAGAAAGAGAAAACTCAGCCGCGTGGAAAGGCTCCCAGTCCTTGCCGCAGCGGTAATAGCCCCACCAGTAGTTCCAGTCATAAATATGCAGATATTTTTTTGCTTTGCAGTCCATAGATGTACTCCATTCTGACAATGTGGGTACAAGAGGAAATCACGGGAAACTCTCCGCCCGGCACCAGCAAAGATTCTTTCCAGGCCCGTCCTTTTTGCAAGAGGGACGCTCAAAGGCGGCGCGGTGATCTTCTTATCTGCTCACCGGAATGGAGATCTCGAAAACGGCGCCGCTATCCCCGTTATACGCGCGGATCGTCCCTCTATGCAGGTGAACGATCTCCTTGGTCAAGGCAAGGCCGATGCCGGATTTTCCGCTTTTCCCCATGTAAAAGCGGTCAAAGATGTGGGGCAAATCTTCCTCGGCGATGCCGTCCCCGTCGTCCTGTATCCGTATCGTCACATGCCGCTTGTCCGTGCGGCAGGTCAGGCGCAGCTCACTGCGGGCATACCGCACGCCGTTGGATAGGATATTGGTGACTGCTCGGCGCAGCCGGGTATCGTCGCAGCTGATCATAACGGGCTCTTCGGGGAAATCCGGCACAATGGCGATGCTGCTGGCGGCTGTCGGCTCCACGGCGCGTATGCTGTCGTAGAGCAGCTCCCGAACATCCATCTCGGAAAGGGCAAGCCGCTGCCGCCCCATATCGATTTTCGAAATGTCCAAGAGTTCTTCCACCAGCTCCGTCATGCGGTCGCTTTCCTCAAGGATTACCTCCGCCGCGCCGCCCGCGTCCATCACGCCCGCCTGTATGCCCTCCGCATAGCCCTGTATCGCCATAAGCGGCGTTTTCAGCTCGTGGGAGGCATTCTGGAAGAAGGTCTGCTGCTGCTCCGCCTCCTTCTCAATATCACGGCCAAACCGGAACCCCAGCAGGCACATGATGGAGGAGATCGCCAGCAGCACCGCAAAGAACGCCCAGTTCAGCGTCACGATATAGCGGGTGATGGGCCCGATATCTATGTACATGATATAGGCGTACGGCTTTTCCCAATCGTCCTGCTCCTCCTGCACGGACATGAAGATCAGGTGATGCCTGTCCGTTTTGAAGGTATAGCATTGGTTGAGCGATAGATCCCGCCCCTTGCAGTATTCCAGCAGTTTTTTCTCCAGACGATATGCGTCCCTGTTCCAACCGCTTGATTGATTGGCATTATCCAGCTCTAAAAATACGATGCTTGGCGTAAGGAAGTGCTCCTCCGTGTCATTCCATCCATCATCAAAAAAGGATCCATCGTCGGTATAGGGGATGGTGCGGTTTTGATACTCCGCCTCGCTAATGAGCGCCTTTTTTGCCT
>OGES01002721.1_pt1 | contig 11300 bp, 10 predicted proteins | sample 1570711 | NCBI WGS metagenome assembly OGES01 (sample SAMEA2582133, study PRJEB24529) | metagenome | biome: Human gut stool | place: China | collected 2011 | reverse complement strand
TTCTGTTTTATATAATTCCATGTACAACTGTTTTATTCTCTTCATGCAAAGATAATTATCAGTATCCGGTTTTATTTGCTTTCCTTGCATACTGATTGAGATTATTGCTAATCCTTGAATGCAAGGATATTACCTGATTCAAATCCGGTCACTCAGGAATAATCACATATCCGTTCAATGCCATCTTTCTGATATATGCACTCATATTTTGAACTCCAGCTTCCTTCATTCGATTATGCAGTATCTCCACCTCTTCCGGTTTGAATTTTACATAAATTCCTTTTGAATACTCTTTCACTTTTCTTTTCCTCCATTTCTTTTTCAAATTTGTAATTTTTAGAAATCATTCTTCCGGGGGCAATCGGCAATTTCTAAAATTGAATAGCAAAAAAGCAACCGATATTACTCGATTGCCACTCTGTTACTCTTGCGAAACTATTCCTTTTTCAAAAAATTTGTAAATATTGTCTAAATGCGTTTGTGAACTTTTTCCTCCAAAAAGCAGTACAAATTGATAATTGACTTTTTGAAAATTATTGTTCTCAGGTTTCTATCAAAATTAGAAAAAGCCCAAACCACAAGGGTTTGAGCTCCATTTGTACATTCGTATTTTCTGCTTTTGGGTATAAAATCTCCGCTGTTAAATATAGAATATTTGTTCGTTTTTGTCAATTCTTACTTGCAATTTTTCGCTTTCTTCTTCGGCAATCCAGCTTTACTAAAAGTCTGTCAATGCGCACTAACACCTTGCTCCGCATTAACATTCTCAGACATTGTATCGACTTTATCTATTTAATCCAAACATACTTTCTACCAAAGCAAATGTCTCATCAATACTACGGTTTTCGTCTCTTGTTATTACATTAAATCCAGATTTTTGAAACATCATATATCTTTCCTGTGAATTAACTCTTTTCAGACATTCTCTGAAATTTATCATAGCATCCTCTGGACTATCTTCTTTCAATAACAACTGATATAAAAACTGTTTTTCCTTATCGGGTCTTTCAAAAAATCTCTGAACAGAAATATTCGGATCTGCTAACATAATCAAAACATGATTCTCATCTGAAATCTTATGTAGAATTTCAACCGGAATATTAGTATCCACAAATATTCTTTTCTTTGTTCTTGAAACCAAGTTCTTTAAAATTTCAAGTTCTAAGACCGTACATTCTTTCGTAACACCATTTACCCATGCCTCATATTCATCTGGAGTTCTTTTTACAAATTCTCTCCAATCCTGTAAATCTCTTGTGTAAGTAAGATTAGGAAACTCCTTGGCATCCAAATTTTCTAAAAGCCTATCCTGATAATTTTCTTCACATACAATTCCGTCATATTTTTCTGCCAGAAGTTTTACCATTGTGGATTTTCCGGCATATGCTGTCCCATTAATAAAGTATACATTTTCAAACTTCATAACAATCTTACTACTCCCGTTTATCTTATAGACTTAATTATCATATCAATAATTTCACCGACAGCCTTTTTTATATCATTGCCTTCCCATCCAAGTTTCCAATCATCCTCTAAATATACATCAGAAACAACATATATACCCGTTGCTACACATTTTCTATAATTAGCTATTGTGAACAAACCAACACCTTCCATTTCAACACAAAGTGCTCCTTTGTCCCGATAATCCATGACTTGTCCCCACGTTTCTCTATAACCTGCGTCCGTTGTCCAATGAAATCCTCTCTTGTATAGAATTTCTGCACTTGTTATCATTTCTTCAATCTCGTTCGTCAAATCCTTCGATGAATGAATTATATCATAATCATATCCGTACAACCTTGCTACTGCAGTATCATTAAAAGCGCCGTCCGTAAGAATAATCTCTCCCGGAACTAATTCTGGTTGTAAGCCTCCGGCATATCCAACATGAATTAATTCTTTAACGCCTCCGGCAATTAAATCCTCCGCTTGTGTAGCTATCGCAGGCGAGCACATATGCCCTTTTATAAAACCAATGTTTTCATTTTTATTAAACACATACAGCTTCCCACCTAATGGATATCTATATTCTCCTACATTTCTTGACACCATTTCATCAAAAATGTCATCAGCAAGAAGATATACTCTATCCGGTATTTTGATTTTATCAATATCAAATCCAGCATTTTTTAATTCTACTCTGACAAGTTTCTTAGGATCTGTTAATGCATTATTTCTGTCCACTATTTTCTCCTTCAAATGTCATTCGGCATCACAATAGTATCTTTTGTATCAAAATTTATGTGTATCTTTTGAATATCCAAATTGTGTTTGAAACTTCTTATTGCACTTGCATATTCGCCATTTGTTTCTTCACTTTCCGGTCAGATTTTTAAGACAACATTATCCAGCGAATATTCTTTTCCGCCGACAATTGCCTGAATATTCTCAGAAAACTCCAGTTGTCTCATTTCTCCTATACTATGCTATATGTAAAGACTTAATCAAAAAATCTACGACACTCTTTTCATATTGATCTTTTATGATATTTTCTTTGCTTTCTTCAATACTTCCATCAACAAAATATTTGCCGTTTTCTTTATTGATTGATAATGAATCAAGAGGCCATCCTTCAAATCTTTTTGATGAAGCTTTATCAATCATATAGAATGATCCGTTTTTTTGAGCTGCCATATTGTCCATAAACGATGAAATTACTCCGTGATTATAAACTGCAATTCCATCTAGGTAATATGCTGTGACTTTACCTCCAAGCCCTGTAATAAGTTTTGAATAGTAATCAATCATCTCTTCATCTGACAGTCTATCCCTATTCATAGGTGTTCTAATATTTAGTCCCGGCTGACGCAAATCCTCAAAATCCAGTTCTTCAAAATATAATCCAGAATCATTACAAATAACAACATCAAAGTATTGTCCATAAAACTCTGCCTTCATAATAGCATTTTCTTCTGGTGTATTCCCCATTTCCTCAGGTTCTTCTATAACTTCGATATCTCTTAAAGTAATAAATTCAATACCATACCCTTTTAACAAATCCGAAAATCTTTTTACCTTTGATGGATTTGTTGTTCCTAATAAAACTCTCATATCGTCATACTCCTAAACTAAATCATCTTAAAAGCTTTCAACGCTTCTACTATAGCCTCTTCCTTCTCCTTCGGGCACTTCGGCTGTCTGGCATCATCTGACTTTGCTTTGTTGTAATTCTCACGCTCTATGATTCCATACTTAGCTTTAACCTGTGCAATATACAGGTTAGATACCTTCATCCCATCATAATGCTCTGCCACGTATTTTCTAATCTCCTCGTATGTAGCCTTACTCTCCGCAGCTGTCAAATCCAGTTCATCCATATCCAGTCTCACATTCACATGATGCTTCGCTTCATGAAGTTTGGACAAAAGACATACTGTCTCACAATTTCCCGTCGCAGGGAACATGTCCACGCACTGCACTTTCTTCACCTGATAACCTCTCGCCTGCAGCACTTCAAGATCTCTTGCTAAGCTGGTCGGTTTACAGGAAATATAGACCATCTGCGGCACATTATAGCGGATGATTTTCTCCAGTGCTTTCGGATGGATTCCATCTCTTGGCGGATCAAGTACGATATAATCCGGTTTTTCCCCGATCGTATCGATCACTTTTAATACATCTCCCGCGATAAATTCGCAGTTGGTAAGTCCGTTTAAAGCTGCATTCTCCCTTGCAGCCACAACAGCTTCCTCCACGATCTCCACACCGATCACTTTCTTTGCAACCGGAGAAAGTATCTGTGCGATTGTTCCGGTTCCGGAATACAGGTCAAATACTGTCTGATTCGCCTCATCGTCGAGCGCATCCCCGATAAATTCACGTGCAGTCTGATAGAGTACTTCTGCACCAAGGGAATTTGTCTGGAAAAAGGAAAATGGTGTGATCTTAAACTTCAGACCAAGCAGTTCCTCATAAAAGAAGTCCTGTCCAAATAAAATATCTGTCCCCTCATTTTTGATCGTATCGGCAACGCTGTCATTTTTTGTATGAAGAATTCCTTTTAGCACACCGTCATATTTTTCCTCACAAAGTTTTTTCACCCAGCCTTCTAATAATGCACTTTCATTTTCCCCACTAAGTTCCTCCATCTGTGTAGTTGTCACAAGGTCAACTAAAATCTCTCCTGTTTTTGCTGCTTTTCTCACAAGAAAATGACGGAGATACCCGGTGTGACGGAGTTTATGATAAAATGGAATCTGTTTTTCCTTAAAATATTCCAACGTGATCTTAAGCACACGACGGAAATCTTCGTCTACGATCTGGCACTCTCCTACATTTACGATCTCATAAAAACTGCCGCGTTTGTGCATTCCAAGTGCCAACGGACCATCCTTATATTCATCTCCAAATGAAAACTCCATCTTGTTGCGGTATGCTTTTGGTCTTGGACTTGCTTTGATTGGTAAAAACTCATATCCCTTATTTTCTTCAGTGATGACTGCGTCGATCAGGTCTTTGACCTGCTTTTCTTTCATCTTAAGCTGTTGCTCATATGGAAGGCTCTGGAATGTACAGCCACCACAGATCCCATAATGAACACATCCAGGTTCTGGCAGCTCCAGTGCAGATTTTTCCAATATTTCAAGCAGTCGTCCTTCGCATTTTCCTTTTCTGACCTTATTGACTGCTGCTGATACTTTCTGTCCCATGATCGCATTTTTTACGATCACACGTGTACCATCTTCCGTTCTTAAAATTCCTTTATTCGGGAAATCCACCCTTTCTATGATTCCTTCTACGATCTGCCCTTTTTTCATAACCAGTTCCTTTCTTTTTCTATTAACACAAACTAAAAAGGGCTGCAACACTGCAGCCCCCTAAGATATTTCTTACTCTTCTGTTTTTTCCTCTGCCGGCTCTTCTGCTTTGTCGTCATCTTCTTCGTCTTCAAAGAAATCATCATCAAAATCATCCTCGAAGTCATCCTCAAAATCTTCCAGATAATCCGGTGCAAAGAAACGATAGATTCCATAAACTGCTGCTGCCACTGCGGCAATAATTCCGATAATCGCAAATACCCAGACAACTTTGGAAGCTTTCTTCTCTTCCTCTGCTTCTTTTTTATTCAGCAGTTCGTTTAATCTTGAAATGTTAACTAAATCTTTTAAATCGTCCATCTTGTTCATAGGGCTCCCCTCCTTCTATTTTCAGACTGCTGTATCTCACAGTCATATGTTACCTAATGATTCTAATATTATGCGTATTACATTCCGCAATGTAAATTCATTACATGTTAATATTATATCATATGTTTCCCATTTCGCCTATTAAAAATTTATAAATTAAACATTTTTATATCTTTTTTAATTTTGCAAAAGAAGCAAACATTTTTTTGATGCCCACTGTATCAAACTGAACCGTGACTTCATAGTCCCGTCCACCTTCTACGATCGCAACTACAGTTCCTTCTCCAAACCTTGTATGTAAAACACGGTCAGCAATATCATATGGCAGTTTTTCCGCTTTCGTATGAACAGACGCAAATGCACGCGCCTGCATGCTCTGTCCGGAAGGCTGCTGTTTCATGTTCATCCGTTTTGATTTTGCACTCCATTCATTTCCAGTTGAATTACCCACTTCTTTTCTTGCAGGAACTGTTTCTTTTCCATCTAAAAGTTCTGCAGGAATTTCTTTGACAAATCGTGAAACTTTATTGTACTGTGTCTCACCTCGGATCATTCTCTGCCTTGCACAGGTGATCGTCAATTCTTTCATTGCACGGGTAATACCCACATAAGCAAGGCGGCGTTCTTCCTCTAACTGCTCACTTGAATCATCCGACGTGATCGACATATAGCTTGGGAACAGACCATCCTCCATACCTGCTAAATACACTTTAGGAAATTCCAGTCCCTTTGCACTGTGCAGCGTCATCAAGACAACATAATCGCTGTCATCTTCCAGGCTGTCAATGTCTGCCACCAGTGCTACTTCTTCCAGAAAACCGCTCAGTGTCGGATGTTCCTCGCTTTCCTCATAGCTTACAACCTTACTTAAAAGCTCATCGATATTCTCGATCCTTGCCTCAGCTTCATCGGTACCTTCCGACTGAAGTTCCTTAACATATCCTGTTTCCTCGATCACTTCACGAAGCAGCTCTGAAATGCTGATAAACTCCAGTTTACTCCGGAACACCTGAATAAGATTTACGAATGGCTTTACTTTTGATGCTGCTTTTCCAATGGACGGGATTTCATCTGCACGCTTTAATGCATCATAAAAGCTGATATCGTATGCCCCAGCATAATCAGTCACACGGTTTACAGTCGTTGCGCCAATGCCACGTTTTGGAACATTTAAAATACGACGCACCGCAAGATCATCACGTGCATTGTCAATCGTCTTTAAATAAGCAAGAAGATCCTTCACTTCTTTTCTGGCATAAAAGTTTACACCACCGACGATCTTATACGGAATATTTGATACGATAAAACGCTCCTCAAACAGTCGTGACTGCGCATTTGTACGGTATAAAACAGCATGATCCCCATAATGATAAGCTTCGTTCTTTACATCACCTGCAATATCACATGCGATAAAATCAGCTTCCTCATAACCAGTATTAAACTGTTCAAAATCAATCTTCTTACCTTCTTCATTTGCAGTCCAGAGTGTCTTTGATTTTCTGCCGACATTGTTTGCGATCACACTGTTTGCTGCATTTAAAATATTCTGGGTGGAACGGTAATTCTGCTCTAATTTGATTGTTTTTGCATCTGGAAAATGTTTTTCAAAATTTAAAATATTATAAATATTCGCCCCACGGAACTTATAAATAGACTGGTCATCATCACCTACTACACAAAGATTCTGATACTTTCCCGCCAGAAGACGGATCAGTTCAAACTGTGCTGTATTGGTATCCTGATACTCGTCTACCATAATATAATGGAAACGCTCCTGATAATAATTTTTCACTTCAGGATCCGACTGTAAAAGTTCTACCGTTTTCATGATCAGATCATCGAAATCAAGCGCATTGTTCTTATGTAATGCATCCTGATACTCCCGGTATACCTCCGCCTGTCTGCGTTTTGCATAATCAGAAGATGTCAGTGCACGCTGCATCAGTTCTGTCGGTGTGATCAGTTCGTCTTTCGCTGACGAGATTGCTGCTAAAAAACTTTTCTCTTTATAAATCTTAGTATCGATCTCTAAACGCTTACAGATATCTTTCATCAGGGATTTTGAATCATCCGCATCGTAGATCGTAAAATTGGTATCAAATCCGATCCGGTCAATATGACGGCGCAGGATTCTCACACAACTTGAATGAAAGGTCGATACCCAGATACTTTCCGAACCGAATCCAACAATTTTATCAATCCGCTCCCGCATCTCCCCAGCTGCCTTGTTGGTAAAAGTGATCGCCATGATATGATAGGGATTAACTCCCTTTTCTTCTATTAAATAAGCAGTACGGTGTGTCAGCACACGCGTTTTCCCGGAACCTGCTCCCGCTAAGATCAGCACCGGTCCCTCCGTCTGATATACTGCTTCCCTCTGCTGTTCATTCAGTGTATCGTATATACTCATATTTATTATTTTCCTTTTCTTTCATTGATTGCTATTATACTATAACATGTACTTTTCGTGCAATAAAACCTATCTTGAATTATTTTGTTAAATTATTTTTTCATTTATATCTTGTCATCTAGTTTTCATTACTATATAATGTGATAAGAGGTGACACAAATATGGATACGAAACAATTTTTACGTTCAATCTTAGATTCCTTACAGCAGATTGATTACGTCAAACCGGAAGATATTCCGAATATTGATTTATATATGGATCAGGTAACCACATTTATGGATTCACAGCTTGCAGCTTCCAAGCGTCATGATGACGACAAAATCCTGACTAAGACAATGATCAACAATTATGCAAAAAACAACCTTCTTCCTCCACCGGAAAAGAAGAAATATACCAAAGAACATGTACTGGTTCTGATCTTTATTTATTATCTGAAGAGTATTTTAAGTATCAGCGATATCCAGGGGATTTTAAATCCGATCACAGAAAAATACTTCGGCAATGACGAGCACTACAGTCTCGAAGATATCTATAAAGAAGTTTTCAGTTTAGAACATCCGGAAACACAGAACCTCATGAAAGATCTTGCAAAGAAATTCAACACTTCCATGAAAACATTCCCGGATGCATCGGAAGAAGAAGCCGATCTTTTGCATACGTTCAGTTTTATCTGTATGCTCAGTTATGACGTATACATCAAAAAAACTCTGATTGAAAAAATGATCGACCAGATGGCTTCAAAAGATCCGGACACAAAACCATCCAAAAAATAATAGAAGAACCGCTATTTCTGATAAGACAGATGATCAAATATTTGCATATACACCTGTCTGCCGGAATAGCGGTTCTTTTTATTTCTATTCTTTATCTTTTTCCTGAAGTCTTGAGAAAACCATATCATATCCGTCATTGCCATAATTCAATGAACGGTTTACACGACTGATCGTTGCAGTGGAAGCACCGGTCTTTTCTGCGATATCAAGATATGTCTTCTGATCTCTAAGCATCTTCGCAACTTCAAATCTCTGTGATAAAGAAAGCAGCTCATTCACAGTACATACATCTTCAAAAAATGTATAACATTCTTCCTTGTTCTGGAGGCTTAAAATAGCATCAAACAGATGATCAACTGCCTCTGTCCTAAGTTTCTTGCTCATAATCCTTTCTCCTTTTTTATTGATTGCACGCTATGTGCGCTATACACCTATGTTGCATTTTAGCATATTAAAGTTTTAAAGTAAATAGATATTTTTGTTATTTTATTTTTTTCGCAGACCGTTATTATATCATTTTCTCCATGTAAATGCAATGAAATATATCGGTTTACAAAATTAGAACATTTGTTCTGATTTTTATTTCTTTTCTATTGATTTTCAAACATATGTTTGCTATAATATTTTTTACCAACAAATATTTTACCCTGTAAAGGAGCATTCCACATGAAAAAAATAGGCTCATTTTTCTTTACTTTTATACCATTTTTGCTTGCGATAGCATTCCAGTACCTTGCCATGTTTTTTGTAATGGGAGTAGCCCTGTTTTATGAACATATCCGCTATATTTTTTCTTCCAGCCATGTCTATACAGAGCTTTGGAACAATACTTTAAACCTTTGGTCCTCAACGCGCGTAAATACCATGATCATGATCGTATTTTCCCTGCTCTGTATCGGAGCATTCGGTCTATGGTACCATGCCGGATATCATGGGATTTATCTGGTTCACCCGGGAAAGATTTTCCATCCGCTTTCCGTTATTGGGATCATCCTTTTAGTACCTGGTACACAGTGTCTGTCGACCTATCTGGTCTCTTTCCTGGCATCTTTGTTTCCACAGTGGATGAAAGCCTATGAAAAACTTATGGACACTGCAGGAATGACAAATGGGCTGACCGTATCCATGTTCTTTTACTCCGTCCTGCTTGCCCCAATCGGTGAAGAACTTCTCTTTCGCGGTGTTACCATGCATCAGGCAAAAAAAGTATTTCCGTTCTGGGCAGCAAACATCATGCAGGCACTTTTATTCGGAGTTTTCCACATGAATATGATACAGGGAATCTATGCATTTTTCCTCGGTATGATTCTGGGTTACATCTGTGAAAGAGGTGGCAGTATTTATCAGTCTATCCTGTTTCACATGTTATTTAACTTCTGGGGAACCGTCATAAGCAGCATTTTACCAACCGGCAGCAGTGCACTCTTTTTCATCCTTTATTTTGCCACAGGAGTGATCTGTATCTCATGCGGTTTTGTCCTCTTCCATTTTGGATCAAACCGCATGGTTCAAAAACAAATGTCTATTCTGCCACTTGAAAATACGGGATATGATACTTTTCCTCCATTCAATTAACGTCCGGTTTCATCACTGCAGATAATTTTTCAGGAAACGAATCAGTTCTTCCATCTCTTCTTTTGTTCCGATACTGATCCTCAGATAATTGCTGATTCGTTCTTTTGAAAAATACCGCACAAAAATATGTTCTTTTTTCAAAGCCTCAAACAATTCTTTTGCCGGCACACGCTCATGTGTTGCAAAGATAAAATTACTCATGGAATCTCCAAATGAAAAACCAAGTTTTGCAAGCTCTTTCTTTGTCCATTCACGGGTCGCTATTACACGCTGTCTGGTCTCTTCGAAGTAGTCCTTGTCCTTTATTGCTTCCACACCAAGTGCAAGTGCTGTCTGATTCATCGTATAGGAATTAAATGAGTACTTCACATCATTAATATATTTAATAAGTTTTTCATTTCCCATTGCATAGCCGATACGCATGCCTGCCATGGAACGTGACTTTGAAAAAGTCTGGACCACCAGCAGATTATCATATTTCTCAATCAGAGGAAGTGCACTCTCCCCTCCAAAATCGATATATGCCTCATCCACAACCACAATCACATCCTGATTATGCTTTATGATATCCTCAATTTCTGAAAGTGGCATTAAAATTCCTGTCGGTGCATTTGGATTTGGAAAAACTACGCCTCCATTTTCGCCATAATAATCTTCTTTTACGATCTGGAAATTATCGTCTAACGGTTTTACCTCATATGGTATCCGAAGCATATCTGCCCACACATCATAAAACGAATAAGTAATATCCGGAAACCAGATCGGTGTTTTAGAATTAAAGAACGTCATAAAGATCATTGCAAGTACATCATCCGATCCAACACCCACAAAAACCTGACTGCTCTTTAAACCATAATACTCTGCGATCGCATCGACAAGAACTTTACAGGCCGGCTCCGGATATAATCTGAGCCGGTCTGTATCGAACTCTTTGAGTGCACGGATCACTCCCGGTGCCGGTGGATACGGATTTTCATTTGTATTTAATTTGATCATACGCTGTTCCTGTGGCTGCTCTCCCGGAACATAAGGTACTACTTTTCTTACATAAGATTCCCAGTTACCCATTCTATGCCTCCTACTAATTCAGTCCATACACTTCTGCTAATTTTGCAAATGCAGGAAGTGAATTTTTGATTGTCTCATGAGAAACACAATAAGCAAGGCGTACAAATCCGCCACATCCAAATGCACTTCCTTTTACCATCAGAAGATGCAGCTTTTTGCCCTCTTCTACAAACTCTTCTTCATTGGCGACCGGAGATTTCACCCACAGGTAAAATGCTCCTTCCGGCTTGATACAGGTAAAGCCAAGATTCGTTAAGCCATCGTATAACATCTTTCGGTTTTCATCATAAAAAGAAACATCTGTTTTTTCATCTAAACATCTTGCAACTGCTTTCTGGATCAAAG
>OGES01002720.1_pt1 | contig 11302 bp, 5 predicted proteins | sample 1570711 | NCBI WGS metagenome assembly OGES01 (sample SAMEA2582133, study PRJEB24529) | metagenome | biome: Human gut stool | place: China | collected 2011 | reverse complement strand
GCTTCCTTTCATATTAAACATGTGACAAACATACATAAAAATCTCCAAAAGAGCACATTCCTTTTCCTAAAAAAGTCTCCCCTTCGTATTTGTTGTATATGACAAGCAAATACGAAGGGGAGAGATTATTTACTCAATGCTATGAAAGATTTTATTTGCGGCTGTTCAAATAATCATTTTTATCCGAACCTTTTTCAACCAATTCAATCATATAGCTATAAGTATATTTCTTGTCAAGCAAGCGATATTCATTGTGCGGATACATTCCCCAACTATTATCTCCGCCTAATCCGCGCTGCTTCAGGTCAACATGCAAGAAGATATTTTTTTGCGGAACAATGTCGATAGTATGCTGTAATTTACGAGTCAGACCGGGGTCAAGATCTTCCGGTGAGAAATGCAATGCGGAAAATGAGATAGGTTGCAAGCCTGTAATTTTCACTCCCAGTCCTCCGCTATCCAATAAAGTCAGCCAACGAACATCTGTTTTATTTCCTGTTTCCTGCGGACGTGTATACCAATAGAACTGATTTTCAACCTTATCCTCATATCGTCCGATGAAGGAACTCGAATAACGGTCGATATAGTTCTCAAAAGGCCCTCTACCGTAATAGACCAAGTTTTCATAAGGTTGATGCAATTCCATACGCATACCAAAACGGGGAAGTTCGGGAAGTTTCGTTCCTGTCAGGTCGATACTGCCTGTCACAACAATAGCACCATTATTACAGATCAAATATTCCATCATATAAGGAACCTGAATATCATTTAATATCCAATCAATCCTGATGGATAATCCTTTTTCATTCTGTTCGTCTATTGTCACTTTCTTCACATAACGGTTGACATGAGCTGTCCGCCAAACACCTGCCAAAGTGGGCATTTTATTTCCAAAATCATTATCAATCGGAGCACGCCAAAAGGCAGGTTCGGGATATTGCCTGATAGGTTGCTTGCCATTTATCATATAATCAAATAAGATTCCCTTTTTCAAATCAATCTTACCAGAAACGCTCCCCGATTGAAAAGACAAAATATTGTCTTTTGTTTCATAAGATAGTTTTCCCGAACAAGGCGGAAGCGATGTGAAGAAACTACTTTTATTTAATTGCATCTGCTCTCTAGCTACTTCATAGCCGGCAGGTACTAAATCGGTAGCAACCCGGGTGTGCACATAGAGATTAAGGAAATACTCATTCCCGTCTTCCGGAATAACAGGAAGAGATAAACGTATCTCTTTCTCTTCGTGAGGTTTTAAATCAACGTTGAAATCCCCTGTAGATATTTTTTCTCCGTTTTTGTATATTTCCCATATAAAAGCATACTCATCCAGATTGGTAAAGTCATAACGGTTTTTAATGGAAATAATTCCTTTCCCCAAGTCTTTTGCACTAAACTGAATGTACTGATACACTTTCTTCACTTCATACGCTTGTGGTTTGGGAATACCATTGGCAGAAATCAAACCGTCAGTTCCCGTGTTTAGTTCCCCTTTCTTATCTTCCAGCCATTTATAACTACCCATCTTACCATTATACGTCCAATAAGTACGTCCGTCTCTTGGTTCGGTCTTTACCTTAAATCCCTGATCCATAAAATCCCAGATAAAACCGCCCTGCAAGTTAGGGCTGTCATAAATAATATCCCAAAGGTCTTTAAAATTGCCATTGCTGTTTCCTTGGGCGTGAGCATACTCACACATGATAAACGGTCGCTGTTTGCCGGACTTCCGATATTCTGTTATTTTCCACATATTGGGATACATCGGACAGACAATATCTGTATTCCAATCTTCCCAAGCCTGCTCGAACTGTACAAAACGACCGGGGTCATATTTCTTCAAACGTTTATACTCATCGTGGAACACGATTCCATTGCCACATTCGTTTCCTAATGACCATCCGATGATACATGGATGATTTTTATCCCTTTCCACCATTCGGGTGATACGGTCGACGTGGGCTGCATACCATTCGGGACGATAAGCAGGATGCGGGATGGTATCTTTGAAATAAGGAACCGAACCCATTCCATGAGTTTCAATATTGGCTTCATCCACTACATAGATACCATATTGGTCACACAATTGATAGAATAACGGATGATTTGGATAATGACTGGTACGAACAGCGTTCATGTTCAGTTGTTTAATCAGTCGCAAATCATTCATTATGATTTCGCGGGTCTGCACATGTCCCAACGTATCATTGTGTTCGTGACGGTTGACACCTTTTATATAGGTGGGTACACCATTTACCAGTAACCGTGCATTCTTAATCTCAATGCGGCGGAATCCGACTTTATGAGCCACTACCGTCTGTTGCTTGTCGTCATTGGCTCGAAGTGTCAGAATACAGTCGTAAAGCGAAGGGTGTTCAGCGCTCCATTTCCGTACATTGCGCACAGTGCCTTCGAAAGCAAGTGTAGTACTTATGTCTGAGATACAATATGCTTTCTGCACTGATAAGACAGTCTTCCCCCCTGCGTCCTTCAATTCGAGTGTAAGTGTCCCTTTTTGTAGAGTTGCATTAGCATTGAACGAACGCAAGTCTACAGTAGCCCGAAATTGCCCGTGTCGGTAGGTATCGTCCAGTCCTGCATGCAAAAAGAAATCCCAAATGGTCGTTGGGGGATAAGCGGTCAGAAAAACATCGCGTTCGATACCGCTTAGACGCCAAAAATCCTGGTCTTCCATATAGCTGCCATCGTGCCAGCGATACACTTGTACAGCAAGTAAGTTCTCTCCTTTTTTTAAATAGTTTGTCACATTAAATTCTGCCGGAGTCTTGGATGCTTTAGTCATCCCCACCTGCTGCCCGTTCACATAGATACGGGCGTAGCCGCTGATGGAACCGAAGTGCAACAACACTTCACGCCCCTGCCAGTTTTGAGGAACCGTAAATGTGCGCCGGTAAGTCCCCACAGGATTATCAACGTCAATATAAGGTGGATTGGGTGAAAACACATACTGAATGTTGCGGATTATCGGCTCACCGAATCCTTGGATTTCCCAGTTGGAAGGGACAATAATTGTATCCCAATCATTGTCGGATAAATCTGTACGATAAAAATCTCTTATGCTTTCTGCGATAGAGGGAGCATAAACAAATTTCCACGTACCATTCAACGAGTATTGCCAAGGCGATTTTTGGGGATTATCGTTCACTGCATCATCTGCGCGCTCGTAGAGGCGAAAGTCAGCGTGTGGTTTCTCTTTGTTCCACTCATATTTGGCGGGATTTTCCCACTCGTTGTTTTGCGCCTTTGCCGTTTGAGACAAACCACCCAAAAGACAGGAAAGGAATAATAAGGTAGAAAATAATCTATTTATCATAAGATAAAGGGTTGTAAGGGTTTCCATTGAGTAACGTCAAGGAGTTAAGAAGCCTAACCTCTTAACTCCTTGAAATCAGTAGGAAAATCTCAAAAAGTTATTCTTCAGTATACAATAATGTTCCAAACCCCAAATCACCGGCTTCGGCAGTACCACGCTCGCCATATCCTTCGGGGCGTTCTTTTTCGGCAAAAGCTTGCGAATATGGAGCATTCATACCTTTCACCTTGGCATAATGGTTGTAAAGGAGTTCCCATCCCGGACGGGCACGCCCCTTACCGTCGGCCGACACCTTCTCGTGCCAACCGTATTTGGGGTGATAGTAAGGTTCGAAAGGCATTTCCACATCTTCGGCCGAAGTTAAGTTATACTTAGCCGTATATTCGCAGAGGTCGAGAATGATGTTGTCGTTGTAGGCAAAAAGGTCGATGCCCATGTTATAAGCTGTACGACAGAAGTAAGCGTGTAAGCCTACGTTGAGAGTAGCGTGCCCCTGGTCGCGTCCCATCTCCTGGCTCTGTGCCAAATGTCTGCCTTTCACTTTTCCCGCAGGATCCTCGTGCATGCCTTTCACCGACCATTCGATACAGCCCATACCTTTTCCGTGATAGAAAAACTCCAAAGCTTGTTTAATCTTGGCATCGTCGTCATTCAGCACGCCGATAGAAAGAATGGTGAGCATGGCGGGCAAATCCCAACTCATCCAGCCCGAAATGGCTGAAGAATTAAAGTGGTTATCCAAGAAATCATCACAGATGGGATAGAAAGTTTTATCTATCCATTTCTTGAAGACTTCAAAATCTTCGGTTTTCCAGCCTTCGTAATCCCGCATCAATTCAGCGGGAGCAGCAAACTGGTATCCGATAAATCCGGCGGCAAGCAGACGATGGCTGTCGTCGGGCCATGTTTTATAATTCACCCCCTTACAAGTCTTAGCCCATCCGTTCAGAATTTTAACAGCTGCCTTGGCATAATCTTCATCTCCCGAAATTTTCCAGCGTACAGCCAACTGATAAGCGGCACCGGCATCGAAAGCGGCCGTATTGAAGTTGCCGCCTTGCGAGTGACGTACAATTTCTTCTTGCGGGTTTGCGTTGTAGCTCAGTTGGGCAAATCGGCTTTCGCACAATTTTTCCCAACCGCTAATCCAAGGTTCGGCACGTTCGTTCACTTTGCGGCGTGCGCGTTCAAAGTCGGCTTCGGTGTTCACCAGACAAGGATGCTTGATGGTGTACTCATAATTTTCATTGGGGTTGATTTCGCGTTGCCATGGTTCGGGAGTTCCGTTCTCGAACTCAGCACTACAGCTGGTCAGCAACACAAGCGTTACGCTGCCCACGAAGGTATAAATAAGATTTTTCATACATTCAATTTTCATTTTGTTATTCAATCAGTTTCCAGAGAAAGTAGATGCTATTGTTTACCACTTTCGTTCTTTATCAAATCTTTCAGTTCTTGTTCCGATTCGAAAGTCTTTATCCAATCCACATAAATGCTACCTGTTTCATTGGTTTCATACCATATTTTCCAAAATTGAAGTTCCACCGTGTCGTACTTCGTCAATGAGGTAGGCATATACTGTTGATTTTTGCCAAGGAATTTCTTCGTGAAGTCGGCGTAGAATACTTTGTATTCACCGCAATCTACCACAGTCATGGCATTTTTTCCTTTATCGGTATCTTCGCCATATTTACCGGCTACGGTAATGCCGCTTCCGCCCCAAATGTCTAGATACCACTCTATACTCGTTGATGCTTCGAACACATTTTCGGGAAATTTCATTTTAAAGGCTAAGATGGGATAGTTGGTTACGTTGAACCCAAAACCGCCGTTGCGACAAATGCGGACAGCTTTGTAAGTCTTATCTTCACCGGGGAAAATACGAAGTACTCCGTCATTCTCCATCCATTCAAACTCCCGGTGAGTAAAGTTTCCGAATGGCTGCCAGATATTCTCGACAGTAAACTGGTCGTTCATTAAACCTTCGCTCACGTTGACACTCATCGTAGCTTTGACAGGTTTACCGTCACCATAGTCGGCCAAAGCGGTAATTACTGCATTGCCATAAGCCTTCGCCACGAACCGGCCTTTTTCATCAATCTCTACAACATCCGGCTTACTGCTTTCCCATGCGATGTACGAAAGCGTAGCATCTATCGGCGTTACATTCATCTGCGGAGTGTAGGTTTCGCCCAAAGCCAGTTTGTCTGTTTCTTTCACAAATTCCATACTTTCGATATAGATAATGGGCTTCACCTTAATTTCAAACTCTTTCATGAAATGTTTGTCGTCGGTAGCGGTAACTTGGATGCGTGCCTTTCCTTCGGCTATGCCCTTCACCTCGCCTTTTTCATTGACAGTGGCTTTATCGGGAGTAAGGCTTTTCCAAATCAACCCGGGGTAAGTGGGGTCGGCCGGAGTAGTCTGCCAAGTGAGGGGCAAAGTCGAGGTTACAAACACTTCGAGGTCTTCGTTAGTGAGATTGATATCAGTGATGTGAATAATTTCGTTTACTACCTTCACATTAATGGTCGAAGTGGCAGAATAACCCACAGCCGGCTTGGCCGAAATTACCGTACTACCGGCCTTCACTGCCGTGATGCGTCCTTCGGCATCTACGGTAGCCACATCGGGCACAGTCGATTTCCATACCACCTCTTTGTTGAAAGCCTCATCAGGACCTACGGTATATTTTATCAAAGTGTCAGTGCCTATCAGCAGAGGCAGTTCGGGGGTCACTTCAAGGTTGATTTCCTTAACGAGCACTCTCTCTTCTAAAACAGGGGATACATCGTCATCGTTGCACGAAACGGTCATCATTAAGCCAGCCGTCATCAGTGCTGCAAACGCACCCTTTTGAAGTATATTTTTGTATGTCATAATTCGATTACTTTATAAATGAATAATGAATGGATTATTGGTTCCAACCCGGATTTTGTTTCAAGTTGGAGTTCAGTTTGAGCTGGTCGGTGGGCAGTGGCAATAAGTAATGCTTTTCGTGCCAGTTGCGTCCTTTCTCGTGGATAATGCAACCTTCGCCATCTTTGTCCTTAAAGGAAGCATCAGGCCATCTGTTTTCAAAATCGGTACCTTTCCACTTCACACCGGTGAGGTTCATCGGCATTTCGTCTTCGGCCGTTTTCCAACGCTTCAGATCATCAATGCGGAAATTCTCATCGAAAAATTCGATGGTACGCTCACGACGAATCTCTGTGCGCATATCCAAATTATTTGCCGTAACAAAGTCGTTAGTCAAGTCAGGCATTTCGGGGTTGATGCGTTTGCGTGTCAGGTTCAAACTGATGGCTAAGTCTTCATCCGATATTTGTCCATCGCGTTCAAACACGGCTTCGGCATAGTTCAGCAGCACCTCGGCATAGCGGATGATGGGGAAATCGTAAGCTTCCATACCGGTAGGCACTCCGTCGCGTTCGCTACACCACTTGTGAGGAAAGTACCCCGTACCCGTCTGAGGCATGAAGTTCCTATGCGAGGCATTGGCTATTTCGGCAGCATTGCCGCTCCAATCGATGCGTCCGCCGTTTGTACCCCAGTAAGTTTGTCCGGGCACCATAAGCTGATTGTTCATGCGGTTGTCGCGATTTTTATATTCATCATCCACTTTCGTGTAATTCCACGTTTGGGGATTGATGGGCAACCCATTGCTTTGCAGATACATATTAGCCATTTTACGAGTAACATACAAGGCATTACCCAAACGCCCTTGGGTTATGTTGAACCCGATAGAATTGATAACAGGGTCGTGACGGCGGGTAAAGATATACTCTTTATTACCTGTTTTATTGATACTGGCAGGGTTCGACTTTTCATTCTCCAAGATAAAGAGATACTTGTAAGCTTCCGTACCCAATTCTTGAGGAGCAAAAAGTTCGAATGCTCCGCCCGCCATTACATCATGAGCCGCCTGTGCTGCGGTATTGAGCAAATCTTTTGTACGTTCGGTATTTTGACCGCCATTATGGAATTTCTCCCATGTACCTTCATAGAGGGCTACACGCGAAAGAAATGCCAAAGCGGCTTCGCTGGAGAGACGGCCTTCATCGCTGCTGCTGATAGCCTTATCGACGGGTAATAGTTTAGCAGCTTCTTTCAAGTCGTCAATGATGAAGTCAGCTACCTCGGTACGCGGATTACGGGCCTTCTGCATCTCAGGTGAGTCGATGTCGAGCGGCGTGCGGGTAATGATAAGGTCACCATAAGCCTGCAACAACTCAAAGTAACAATAAGCACGGAAGAAACGGGCTTCCCCCACCGAAATGGCGATGTCAGCTTGTTGTTCATACGTATCGGCTTGTTGCAATAAAGTATTGGTTTGACGAATACGATTGTAATTGTCGGTATAATGCTTGTCTGACGACGGAATACTGTTCGTTCCGTTACTATAGATGTTCACCGTGCTACCAGCAAACAAGTCCGAGCGAATATCAGCGTGCTGACTGTCGTCGAGCCATCGAAAGTCGGCCGACCAGCTGTAGAACTGGGTGGCAAAAAGTTTGAAGTGTTCGGGCGACTTCCAATAGTTGGTATCCGCCAATTGTGTCTTGGGCTCAAGGTCTAAACACGACTGCATGGTCATGGCGCAAATGATTCCTAAAATATATGCTATTTTTTTCATTGTTATCTTCAATATTAAGAATAAAAATTAGAATGTGGCATTCACACCGAAAGTCACGGTGCGGTTAAACGGATAGCGTTGCTTGTTTTCCACTTTGCGGGTGGCTTCGGGATCCCAACCATCGGTGATATACGATTTTTCCCATAAATCGGTGCCCGATACATAAATACGCAAGTTGCTGATGAAACCGCTCTTATTCATCCATGCCTTTGGCAATGTGTAACCTAGTACAATCTCTTTGAGACGCAGGTAAGCTCCGTTATCGGCCGACCAGGTAGAGGGAATGTAGTTGTAGTTATTGATGTCATTACTGTTTGAATAAGTAGGGAAATGGTTATTGGGAGTTTCAGGACTCCATACATTACCTACCGACTGGTTAGTAGTGTTCAGCCAAATAGCTTTAAAAGGCACTTTCCAAGAGTCGATTTCACGATAAATGGTACGCTTGCCCACACCTTGGAACACGGTATTGAAATCAAATCCTTTCCACTCGCATCCGAAATTAAACGAGAACGAATATTTTGGGTCGTCGGAACCAAGAAATACAAGGTCGTCTTGTGTCAGTTTACCGTCTTTGTTCACATCTTCATACATGTGGTCGCCCAAACGCAAGTTGGCAGGTAGAGCGATAGAGTTGCTGCCCACATATTTGTCCACGTAATAGTCCAGTTGGTCTTGGTTTTGTACCTTGCCCACATAGCGGTAACCAAATACCGAGTTGAGTGGGTAGCCATTCACGGCCTCGTTATAACCTGCACTCACCACGATGTTACCTCCATCGACTAGTTTGTTGGTCATATAAGTTAACGTACCGCCAACATGGTAGTTGAAACTGCCTATCTTGTCACGCCAAGTCAAGCTGGCATCGTAACCATTGGCTTCAAACTTACCGCTATTAGTGCTGGGAGCAGTTCCACCCAATACACCGGGGTGCAGACGCGAAACCAGCATATTGTCGTTTTTCTTTTTAAAGACCTCGAACGTACCCGTAAGGCGATTGTTGAGGAATCCGAAGTCAATCCCCAAGTTATAGTTGTAGATACGTTCCCAAGTACGCATGGTGCTCACCAGTCCGGCAGATTCCACATAGGTTCCTTTCGAGTTGCCCAACAAAGCGCCACTGTTCGATTTGTAATTGTAAAGTTGGATGCCATCATAGCGTCCAATACCATTTTGATTACCTACCTCACCATATGAGGCACGTAGTTTTAGTTCATTCACATAGTCACGCAAGTTCTCCATGAATTTTTCTTCAGTGATACGCCATCCGGCTGATGCGCCCCAGAAGAAGTTCCAGCGATTCTTGGGCAAAAATTTCGAAGAACCGTCGTAGCGAGCATTCACTTCAACCATATATCTCGACTTGTAATTATAATTCAAGCGACCGAAATAAGAGAGAATGGCTTCCTCCCAACGGTCTACTTTGTCTATGTAGATTTGTCCTTTACCGTTAAGCGATTCGATTGCCGCTTCCACGTCCATTGCTTTGGTGCCGCTATAATCGTAAGCGGCATAGTCGTATTGCACACCTCCCATAAGCGATATGTCATGAACCTCATCAAATAATTTCTTATAAGTGAGGAAAGCTGATGCCGTGTAATTGTCGGTACGCGCAGAACTTTTAGTATACGATGATTTTTCTTTTGCGGGATAGGGAGAGTTCTCATTCAGAATCGGAGTGCCGTCGTATTGATACCAATCAACCGAAAGATATTGTTCGTCACGGGCCGCATTGTTCGTTGAGTATCCCAAAGTTCCCTGAAAATCAAGACCATCCAAAATGTTCACTTTCAAAATCTCGTTCACATTCATTGTGGTCACCACAAGTTTGTTGTCACCACCCAATTCGGCCGACCAGTTAGGGGTATGAATGCCTCCCCACGCATACGGTTTGCCATCAATAGTCGAAACCGGTAGCCCAGGCTGCGGTATGCTGCTACCCAATATACTACCAATCTGTGTAGGAGCCACTTGATGCTGACGACTAGCTGACATGTTGGTTTCCAAGCTGATACGGTTGTTTATCTTGAAACTGTTGAATAAACGTACGTTATAGCGTTCGTTCGAGTTGTTCCCCCATTGCAGCGTCCCTTGGTCATTCAAATAACCAAGCGAGAGCCGGTAGGTCGATTTCTCCGAACCTCCGCTTATGCTGAGGTTATGTTGGGTAGAAGTAGCGTTCCCCCACAGCACATCAGTCCAGTTCATATCATGAAACACAAAGTCGGCCACACCGCGGAATCCTCCCGGAATGGGATCTTCATCGGGATTATTTCCACCATGCAGATTAATCCAACTCCCCTTCATCGCTTTAGCCAAACGGGCATAGCGCACCCAGTTGTCGTCTTCGCCATAGCCGTCATTCAAACGGGCTTGGAGCACACCGTCCGTCCATTCGTCCATGCTCATCATGCGGGGCTGTAAACCCACAATTTTACGTGTAACCGAACCACTATATTCCACTTTGGTTTTGCCGGCATCGGGACGTTTGGTAGTTACCAAAATCACACCACCCGCTGCTTTTGCGCCATAAATAGCAGCCGAAGCATCTTTCAGAAAGTTAATGGTTTCGATGTCATCGGCATTGAGTTGAGCCATCTCGCTCACACCACTGGCTGGTACACCGTCAATAATCAAGAGAGGTTCTACCTTGTTTTTCGAGACAGAGCCACGAATTGAGACACCCCATCCTTCTTCACCAGGAGCAGCCGACGATCGGGTGATGCGTAAGCCCGGAACCTGACCTTGCATAGCCGAAAGCGGATTGGGCACCGTACCTTTGTCTTTAAAAAGTTTTTGGTCGACCACTGTTACCGAGCCTGTCAACGATTCTTTTTTCTGAGTACCATAACCTACCACGACAACTTCATCCAGCACCTCTGTATCTTCGTGCATGATAATTTTAGTCAGATTCGTCCCTTTTACAAAAACTTCCAACGTCTTATAACCAATAAAAGAAATCACCAACGTACCACCTGATACATTATTCAAAGTAAAGTTTCCATTCATATCCGTTATCGTACCATTGGTAGTGCCTTTCACTTTGACATTGGCACCAATAACAGGTTCGCCATAGGAATCCACGATTTTACCTTTGATTGCCCCAGTCTGCGAAACAGCCTGCACTTCTCCCACATTGGCAAATACCGCCTGCGGAGCACCTGTTACAAGGGCAGAGGCCATCACCGTAGAGAATAGAAATCTTCTCGATGAGAATCTGAAGAGATTTTTTTTCATATACATAAAATTTAAAACTAACATTTATACTATTTATTCTAATATTAGATACACTGTTGGATATACTCACGGATTTCTTTCCGACTGATAAACAA
>OGES01002707.1_pt1 | contig 11334 bp, 9 predicted proteins | sample 1570711 | NCBI WGS metagenome assembly OGES01 (sample SAMEA2582133, study PRJEB24529) | metagenome | biome: Human gut stool | place: China | collected 2011 | reverse complement strand
CAAAGGTAACACTTTTTTCTGAAAGAGCACATTTTTTTATGGTTTAATTTGCATCTAAAGTGAAAAAACTCAAAAAACAGCCTGACTCATCAGTCAACAGACAGACTTAATGGTGGATCAGAAACAGAGAAAACGAGCGTATTTTGTAGCAAAAAGGAACAGAACAGTAGGAATTTTTACCCAAAAATTCATCCGCTTCGACATTGTTTCCGGCACAACTTTCATCGCCTCTCCTACCCTTCATAAAAAGGATGAGAAAGAGATTATCTATAATCTCAATGGCCAGCAAGTAGATAAGACTTCAGCCCAAGGCGGCATCTTCATCTCCCGCCAGAAAGGTAAGTTCTACAAAGCATCCGGCTCTTCCGGGGGAAGAAGATAGTTCTGCTGGAGAATTCAGATGTTTGAATAAGCAGAAGATTATGATTGAATAAGCGTATTCAGATGTTTGAATAAGCGAAAGGATATGATTGAATAAGCGAAAGAAGACGTTTCTTTGGGTTCAAAGAGACGCCTCTTTTAGTTTTAGGAGACTGCTTTTCGAGTTGAAGGAGACTGCTTCTCGAAGGTTGCCACTAGGCTCAGCAGACCTGCTGAGCCTAGTCAGCAGCTCTGCCGACTGCAGTCAGCAGGTCTGCCGAGCCTAGTGACAACACCTTTTAATCGTACAACTACAACCCTTATAGTCGTACAACCATACACCCTATAGTCGTACAACTATAAACCTTTTAGTTGTACAACCATAAACCCTTTAGTTGTACAACCATAAACCTTTTAGTTGTACAACCATATACCTTTTAGTTGTACAACCATATACCTTTTAGCTGTACAACCATAAAACGCAACCCCGCCAGGCGTTTCTCCTTTGACGCCTAGCGGGGTTGCGCTTTTTACCTTTATGATAAGGACTTGGGGGACTAGCGATGGAATCGCTAGGAACGGGGGGGGCGAAAGGGGTTAAGGTTCTTTTTACCTTTTTACCCTTTTACTTTTTTACTTTTAAACCTCCTTTTCAGCAAACAGGCCGAAGAGCTCAGCATCTATCAGGTCAGTAACCTTCCGGAAGTCTTCAGGATTCTCTCCGAACTCCAGATTATCACCATCGATGATGATGAGGCGACCTTTATAATCCTTAATCCAATCCTCATAACGCTTGTTCAAACCCTGGAGGTAATCGATGCGGATGCTCTTCTCGAAATCGCGGCCACGCTTCTCGATATGCTTCACGAGCGTAGGAATACTGCTCTTGATATATATCATCAGGTCTGGGAGTTTTACCAGACTGATCATCAGATCGAAGAGATCGGTATAGTTCTTGAAATCCCTGTCGCTCATCATACCGATATCGTGAAGATTAGGCGCAAAGATACGCGCATCCTCGAAGATGGTTCTATCCTGTACGATGGTCTGCTCTGAACGGGAAATCTCCACAATATCATGGAATCGCTTGTTCAGGAAGTAAATCTGAAGATTAAACGACCAACGTTCCATATCCTTGTAATAATCAGCCAAATATGGATTATTATCTACCGGCTCGAAATTAGCTTTCCAGCCATATCTCTTGGCAAGCATCTTGGTTAATGTTGTCTTGCCGCTACCTATATTTCCTGCTATTGCTATATGCATTTTTTTACCTTTTTACTTTTTTACCTTTAAGAGAACAGCCCGAAGAGCTTGGCATCTATCTTATCTATGATTTCACCAAACTGCTTGGGATTGTGCTCGAAATCGAGATTATCAACTTCTACGATAAGCACCTTGCCCTTATACTTTTTCATGATGAAATCTTCGTAAAGATTGTTGATACCTTCCAGATAATCCAGAGGCATCTTCTGCTCATAATCACGACCGCGCTTCTGGATATTCTTCACGAGGTGAGGAACTGAAGAACGGAGATAAATCATCAGTTCAGGCATCTCCACCACTTCCATCATCGACTCGAAGAGCTCCATATAAGTCTCGTAGTCGCGCTGGTCCATGTTGCCCATCTTCCGGTTGTTGGCCGCAAAGACATAGACACCTTCAAAGATGGTGCGGTCCTGGATGACCGTCTCTTTACTGTGTTGGATTTCCAGCAGATTCTTGAATCGCTGCTTCAGATAGAATACCTCCATATTGAGTGCCCATCGCGAGATATCCTTGTAATAGTCATCGATATAGGGGTTTTCAGCCACGGGCTCCAAGTACTGTTTCCATCCATAATGTTTAGACAGCATCTTGGTGAGTGTTGTCTTGCCACTACCGATATTTCCTGCTATTGCTATATACATTTATTAATACGAATAATTTACAATTTATAATGAATAATGGGGCTGGCGCCGCATTGGCTGCAAAAGTACAATAAAAAATCGGGATAAACAAAAAAATCCAAGCAAATATATGATTTGCTTGGATTTTTGTATTCTATTCCTGTCTTGCAGGGAATCTGTATGTTAATAGTCACGTTCGATGAGTTCGAGACACATACGGGAGTTGTGGTAAGGACATTTCCAGAAACCCGCCTTATCATCCTCCTTGTTCACCGTACCATCTTCCAGGATAGCCCAGTGCCACTCACCATTCTTGGCATCCAGCAGATGCTTGGCTACATAGTTCCAGCAGGCGATGGCAACCAGAAGATTCTCTTCGGTACGGAAATACTGATAGAGGTCGATATGGCCGATGATGTTCTCGCACTGCACCCACCACTGGCGCTGGAGATCATACTTATCTCCATCTTTCCAATGCTCATAAACCATACTACCATCCGGACGCAAGCCTTCATCTGCTGCATCGGCTATACGACGGATGATGCGCTCTATCTTATGCAGCAATATCTTATCGCCCAGAACAAGAGCGGTTTCGTGGAGCAGCCAGGATGCCTCGATATCATGACCGTAACTCTCGATGTTGCGCTTGCCCTCCCACTCGTCATTGAAGAAGAGGTCGAGATGATAAGTCTCTGTGTTCAGAAGTTTATCGGTGAAGATGTCGAGCAGATTACGAATGCTCTTCTCCAGTTCCGGAGTCTTCCATACACGATAAAGATTGGTATATGGCTCGATGATATGCAGATGGGTATTCATCGTACGGGACCCATTCTCATCCTTATCAGAGAGACGCATATCTGCAATCGGATTCCACTCACGGGTCAAAGCCTCGATATATCCATTGTTCTTGGCATCAAAGGCATGCTTCTCTATGTCATGATACAGGGAGATGGCAATATCCAACGCCTCCTTGTCACCTGTTGCACGGGCATACTCCGAGAAACCATAGATGGCAAAGCCGATGGCGTAAGTCTGCTTCTTGGTATCGAGCGGATTGCCCTGATAGTCAACACTCCAGTAGATGCCGCCATATTCCCTGTCGAGGAAATGGTCGCGCACATATTCCTTGGCACGGGTGGCAGCCTCAAGATACTCCGGCTTCTTCAAGACACGATAGGCAGCAGAAAACGCCCAGAGGATTCGGGCATTCATCACCGCACCCTTCTCGGCTTCAGGATGTACCTGGTCGTTACCATCTACACGTCCATAAAAGCCACCGTTTTCTTCATCTTTCACTTTCGTTAGCCAATAGCTGAGGATGTTGTTCTCCAGAACATCCCGCATCGTTTCTTTAAGATTTTCCATTTTTCCATTCTTTATAGTGATTATTAGTTATGTTAAAACAGTTATTTGCGGATAGGGAACTTCCAGGCAAGCACCATCAGCAGGAAGGCGATGACGGCTGGGAACAGTGAGAACAATGACCATACCATCGTAAGCACAGAGTCGGTGACACTGGCTGGGTCGATCATCGTATTACCCATCTTATCTGTTATCATGTTGGCACCTGCCCAGCCCAGGAAGAGGGCGATGAGAGAACCAGAAATAGCGGTACCAAACTTTTGGCTCATCGTACCGGAAGAGAAGATAAGACCTGTAGCGGATGTTCCGAAATGCTCAGTATGATAGTCGGCTACATCGGCATACATTGACCACATCAATGGCGAATAGATACCGATACCCATAGAGGTAAGGATAACGATGGCTATCATCACCCAGATATACGACGGATCCATCGGGATGAAGAAGAAGACAACCGAGAGAACCAGACAGAGTGCTGCAGCCCAGAAGAATGCCATGCGCTTGCTGCCTACCAGACGGGTGAACCAAGGAGATACACCACCGAAAATCATACAGGTTACTTCACCGAATGCCATGAAAACGGTATAGTTGATAATCAGTCCTTCGATGGTTACATTGCCATGCAGACAGTAATCAAACATATAGCCAGCTACGGCATAGCGGAATCCGTTGAAGAAGTTGGTACACACGGCGATGGCTGTCATACAGAGCCAAGCCTTGTTGTGAACAAGGTCAGCAAACTGCTGGAAAGAGAACTTCTCAGCACGCTTCGGCTTCAGACGTTCCTTGGTAAGGAGTCCGCAAGCCAATGTCATAACAGCTGCAATAATACCGAGCACGGCACCAATGACAGCATACTGATGAGCGGCAGAACCACCTACCATTTTCTGAAGATAAGGGAAAGAAAGCAGGGTGACGAATCCCATGGCATAAGCACCCACCATACGGAAAGAAGAGAACTGGTTCTTCTCATCATCATCCTCGGTCATCACACCGAGCAATGAGCCGTAAGGCACATTCACCATGGTATATACCGCCATCATCAGCAGATAGAGGGCGTAAGCATAGATTCGCTTGCCCACAGGACCGAAGTCTGGGGTATAGAGCAAGAGGGCGAATATCAATCCGAAAGGAATGGCACCATAGATGAGCCAAGGACGGTAGGTACCGAAACGGCTCTGGGTACGGTCGGCAAGAGTACCCATCAGCGGGTCAGTAACCACATCGAACATGCGGGCTACAAGCATCAGTACTGCCGCATCCGCAAACGAGAGTCCGAAGACATTTGTAAAAAACAGAGGAAAAGCGATAGACATCACCTTCCACACAATACCACCCGCAGCGGCATCACCCAATGCATAAGCTATTTTTTCTTTTAAACGAGCCATTTTATTTTAGTTTATAATTTACAATTTATAGTTTATAGCAAAAACTACCTCAGCAATCTTGCTATACAGCGAAGCCGCTATCAACTATTAACTTTTAACTACCAAAAAGAGGGATTCGCCCCTCATTCATATACAATAATACGGATGAAGAGTACGAATCCCTACAATCTTAATACCTGAAACTATTTACTTAAAGTCTGTTTGTTTTTTGCTACCAAAGCCTTGATCTTCTCTACTGAGAACTGAGTGCGATAATCATCCTTTGGTGTGTTCATGCAGTAGTCTACCAATCGGTCGATGGTAGAAGTTGCCACATGCATGCGGGTATCAGAAGAAGCATAGTAGATGAATACCTTGCCATCCTCATCTGCAATCCAGCCGTTGGTGAAGACTACGTTCATCACATCACCGATATACTCAGGACCTTCCGGTACGAGGAGATATCCACCTGGTTCTGCAATCACCTTCGTAGGATCCTCAAGAGAAGTCATATACATATAGAGTACATAGCGGAGACCGCTGGCACAGCCACGAACACCGTGAGCCAGATGCAACCAGCCCTTATCAGTCTTGATAGGATGAGGTCCCTCACCGTTCTTCACCTCCTGGATGGTATGATAGTGACGGGCATTGATGATCTTCTCCTCCTTGATTTCGGCATGAGTGATATCATCAACCAGTGCCCAACCGATACCACCACCTGAACCTGTATCGATGAAACCATCCTGTGGACGGGTATAGAAAGCATACTTGCCATCAACGAACTCCGGATGGAGAACCACATTGCGCTGCTGGCTCTTGGTCTTCAAGTCAGGAAGGCGTTCCCAGTTTACCAGGTCCTTGGTACGGGCGATGGCTGCAGTAGCAGTAGCAGCACTGAGGTCGCCAGGCTGATCATCATCATGACGCTCAGCACAGAACACGCCATAGATATAACCATCCTCATGAGCTGTGAGTCGCATATCATAGATGTTGGTAGCAGGAACAACATCCTCCGGCATGGTGATAGGCTCATCCCAGAAACGGAAGTTGTCAACACCATTAGGACTCTCTGCTACGGCAAAGAAACTCTTGCGGTCAGCACCCTCAACACGAACAACGAGGAGATACTTACCATTCCACTTGATGGCACCCGAATTGAGGGTAGCATTCATCATGATGCGCTGCATGAGATAAGGGTTGCTCTTCTCATCGAAGTCGTAACGCCACTCCAATGGTGTATGTTCTGCGGTGAGGATTGGGTTTTTATACTTTTCGTAGATACCATTTCCCCACTCTACGGGTTCATTCTTACGGCTCAATAGTTCCTCATGATAAGCGCGAAGTGCTTTCACTTTGTCTTGAAATGTAGTCATATTTTATTTTATATTAATGTTGAGTGTTGAATGTTGAATGTTGAGTATAAAATGCACATTGGACTAATGCCAATTCAACATTCAACATTCAACATTTATTTAACCTTTACAATGTCTTTGGCAAAGAGGACTTTCTTTTCCTTCTTGAATGCCTTGAAGTCCTTGACGATATCCCCGTCACCGACACCAGGGAGGTAAGCCTCTTCCTGAGGTTTATCCCAGGCATTACGCCAGAAGAGTACATAACTCAACTGATACTTCTGAAGTACAGGCCAAAGGGTTTGGGTAAACCAGTCCTTCTTGCTGGCGATACCCCGGCAACCCGTTTCGGTGAGGGCAGGAATCTTGCCAACCTTCTTGGCTGCCTCCATCAGCACATCGAGCGTAGCAGCAAGGTTCTGCTGATAGTTGGCATCGTTGTTGTCGAACTCATAGACGTCAACACCCAGCATATCCACATACTTTTCTCCTGGGAATCGCTCCAGGAATTTTTCTACCGTCTTCTCGTCGCTGAGATTTGGTGACCAAGCCCAAACGATGTTATTGCACCCTGCTTTAGTAAGTATATTTAGGGTTTTTACGTATAATTGGTTATATTGTGCAGGTGTGCAACTGCTAGCTCCCCACCAGAACCATCCGCCATTCATTTCATGCCATGGTCGGAAGATGACAGGAACCAGTTTACCATCGTTTGTCTTCAAAGAAAGGATGAAATCGGAAACCTTCTTGAGCCATCCATCGAACTTCTGTTGCTGGGCGCCTCCATCCAGGACAGCAGCTACAGCATCACCTTTCGGATCCCAGGCATTCTCGCCAGTAACCGGATTCCAAGGATGCCAACTCAATGTGACGATGCCTCCTCTCTCATTTTGGGCAATGATTTCTTTTCGCATACGATCGAAAGACACGCCGTCAAGGTTTTCCTTGCTGTCCAACTCTATTTTTCCAAGATCGAAACCCATCACAGCAGGATAATCACCTGTAGTGAGGAATACATCGCTCTTTCCTTCATCCCATTTCCAAGTAGTACCATACACCGGATCATCCTGATGACCGAGCATGATTCCCTTGTTCAGTAATTTCTGCAGTCTGACCTTCAGTTGCTCTGCCGGAGTATTGCAACATTGCTTTTTACCCTTGCAGCAGGAAGTATTGGCAGTCTGGACTGATGCGCCCGTAACGCCATCAACCTGTGCCATTGCTCCTTGCATCGCCATGAGGCAAGCTGCACCAATCAAAATTCTTTTTCCTATCATATATCTATTTCTTTAATTGCTGAATTATCCAAGCCTGCCATTCATCCCACTGTTCCTGATACCAGAAATGACCGGTCATCTGGTACAGACTCAATGTCTTTGGCGCTTTTACCGAATTGTAAAGTCCGTAAGACGATGTTGGGGGAACCACCTCATCATTATAACCGAAACTGTACCAACCAGGAACAGTGATACGACGGGCGAAGTTGACGCCATCATAATAGCGTGCACCTTCGAGTCTTGCCTTTTCCAAATCCGTAAGTTTCTGCTCTTTCCATGCAGCCCCCTGTGCCTTGTCTTCCTTATAGAAGTAGTGAGGCCAGCCTCCTGCAACTCCGTGAATTTCAGCTTCATAATCACACATGGCATCATGAACAGGAGCCAGGAATGTGATTCGCTTATCGAGAGCTGTCACAGCGATGGAAAGGAATCCACCCTGTGATGAACCCGTTACACCGATAGTCTTTCCGTTCCACTCAGGGAGCGAAGCGATATAATCCACGCCACGAACAGCACCGGTTACTACCCGTCTGTAAGCATTGCGATAAGGATTCTCGAGATTGGTATCCCAGTAACCTTTCAGCTCGCCATTGGCAAGATCATCATAAATTTTCTGCTGCATGGTAACAGGAACACCGTGAATACCGATTTCCAGTACGATGCACTCAGCAGGAGCTGTATAAGTATCGCCGGCATAAGGGCGTACACCCGCACCAGGTACACGGAGCAAAGCCGGATACTTACCTTCTTTTACCGGTACACTCAGGATGCCATACATCTTTGAGCCCCATCGGTTGTTGTTATAACTTATTTCATATACATTCTTATCCTTGGTACAACGCTCAGGCAGAAGCACCTTGGTAGGATTGAGGTCATTCTGTCTTGCCTCATCCAGTGCCTTCTTCCAGAAAGCATCGAAATCCTTAGGTTCCTGTGCGAAAGGCTGGATCTTCTCTGGAGAGAAACCTGCCGTGCAAAGTCCCTCGTAATCCTTGCCATCAACATGAGCGATAACCTTGAAGCGGTAGAAGCCCGGTCTGTTCAGACTGCCACACCATTTCATGGTTCCATCCTTGAGAGTGGTACTTTTCTTCACCTCCGGAAACATTGCCGGTCCGGCTTCGTAATCTACCTTCACCTGATTGAGTAGCGTACCGCTCTTTCTCACATTCACCGTGAAGTTAGCCTTCTCGCCTACCCGATAATTCCAGTCCTGATGGTCAGGAGTTACCGTTACCACGATGTTGTTTCCTCTGATTTGTGCGCTGAGGCTTGTAGTCCCCAGCACACTCATCAGAACACCTATAATTATTAACCTAAAAACATTTGCTATACGATGATTCATATTGTCGTTGTTAATCTTGTTAGTTAAACATTCTGTTTTACGGTTGCAAAGTTAGGCATAATTTCCGATATATCCGTGTATTATTTTGCTGAATAAACATACTTTGTTGCAAAGGCAGAAAAATATTCGAAAATACATGAAAGCAGAAATAAGAATTGACGCACATCAAGTCAGAAAAAGCAAAGAAAACAACAAAACACACACTCTATTTAACTCAAGAATTGACCGAAAACAACCAAAGATCAATTAACAAAGCACAAAAGGTTATGACAATTCATATAATAAATAATGTACGCGTACCTTATATATAATAGACAAATAATAGAATAATCAATATAAATCAACCACCAAGTAAATAAATTGTAACACTAACACTTAATCTTTAATAAATATGACGAAAATTACATTTTATTTTCAATAAAGCAGAAAAGTATTAGTAATCAGCAAAATATGTACAATCTATTTTGCAAAAAATAGCTATCTTTGCAGCAGATTTACAAAACAGCCTAAAGGTTTAGAATAAACAATATAAAAACAAATAAATATAATCACAACAATGGAAAAAGTAAATGCAACCTAGAGCTAGCCTCTAGCCCTTTCTTCTCATCAGAGAAAGATGACGAAGGAATAATCAGAGAGCACTAATCCGTTTTGGATTCTTTCCCGTATCGATCATATAAGCGAAAGAGCCAAACTGTTTTAACCAACTAACAAAAATTGTATGAACTTTAAAAGTAGAGAAAAGTTGCTTGCTAGTGTAGCTGCCCTGAGTCTTCTCGGCATCTCCCCTCAGCAAACTTTCGCAGCCCAGATCACAACGAATCAGGCTGTGCAACAGACCAAGAAGATTACTGGTAACGTATCCGATGCAATGGGTCCTATCATCGGTGCAACAGTAAAAGTGAAAGGCACAAAAAATGCCGCAGTGACAGACTTTGATGGTAACTACACACTGAATGTAGGTGCCGGACAGACTGTAGAGGTAACTTACGTAGGCTATGTTACCAAAACTTTCAAAGTAGGAGGCCAGAGCAAGTACGACATCACTTTGGCAGAAGACAACAACAGTCTTGACGAGGTGGTAGTTGTAGGTTATGGTACCATGAAGAAGAGCGACATCTCAGGAGCTTCTGTTTCCATGGGAGAAGACCAAATCAAAGGTTCTATTATCACAAACTTAGACCAGAGTTTCCAAGGTCGCGTTGCCGGTGTTACATCTGTAGCGACTTCAGGTGCTCCAGGTTCTTCTACCTCAATCCGAGTTCGCGGACAGTCAACCATCAATGCCGGTGCAGAACCACTTTATGTCATTGATGGTGTCATCTTCCAGGGCGGCGGTTCAAGCGGCGGTTCATTAGGTTTGGGAGATGCCTTAGGAAACGGTTCTGTTTCTACCGTATCACCAATGTCAACTATCAACCCTGCCGATATCGTCAGTATGGAAATTCTGAAGGATGCTTCTGCTACAGCCATCTATGGTGCCCAGGGTGCAAATGGTGTTGTACTTATCACAACCAAACGGGGTAAGATTGGAGAAGCAAAATTTACATACGACGGCATGGCTGCATGGCAATACCAGGGAAAGCGTATTGACATTCTGAATCTTCGTGAATTCTCAGAATATTATAATGATTTTGTAAACAACGGATGGATTTCACAGGACAGGCACGTCCTGATTTCTCAGACCCATCTATCTTGGGTCGAGGAACCAACTGGCAGGACGCTGTATTCCGCACAGCTTTCCAGCACCAGCATCAGGTTGCTGCACAAGGTGGTACAGAGAAGGTTAAGTACTATGTTAGTGGCGGTATGATGGATCAGGATGGTACTATCATCGGTTCTAATTTCAAGCGTTTGAACGTACGTGCCAATCTGGACGCTCAACTGAAGAAATGGTTCAAGATAGGTATGAATACTACATACACAAGAGCCAAGGAGCGCCTGCTCCATGCTGATGGTACAGAAGGTGTTATTACATACGCATTGACTACACCTCCAGATATTGCCATCTATGACGTAGACGGAAACTATACATCTGTAGTACGTGACGGCTGGTCTTCACCAAACCCTATTGCACAGGCTTTGAGCAAGGATATCACCATGAAGCGTAACAAGCTGACCGGTAACATTTTTGCAGACATTACTCCTATAAAGAACCTCACCTGGCATACAGAGTTGGGTTACGACTTGTCATGGAGTGATGCAGAGGTATTCACACCTACAATGCACTTAGGAAACTGGGACCAGGATACAAACAAAGCAAGTTGGCAGAAGAATACAAGCAAGTATTGGCAGTTTAAAAACTACATTACTTATAATGGAAGTCACTAGTGTCCAATAAAACAGGGCAATTCGATCTTTGAAATAGTTGAATTATAG
>OGES01002702.1_pt1 | contig 11349 bp, 8 predicted proteins | sample 1570711 | NCBI WGS metagenome assembly OGES01 (sample SAMEA2582133, study PRJEB24529) | metagenome | biome: Human gut stool | place: China | collected 2011 | reverse complement strand
GTACGACTGGAAGGCGGGCGACGCCACGGGCGAGGGGACCTATTACGAACGGAAGATGACCACAGCCTACGGTATGCGCTGCGTGAAGGAGTGACGCCGCTGCGATCGCGGGGGCTTCGGGCGGGAGTGAGTTTATTCCGTTCCGAAGCCCTTTTTTGCGGTATTTTCATTACCTTCGCATGTCTTTTCAAACTTTTACCGATGAAAAATAGCATCTTTACCGTATTGGCGGCCCTCGTGCTGTATCCCGCCGGGGCGCAGCCCGTCACCCCGCAGGACCGGCGGCGCGCCGCGGAACTGGTCGAACGCATGACGCTCGACGAAAAGATCGGCCAGCTGGTCCAGCAGCGCGGAGGCGGCGCCGTCACGGGACCCGACAAGACGGAACTTTCCGTCGAACGGCTGGTCCGCGAAGGGCGCTGCGGCAGCGTATTCAACATCAAGTCCTTCGAGGAGACCGAGCGGTTGCAGCGGATCGCCGTCGAGGAGAGCCGGCTGGGCATCCCGCTGCTGATCGGCGCCGACGTGATCCACGGTTTCCGGACGATCTTCCCGATCAACCTCGCCGTCGCCGCCTCGTGGGACCCTGCCGCCGCGGAGTCGCTGGCCCGCGTTTCGGCCCGCGAAGCCTCGGCCATGGGCATCCATTGGACCTTTTCGCCGATGTGCGACGTTTCGCGCGACCCCCGGTGGGGCCGTGTCTCCGAGGGCGCGGGCGAAGACCCCTATCTGGGCGCGCGTGTCGCCGAAGCGATGGTGCGGGGCTATCAGGGCGACTTGTCCGACCCCTCGTCGGTTCTTGCCTGCGTGAAGCATTTCGCCGCCTACGGCGCTCCGCAGGCCGGGCGCGAATACCATGCGGTCGATATGTCCGAGCGGGTTTTCCGCGACAGCTACCTGCCGCCTTACCGGGCGGCGCTCGATGCCGGGGCCGCGACGGTGATGACCTCGTTCAACGACCTCGACGGCGTTCCGGCCACGGCTAACCGCTGGCTGATGCGCGACCTGCTGCGCGACGAACTGGGCTTCGGCGGATTCGTGGTGACCGACTACGGCACGATCGGCGAACTGAAAGCTCACGGCGTGGCGGGCGACGATGCGGAGGCTGCCGAACTGGCCCTGCGCGCCGGGGTCAACATGGACATGATGAGCGCCGCCTACCTGTTCCATGCCGCCGAACTGGTGCGGGAGGGGCGTATCCCGGAGTCGCTGATCGACAGCCTTTGCCGCGAGGTGCTGGCCGTGAAGTTCCGCCTGGGGCTGTTCGACGATCCTTTCCGCTACCAGGCGAAGGAGCGCGAGAAGTGCTATTACGCCCTGGAACATCTCGATGCCGCGCGCCGCGTGGCCCGCAGTTCGATGGTGCTGCTGGAGAACCGCGGCGGCGTGCTGCCCCTGAAAAAGGGGAGCCGGATCGCGCTGGTGGGACCTTTCGCCGATTCCCGGTGGGACCTGATCGGCTCGTGGGTTCATTTCGCCGAGGCCGGTCGGACCTCGACCTTTCTCGACGGACTGCGGGCGCGTTTCGGAGCCGACCGTGTGACCTATGCCCGCGGATGCGACCCGCACAAGGCCCTCGAAGGCGGTATTTCGGAGGCGGTGGCCGCAGCCGCGAAGTCGGACGTGGTGCTGGTCGCGCTCGGATTGAAGGCGGGGGAGAGCGGCGAGGCGGCAAGCCTTGCGTCGCTTGCGCTGCCCGACGCGCAGCGTGACCTGCTGGAGAGCTTGAAGCAAACCGGGAAACCGATTGTCGTCCTGCTGGTTACGGGCCGTCCTATGGAGCTGGCCCGCGAAGCGGAACTTGCCGACGCCCTGCTGCTGACCTGGTATCCGGGCACGATGGCGGGCGAGGCGCTGGCCGATGTCGTGTCGGGCGATTACAACCCTTCGGGGCGTTTGCCGATGACCTTTCCCCGCACGGTGGGGCAGATTCCGATCCATTACGACATGAAGAGCACGGGACGTCCGGCCGACGAGTCGGGCAAGCCCAACAAATACACTTCGCGCTATCTCGACGTACCCAATTCGCCGCAGTATTGTTTCGGCTACGGGTTGAGCTACACGACGTTCGGTTATTCGGACCTGCGGGTGCTGACGCCCGAAACCGCCGTCGGCGGCGAGGTTCGCGTGTCGGTCCGCGTGACCAACACGGGCGGCCGCGACGGCGAGGAGGTCGTGCAGCTCTACGTGCGCGATCTGCTGTCCGGTGTGACGCGTCCGGTTCGTGAACTGAAAGGTTTCCGGAAGGTCATGCTTCGCGCCGGGGAGAGCCGCGAGGTGACCTTCACACTGACGCCCGACGACCTTTCGTTCTGGCGTCTCGACAAAAAGTGGGGCCAGGAGCCGGGCGACTACCATGTCTGGGTAGGGCACGACTCCGACTGCACGCTCGGCGGCAGTTTCCGGATCACCGAATGATTCGTCTCTCCGGCACGGCGGCCGACGCCGCGGGTGCGGGACAGCTGCAAGGGAGCAGCGGCTTCGGCCGCCGCTCCCTTTTCCGTGCCCGGCGGGACGGTCCGGATGTCCCGGAAAAACCCGTTCGGAGATGTTTCGGACAAAAGGTTCCGGGGAATGGCTGGGCTTTCGCAAATTTTTTCTACCTTTGGAGGTCAAAACAGTACGCAATGATGGATTTGAAGACGATACGTGCCGAACTGCGCAAGCTGACCGCGATTGTCGACGGCTGGGAGCCTTCCGGGGAGATTCCGGCCCTCGAACGCGACCTGGCGCTGGAAAAACTGCGGACGCTCTACGATGCGGTGCGCTTTACGGAGGTGGAATCCCTTCCGGAATTCCCGGTTGCGGAGACGGAGCCTGCGGCGGCTCCGGTGCCCATCGACCTCGGGGCGGTGCTTTCGCTCGACCCGACGGACGAAGCCGTGTTCGAACCCGGTCCCGATGCCGTTTCAGGACCCGCGTTCGATGCGGAGGCGGAACCCGCAGAGCCGTTTTCCGAACCCGATACGACGGTCGCGGCCGATTCTGCCGGGGCGTTTGCCGGGGGGAATCCCGATACGGAGACGCCCGGAATGGCGGAGCCTGCGGTGTCGGATTCCGAGCCGGAACTTGAGGGGGAATCCGGATTTGAGCCTGATCCCGAAGCGGCGTCCGAAGCCGCATTCGTCGCCGGAGAATCCGAACCGGCCGCCGAATCCGGACCGGTCGCAGCATCCGAATCCGACGCTGTGCCCGAACCGTCTGCGAAGCCGGTCGCTGCGCCTGAATCCGAGGCTGTGTCCGAACCGTCTGCGAAGCCGGTCGCTGCGCCTGGACCTGCCGCTGCGGCTGAACCGGTCGTCGTTCCGGAACCCGCTCCTGCGCCAGCTCCGGAACCCGCTCCTGCGGAGAAACCCCAATACATCGCGCCCACGCTGTTCGGGCTGGAGGAGGAGACCGTCCGCCACCGTCACAAACAGCGCGTCATCATGTCGCTCTACGATACGCCTGCGCCCGCCGAAAAGCCCGCAAGGCCCGAAACGGCGGAAAGACCGGCGGAGCGTCCCGAACCCGCTGCCCGTCCCGAACCTGCTGTGACGCTCGAACCCGCTGCCCGTCACGAACCCGCTGTGACGCCCGGACCGACTGTCCGTCCCGGGTTTGCCGCGACTCCCGAACCGGCTGCTGCGTCTGCGTCCGCAGGCCCCGTGCCGCAGTCCGGAACGTCCGTGCCGCAGTCCGCGGCGGAGCCCGTCACCGTTTCGGAAGCGCCTGCCGCCGCCGAGCCGGAGGAGGCCGAATCCGGAGCGAGGGAGGTTGCGGTCCCTGTCGGGGCCGTGCTGGGCGAGGGGATCAACCACGACGTGCAGACGCTGGCCGACACGATCGCTCCGCGGCGCGACATGGCTTCGGAACTGCGCCGCGGCGAACCGGTCGCCGACCTTCGCAACGCCATCGGCATCAACGACAAGTTCCTGCTGATCCGCGATCTGTTCGGCGGCGACGGCGAAGCCTATGAAGAGGCGATCGCGACGCTCAACGCCTTCGACGATTTCGACGAGTGCATGATCCACATTGCCGAGAACTACGCCTGGAATCCCAATTCGGACGGCGCGAAGTTTATGATGGAACTGCTCGAACGCAAATTCGCCTGACACGATGGCCAAACTCTATATCGTACCTACGCCGATCGGGAATCTGGACGACATCACGCTGCGCGCGGTGAACGTCCTGCGCGAGGTGGATTTCATCCTCGCCGAGGACACGCGCACGACGTCGTTCCTGCTGAAGCACCTCGGCATCGAGCAGAAACTCCGTTCGCACCACAAGTTCAACGAGCACGCCACGGTCGAAATGGTTGCCGGGGCGATCGCCGCAGGACGCAATGCCGCCCTGGTGTCGGACGCCGGGACGCCCGGCATTTCGGACCCCGGGTTCCTGTTGGTGCGCACGTGCGTCGAGGCGGGGATCGAGGTCGAGACGCTGCCCGGCGCCACGGCGCTGATTCCGGCGCTGGTGCAGAGCGGGTTTCCGTGCGACCGTTTCTGCTTCGAGGGCTTCCTGCCCCAGAAGAAGGGGCGGATGAAGCAGTTGCAGGCGCTTGCCGGCGAGGAGCGCACGATGATTTTCTACGAATCGCCCTACCGCGTGGTCCGGTGTCTCGAGCAGTTCGCCGAGGTTTTCGGCGAAGACCGCCGGGTTTCGGTGTCGCGCGAGATCACCAAGAAGTTCGAGCAGACCGTGCGCGGAACCGTCGCCGAGGCGCTCGGGCATTTCCGCACGACCGAACCCAAGGGCGAGTTCGTGATCGTCGTGGCCGGAAAACCCAAAGTCCGCCGCGTCCGGGAGGACGGGGAGGAGTAACTCAAATCGAAACGCATTGATGGAAGAGAACCGTACAGACGATACACAAAAGGTAAAACGTTCGTTTTCGGCGTGGCTCGGGGAGCTGCGCGAATTTATGAAGGGCCGTTTCAGCCTCGACGAGGACAAGGCGCAGCGCGACGAGGTCGTGGCCTCCGTCTCGAAGGGCGTGGAGTTCCGCGGCGTCAACCTCTGGGTGCTGATCTTCGCCACGATGATCGCCTCGCTGGGCCTGAACGTCAATTCGGCCGCGGTGATCATCGGCGCGATGCTCATTTCGCCGATCATGGGCCCGATCATGGGTGTCGGTCTCGCGCTGGGCATCAACGATTTCGAACTGCTCAAGAAGTCGCTGCGCAACCTGGCGCTGATGTTCATCGTCGCCATCATCACCTCGACGGTCTATTTCTTCATCTCGCCGCTCTCGTCGAACAGCAGCGAGCTGCTGGCGCGCACCGTGCCTACGACCTACGACGTGCTGATCGCCCTGTTCGGCGGCCTGGCGGGTATCGTGGCGCAGACGCGGCAGGACCGCACGTCGACCGTCATTCCCGGCGTGGCCATCGCCACGGCGCTGATTCCGCCCCTCTGTACGGCGGGCTTCGGACTGGCCACGGGGCAGTTCCGCTTTTTCATCGGCGCCTTCTACCTCTTCTTCATCAATTCGGTGTTCATCGCGCTGGCGACCTATGCCATGGTGCGTTTTCTGCAATACGAGAAGAAGGTCTTCATCGACAAGGTCCGCGAGCGCACGGTCAAGCGGCTGATGATGGTCATCACGCTGGTGACCTTCATTCCGAGCGTCGTCATCGGGTTCCACATGGTCCGCGTCTCGTTGTTCGAGGCCGTGGCCGACAAATACGTGTCGCAGGTCTTCAACTTTCCGCATACCCGCGTGATCGAGTGCAACAAACACTACGCGCAGGGCAAGAACCCCTCGCAGATCGAGCTGCTGCTCGTGGGCGAGCCGCTGGGCGAGGAGGTGATCGAGAATGCCCGTACGCAGATGCGCAATTTCGGGCTGGAGGAGGCCGAACTGGTCGTCCGGCAGGCCAATACGGAGGACAAGGTCGACGTGGTTTCGCTCCAGAAGAGCTATCAGGAGCTGCTGGAGGAGAAGAACCGCCGGATCGGCGAGATGTCCTCGCAGCTGAAACGCTACCGGGTGACCAACGTCGAGGTGAACGACATCTCGCGCGAAGTGGGGGCCATGATGGACAACATCGGGGCCATTTCGCTGACCAAGGGCATCACCTTCGACGTCGAGGGCACGCCCGGCGATACGACGCTCGTGTGCGTGGTGACGCCCCGGGATTCCGCGCTTCCGGTCGACCGTGAAACGCTGATCCGCTGGTTGAGAATCCGCACCAAGGTCGAGAACGTCAAACTTTTCGTGGAACCCTAATCCGGGCGGCAGGCATGAAACGAACCGATCTGACCATTTTGCAGCGCTTCTGGCTGGAGACCCTTTGGCTGGGCGCACGCGTGTTCGCCGTGATGCCTTACTGGTTCAAGTACTACGTCGTCGAAAACCTGCTTTTCGTCCTGCTCTACTACTGCCTGCGCTACCGCATGAAGGTCGTCAAGACCAACCTGCGGAACTCGTTCCCCGAGAAGAGCGAACGCGAACTGGCCGTCATCCGGCGGCGGTTCTACCGCACGCTGTCCGAAATCTTCGTCGACACGATCAACATGGCCTACATGAACGAGGAGAAGGGGCGGACGGTGCTTACGGTCAAAGACGTGGAGAAACACGTGGAAGCGGTGCACGGCCGCGATTGGATCGCCATGACGGCCCATTTCGGCTGCTGGGAGTACTGCTCCTACTGGGGGCTTTACGAGCGGTCGCAGATGCTGGTCGCCGTCTACCATCCGCTGCGCAGCAAGGTGATGGAGGAACTCTACCGGCGGCTGCGCAATTACGAAAATTCGATGACCGTCTCGATGAAGGAGAGCCTGCGTTTCTACCTGCGCAACCGGACCGGAGGTATCAGGGGGCGGAATCTCGTGATGGGGCTTATCGCCGACCAGAATCCCCCGCGGCGTCCCGACAGCCGTTGGTTCCGCTTCCTCAATCAGGATACGATCTTCTTCGACGGCGGCGAGAAACTGGCCCTGCGCTGCAACCTCCCGGTCTACTTCGTGAAGATGAGCCGCCTGCGGCGGGGACGCTACGAAATGTCCTTCGAACTGATTTATGACGGCAAAGAGGAGGTCGCCGAATACGAAATCACGCAGCGTTACGTTCGTAAGTTGGAGCGGATGATCTGCGAGTGTCCCGAACTGTGGATGTGGTCGCATCGCCGCTGGAAGCACAAACGAACTCATGCCGGTCGCTAAAATTATCATACTCAACTGGAACGGTGCGGACCACCTGCGTCGTTTCCTGCCGTCGGTCGTGCCCGCCGGCGTCGAGGTCATCGTCGCCGACAACGGTTCGACGGACGACTCTCTTGCGGCGCTCGCCGCCGGGTTTCCGTCGGTCACGGTCCTGCGCATGGACCGCAACTACGGCTTTGCCGGAGGCTACAACCGCGCATTGGAGTATATCGAGGCCGATTATTACCTGCTGCTGAACTCCGATGTCGAGACCCCCGAGGGGTGGCTTGCGCCGATTCTCGACTGTCTGGACCGGAATCCCGACGTGGCGGTCGCCGCGCCGAAGCTGATCTCCTGCGCCGACCGCACGGAGTTCGAGTATGCGGGGGCTGCGGGCGGTTTCATCGACTACCTGGGCTATCCCTTCTGCCGGGGGCGCATCCTGCGCTGCGTGGAGAAGGACCGGGGCCAGTACGACGACGAGCGCGACGTGTTCTGGGTGAGCGGCGCGGCTTTCTGCTGCCGGGCCGACGTGTTCCGTGCGCTGGGCGGCTTCGACGGCGATTTCTTCGCCCACATGGAGGAGATCGACCTCTGCTGGCGGATGCAGCTGGCGGGTTACCGGGTGCGGATCGTGCCCCGGAGCAGGGTCTACCACCTGGGCGGCGGCACGCTCCAGACCGATTCTCCGGCCAAGGTCTTCTACAATCACCGGAACAATCTCGCCATGCTTTACAAGTGCGCCTCGCCCGCACAGCGGCTTTGCGTGGCCGTCGCGCGCCCGGCGCTCGACCTGCTCGCCGCGCTGTCCTACCTCATGCAGGGCCGCCGGGATAACTTCCGCGCCGTGTTCCGCGCCTGGCGCGACTTCATCCGCTGGCACGGGGCGCTGGCCCGCAAACGGCGTGAGATCCGCGCGAACCGCAAGGGCTCCGCCGCGGAAAACATCTACCGCGGCTCGGTGGTGCTGCGCTATCTTTTCGGCCGGCGGACCTTCGGCGGCATGATGCGCTGACGCGGAGCCGATGTCATTGTCGCAGCGGGACTTGCACGATTCGCGGTTTTTGCTTATCTTTCCGAAAACACTTCGCTTATGATACGTGCGGCTCTTCTGTTGTCGGCAGTCGTGTGTTTTTTGCAGCCTTTTCGCGCGTCGGCGACAGGGCAGGCTGCCGAACGGCTTGTCGTCGGGCGCGATACGATGCAGTTGTTCGCACTGCCGCTGGCGACGGCGGATTCCGCCGTGCTCGCCCGGCTCGAAAAACGGCTGGACGAACTCGATGCCTCCGGCTCTACGGCTTGCTGGCGTCGGTGTATCGGTGTCTGGCGGCTGGACGACGAGGGCATCTTGTGGCTTGAGTGCGTGAACACCGAGGACGGCGACGTCGTATTTTCCGGAGCGGAGCTGGTTCCCGAATTTGCAGCGGGATCACGCGCCCGGGCCGGCTGGTTCAGCGGAGAGATCCGCTATGGCACGGGGAATCTGGTGTATTACCAACACGATGGATTTATGCGGAATCTCGAACGCGAATGGGTGGCTGCGGTGTCCGAGGGGCGCGTGAGGGAGACGAAAGCCTACCGGAACCGGCTGTATGAAAGAGGTGCGGATGCGACGGACAATGCGCAGCGTGTGGCCGCGGCGTTCGACAGCCTTCATGTCGGAAAGTCGCCCGATCTGCTGTCGCTGTATGTGGTCTTTGCAGCCGATTCCACAGGGCGGGTGGTTCGGATCGACCGGGCGCGACTGTTGTCGGAAAAGGGAAGTCCTGTTGTCAGCGATCCGGCTGACCCGCTGTTGCAGGCAGCTCTGCGGGCGTTTCGCTCGGTGTCGCGCTGGGATGCCTGGTGGGTCGGAGGGGTCTGGAAGGAACAGGCGTATTTTATTCCGCTGCGCAGGGCCGGGACGGTTTGGAAACCGCGAAGAGGATAACGATGCTTATTGCTCCGGCTTGCAGGGAAGCGTGAACCAGAAGGTCGAGCCTTTGCCCGGTCGGGATTCGACGCCGATGCGGCCGCCCATCGTTTCGACGATCGACTTCGAGATCGCCAGTCCGATGCCGATGCCCTGCCTGAACGATCCCGCCTTGACGAAACGTTGGAAAAGCTGTTCCCGGTGTTCTTCGGGGATGCCGGCTCCCGTGTCGGCGACGTAGACGTAGAGTTCCCCGCCGCGGATTTCGAATCCGAAATCGACGGAGCCTTCGGAGGTGAATTTCATGGCGTTGCTCAAAAAGTTGGCGATCACCTGAATCAGCCGTTTGCGGTCCGTGCGGATGTAGCGGACGGGATATTTCCTGTGGAAGGTGATCCGCACCGGGCTGTTCTTGGGCTGCCGCATGCGGAAACCGCCTTCCAGCTCTTCCATGACGGCATTGAGTTCCACGTCGGTATATTCGTAGCCGAGGGTTCCGGCTTCGATCTTCGAGAGATCGAGGATGTCGCTGAGTTGCTGCATCAGTACCTCGCCGTTGGAGCGGATGATGCGCATGTACTCCTGTTTCTCGGTCGGGGCGGGGTCGTCCATGAGCAGTTCCGAGAATCCGATGATGGCGTTCAGCGGCGTGCGCAGTTCGTGGCTCATGTTGGCCAGGAAGCGTGATTTCATGCGGTCCGACTCCTCGGCGCGAACGCGGGCTTTCTCCAGTTCGCGCTGGGTGCGTTTCTGGGCCGAGATGTCGCTCACGGTCAGCACCACCCGGGGCTGTCCTGCGACGGTGAGGAAATTGCCCGCCACGCTTACGTCGCAGTCGACGGTTGCCGTGCGGTCGTCGGAGGTGTAGAGCACCATCGGGACCTCCAGTCCCGAGAAGCCTTTCTTCGTCCGGAACACCCCGGTGATGGCCGCGCGGACGGGACAGTCGGCGCACAATTCGTGCGTGCCGCAGACGCCGGCGTCCTCGCCGTTCCTGCAGCGCAGCAGGTTGCCCACCTTGGGCGGCACGGCTTGCGGTGCGGTTCCCGTCGCGGAGCGATAGTTGGTTTGCAGAACGTTGAAATCGGGGTCGATCAGCAGCAGGTAGGCGGCTACGTTGCGGAATATGCAGTCGTTGATCCGGTCGCTTGTTCGGATGTACCGGCGCTGGTAGCAGATACGGACGGCCAGGAGGACGCAAAACGCCGCCAGCACCCCTGTTCCTATTACGTATAACAACTGCATCCGATTATTCGGTTTTCGTTTCCGATCCCAAAGGTAGGTAAAATCCGGTGAAATAGGAGGGTAAATGATAAAAAAGACATCCGGAATCGTCCGGATGTCTTTTTTTGTCGGTGGGGGATCTTTCTATTTGTTGATCTTGGCCCACGAGTCCTTGAGCGTTACCGTGCGGTTGAACACCAGATGACCGGGGGTCGAGTCGGTGTCGGGGCAGAAGTAGCCCACGCGCTCGAACTGTACGGCCTGGCCTACGGGGATGTCGCGCAGCGACGGCTCGAGGTAGCCTGTGATTTTGACCATTGATTCGGGATTGAGGTTGTCCTCCCAGGTCTGCCCTTCGTCCACGTCGTCGGGGTCCTCCTTCGTGAAGAGCGGGTTGAACAGCCGGATTTCGGCCTCCACGGCATCCGCGGCCGACACCCAGTGGATGACGCCTTTCACGCGGCGGCCGTCGCTCGACGAACCTCCGCCCGACATCGGGTCGTAGGTGCAGCGCAGTTCGGTGATGTTGCCCCCCTCGTCCTTGACGACCTCCTCGCACTTGATGAGGTACGAATAGCGCAGGCGCACCTCGCCGCCCGGCGAGAGGCGGAAGAACTTCTTGGGCGGATTCTCCATGAAGTCGTCGCGCTCGATCCAGATCACCTTCGAGAAGGGAACCTGCCGCGTGCCGGCGGCTTCGTCCTCGGGGTTGTTGATCGCCGTGAACAGCTCGGTTTTGTCGTCCTCGTAGTTCGTGATGACCACCTTCAGCGGATTCAGCACGGCCATGCGGCGCTGGGCGACCCGGTTCAGGTCTTCGCGCACGCAGTATTCCAGCTTCCCGAGGTCGATCACGTTGTCGCGCTTGGCGACGCCCACCATCTCGGCGAAGTTGCGCACCGAGGCGGGCGTGTAGCCCTTGCGGCGCAGGGCGCAGATCGTCGGCATGCGGGGATCGTCCCAGCCCATCACGGCGCCCTCCTGCACGAGCTTCAGAAGACGGCGCTTGGACATCATCGTATAGGTGAGGTTCAGGCGGGCGAATTCGTACTGGTGCGAGGGGTAGATGTCGAGCGCTTGGATGAACCAGT
>OGES01002699.1_pt1 | contig 11361 bp, 8 predicted proteins | sample 1570711 | NCBI WGS metagenome assembly OGES01 (sample SAMEA2582133, study PRJEB24529) | metagenome | biome: Human gut stool | place: China | collected 2011 | reverse complement strand
CGTTCGTAGGATGCTTTTGTGTAGGCGAGCTTCGATTTACTACTTTCCACGTTTGCCTCGGCTTGTGTCACTTTATCTTTATAAGGTTGCGGCTCAATCACGAAAAGAGTTTGCCCTTCGCTGACCCGTTGTCCGGGAGTAAATTGATAGGATTCCAAGTAGCCCGAAACTCGTGCCACGAGATTTACCGTTTGTTCCGCTTGTAGATACCCCGGGTACTCAAACGTATAGACTACCGTGCGCAACTGCGGGTGGTCAACGGCAACCGAAGGTGTTGGAGTTGTTTCCTGTTGTTTCTTCGATTTGCCGCATCCGGCCAAAAGAAGAATGGAAATAACGCAAATAATGGAAAATGCTTTCATATGGTTAGTTTATAAAGTTCTTAAAATTCACTTACGGGCCATCCCCCTCCTAGGGCTTGATAAAGTTCTATCAGGTAGCGAAGGGAGGCAGTTCTGGCTTCCACAAGGGAATTTTCGTAGTTCAAAAGACTGATTTGGGAACTTAACACAGTCTGGTAACTGGCCAAGCCATTTTTATATTGTTCTATCGCAAGGTCTAATGTTAATTGTGACTGTTGGAATGCATCGTTCAAGGCGGATATTTGCAGGAGTGATTTATTGTAAGTTACCAGAGCATTATCCACCTCTTGCAAGGCGGTCAGTAATGTTTGATTGTACGAGTTGATTTCTTCGTCAAGTTGTAATTGGGCAGATTTCTTGGATTCCACTAAGTTTCTACCGCTGAAAATGGTCCATTTGATAGAAGGTGCGATCTGCCAGATCATGTTTTCCTTATTGGTAAACTGTTCGAAGTTTTCGGACGAGTAACCGAAGAACCCGGTCACGAGGAACTTGGGCCACCAGTCGGCTCGGCTTGCCCCCACGGCCTCGGCTAATCCGTCAATCGTTCTCTCTGCCGAACGTACATCAGGACGCTGGCGGATCAGGTTGGCGGGAATACCGTTTGCGGCTTGCCGGGGATTAGTCGGGATGGGACGGATTTTTAATAACGAGTCCCGGATGGCAACCGAATGTTCACCGATAAGAACCCCGATTAGATTGATCTGCTGGGCGATGGTCGATTCGATTCCCGGTAATGACGCTTTGGTTTGCAGGTAGAGGCTCTTGGCTTGTGCCGCATCAAGTTGGGAGGCTAATCCGAGTTTAAACCTTGATTCGGTGAGTTCCATAACCTTCTTTTGTGATTCGATGTTTTCACGGGTTACTTCCAGTTGTTTTTGGGCACTCCGCAGGTTGATGTATGCCGTGGATAATTGTGCGGCAAGAGATACCATCACTCCCCGGTAATCTTCTTGTGCGGCAAGGTAAAATTCTTTTTGAGAAGAACTCTCTTTCCGGATTCGTCCGAACACGTCGAGTTCCCAGTTTAGGTTGACGGTGGCAGTTCCATTCCGTTCGATAATATTTTTCTTATCTGCGCTAAGGCTGCTTTTTTCCGGAGCATAGTTGGCTGAAAAATAGATGGTCGGGTAGTAGGGACTGCGATCCACCCGCAATTTTGCTTTTGCCATCTCTATTTTGCGAATAGCATTCCGCACATCGTAGTTTTTGATCACGGCTTTATTGATAAGCGTGTCGAGAATCGGATCTTTGAACAGTTGCCACCATTCATCGTTGGAGGGTAAGGTTTGTTGCAAATTCGAATGTTCGCTTACCTTTTTATAAGGCTTGGTCTTTTCCGGTTGGTCGGGTTTGTATTGTCCGGCATTTCCGGCCGAAGGGATAAGGGTGAATAGAAATAATGTTAGGAAATAACTTCCCATTCTCGTGATAGCAGCCAAATTCATAACGTATGCGTTGATTGTTCGTTTATAGTGGGGCGTGTCAAAAGTCGTTTGACACACCCTTGCGTATTGCTGCTATACGTTTTTTTAAGAAAAATGTTAGAAGAAGAAACCCATTTTATCGGTCACGATAATGACTTGGGCTGATGGGGCACCGAATAATTGTCGTTCCAGTTCGGATGCCGGACGAATCTGTATGATCTGTACCGGATCAATATTGAAACTTCTTGTCAGATGGTTGTTGATAACCAGAGCCGGTTCTTCCAACTTTTCGGGACTCAATGTGTATTCCTGTTTGTTGTACTTGTATTTCAGTACGCCGTTGGCATAACTGATGAATTGTCCTTTTTTCTGTTTCGTGTTGATTACCACGTATGATTTTTTGGCATTTGTCGGGGAGGTAATCATGTTCACGGTGGCAATTTCATCGGGAATACCGTTTTTAAGGGAATCGGCGGCGTATTCGATACCGTCGATCACGTAAGATACTTCCGAGTTTTTGGCGTTTACTTTTATACGGGTTTTCCCGTTTTCTTGAATAACTTCCAGACCGTTGGAAATGGATTCTCCCATCCCTTCCATATCCGATTCTCCGTTAAACATGGGACCCATGTCACGGAACATTTCTTCCGCTTTTTTGAGCATATCGTCCATGCTGCCGAAACTTTCCCGGAATGAACCAAAGGGATCTTTCCCGAAAATGGAATCTCTTTTTATACCAAAGTGTTCTTCCAGTTTTTTGATAAAATCAGAACCGGATGCAACTTGATCTGTCGGCGTGTTGATGTAAGCTAAGCGATCGAGTCCTTTTACTTTTAGTGCATTGGCGATTTCATCCACGTTATCTAGTTGGATGTTCCCCTTGAGTTCCACGATAGAAAGTGTTTCTGCATCCTCGCTCCATAAAACGAGAGACGTGATATGTTCTTCATGTTGTGTCACGTAGAGGTATTCTTGACTGTAAGCCCCCCTGTGACTGCGCACAAGTGTGTATTTGGCCTCGTTTTCCACGATCGGGGTGATTCGTTGAGAAATTTCTTCCACAACCTTGGGGGAGGCCCGTTTGATGTCAACTTGCATCACGTTGATCTCTTTCATATCTTTTAAAGCCTCTTCCGCAGGTAGAGATAGGTCTCCTTGTTTGTAAAGGCTGTAAAGCGACGGGTTTAACATCGTTACGGTTATACCATCTTTGTTGCGGAATGCTTTCATTTCTTTGCCGACCTGAGCCTGTAATGGTAGGATCGTGACAAGGCTTACCATCATGCCTGTTAATAGACTTTTGATCTTCATAACTTGATTATTTTAATGTTTTACTGACACATACTTCTATTTGGAGAGTAAATGTAATGCAATAACTCGTTCATTCTCCTCTGCTTAACGTTATTTACAAAAGTTATACCATTGGGCGATAAATTTTATACCTTTGACAACGAAAAGTTGATTGTAAATTGTAAATTTTAGATTTTAAATTGAGTTTCGTGAAGAGAGTAATCTAAAATCTAAAATCTAAAATCTAAAATAATTATGTTGTATAATTTTGGAATTATTGCATATCGTTGTGCTATTGGCGTGGCTTCTCTTTTTAACGAAAAAGCAGCGTTATGGGTGAAAGGGCGAAAAGGAATATGGAAACGGATGGAGGCTGTTGAGCGTGGAAAGGGGCGATTGGTGTGGTTTCACGCCGCATCGCTGGGAGAATTCGAGCAAGGACGTCCGGTGATTGAAAAATTGAAGGAGATGGAGCCTCACACGAAAATATTATTGACCTTTTTCTCTCCTTCCGGGTACGAGATTCGCAAGAATTATCAAGGGGCCGATTATATCTATTATTTACCAATTGATACTCCTTCAAATGCCCGTCGTTTCGTGGAAACATGGAAACCGGATGCTGCCGTGTTCGTGAAATATGAGTACTGGTATAATTATCTGAATGAACTGCATAAACATCAGGTGCCGACGTATTTAATCTCTGCAATTTTCCGTCCGGGGCAACCGTTCTTTAAGAGATGGGGGAATCTGCATCGTCGTATGCTCGAGTTCTTTACTCGTCTTTTCGTACAGGATGAGGAATCCGTAAAGTTGTTGTCGACGATTGGCATTACTCACGTGCAACAGACGGGAGATACTCGTTTTGACCGGGTAAAACAGATTGCAGATGCGGCAAAAAGAATCGAAAAGGTGGAGGCTTTCTGTAATGACCGGAGAGCCGTGGTCTGTGGTAGTACTTGGCCCGGAGACGAAGATATTATTCTGGATTATATCAATGCACAGGAAGGAAATTACAAGTGGATTATCGTGCCTCACGAGATCGGGGAGGGGCATATCAAAGATATTTTGGGCAAGTGTCGTAAGTCGGTAGCTCGCTATACAGATGAGACGGCCGACGTGACGAAATGTCAGGTTCTCGTGGTCGATACGATCGGGGTGCTGTCTTCAATCTATCGTTACGGTTCTATCTCTTATGTCGGAGGTGGTTTTGGAAAAGGGATTCATAACACGCTTGAGGCTGCCATCTACGGTATCCCGGTGATATTCGGACCAAAATATCACAAATTTAAAGAGGCTGTTGATCTGATCGCTTGTGGCGGGGCATTTTCCATCTCGGATAAGGAGCAATTTACTTCCTTGATGGATTCATTAATAAATAGCCCGGCAATCGCTGAGGCTGCCGGGCAAAGTGCTTTAAAGTTCGTCAATCAACAACTGGGTGCGACAGATGCGGTTATCCGTCAGTTAGTAAATTAAAACTTCTTCAATTTCTTCCTCGACTTCCGTGCCCGTGAGCCATGATTTCAATACTTTGATAATGGCAGAGCGGGTAAGGTTCTCGAAACTTGCAATGCGACATTTGTGATCCATGTTGGCTTTCATGTACTTGCGGCATTTGTCGTTTTTCTTTAGGTCGACAGCTGTGGCACTCCAAGGATCACTTCCTCCGTAAATGAAAAGAATGTTTTCTGCATTGGTCTGTAACCAGTGATTAATATCCTGTAATTGTTGCGTGTTGAACGGGGCATTCTCATATCCTTTAGGCATGGCGAAATCGAACGTGATGATTGGCTCCGGTTCATCCTTGAAGAATTTCTTGAACGGCTTGGTATTATAAGCGTACATGCCTGTTTCTGTTAGAGCGGCATAATAGAACGCCTGTAAATTTTCAATGGCTTTGTCGTCAAAGAAATCCGGGGATGATACTTTCACCAGGTAGTTGAATATTTCGTTGTAGTCGTCTTCTTCCGGTTGAGGCATATCATTGATGTTGTTTCCCCATTGCCAGAATGCAAACGGAAATTCTAGGATCGTGAGTTTGAAAGCCCGTCCTGTCCCGCCGACTTTGTTGAATGAATAGCCTTTTGCTTGCGTTAATTCTTGCATGAGTGGCATAAGCTTATCCATATTTTCAAGACATCTCTTTTGAAAATCGAAGATTTGCCATTTGATGTCTTTTCCCCCACCTTCCAGCAATTTTCTGTTTTCCGGGGTTCCACCTAGTTTGGAAAGGAATTTTTCTAACCGGGGATCAATTTTTTCCAAGTTAATGGGAGCCACGTAAGGAACACTTAATTCCACGTCTTCCGGGTAGAAATAACGGTGATAGACGGTTGTCTGTCCCCCTTTGCTGATTCCCGTGGAGATCCATTTCGTGTTCGGATATATCTTTTGTCGTAAGGCTTGAATAATCTCGTGCTGGTCAGTGGCAGCCTGTTTCAAGGTTAAGTCTGTCCACGGTGTTTCTCCTTCGGGTTTACTGTTGTTGAAAAAGCGGTGTTCGATGGTAAGCTGGTTAGTCTTGAATAGTTTTGACAACTCGCTTTCTGCCGGGGAGTAAATCCCGTACCCTTCGAGGATGGCTACCATGGGAGCGTTGAAATCCCGATGTCCCAGTAATACCCTTTGTTTGAAAGTTCCTTTCGAGGGATTATTGTGGTCTATTGGCTGCTCGTACCAGAATTCGTAATATTCCGTGTAAGGTTGAACTTTTAGTTCCCGAATACCGGATATTTCTTTGATTTGTTGTAATTTCTGTAATAACGGGCCGTTTGCAAGTACGGATCCGCAAGCTAATAATAGAGTTACAAAAAGTGAAAATACATATCTCATAGTTCAGTTCTTTGCGTTATTGTGCTGCAAGGTATAAATTATTTCTGTTTTTTCTTGTCTCGTCCGCACTTTTGTGTAAAAAAGGTATCTTTGTCCCGAAAATTAAAATATGATGTTATGAGAAAAATTTTATTTATCCTTGTTCTTGTTTTGGGTATAGGAGGTGTAAGTATCGCTCAGACAGCACAAACTCAACCTTCTAAAGAATACGTTACTGCGTTGAAAAAAATGATCGTGGTTTCTGGAAGCGATGCGACATTCAAGCTTGTTATCCCGCAAATGTTTGCCATGATGAAACAACAACTCCCGAATGTTCCTGCTGAATTTTGGAGTGAGGCAGAAAAAGAGATGATGAAGACATTGGTGGATGACTTGGTTGAAATGTTAGCCCCGATTTATCATAAACGTCTAACGTTGTCTGATTTACAGGAAATCACGAAATTTTACGAATCTCCTGTCGGTAAAAAAATGGCTGCCGCACAACCGGCAATCGCTACTGAAAGTATGGCTGTCGGACAACAATGGGGAATGAAGATTGCGACGAAAGTACAGGAGTCGTTGAAGGCGAAAGGGTATTTATAGGAGTTGATAAGGTTTGTAAGGTTTATAAGGTAGTGGGTGGTTGGACTTTGGGATCAACCTCGTGAAATTTCCGCATTATAAACCTTATGAACTTTTAAACTTGTTTATTTTGTTGAGATGAATTGGCTGCAAAAGTATAGAGAGGATTATTCGGCGACGATCAAGATCGGGGTGCCGATTGTGTTGGGACAATTAGGGATTGTGGTTGTCGGATTGGTGGATAATATTATGGTGGGACATTTCAGTACGTCTGATTTGGCAGCCGCTTCTTTCGTAAATAGCGTGTTTAATATTCCGATCCTGTTCGGGATGGGATTTTCTTATGGCTTGACGCCTTTGGTCGGACAATTCTTCGGGCGAGGTGACAAGTTCAGGGTTGGCGGGTTGTTGCGTAACAGCCTGTTGGCAAACTTTATGATCGGTTTATTCCTTTCTGTGGTGATGGGAATTATGTACTTGAATGTACATAGGATGGGACAACCGGAAGAGTTGTTACCCTTGATTCGGCCTTATTTTTTGTTGCAATTGACTTCTCTCGTGTTTGTTATGATGTTTAATAGTTTCAAGCAGTTTGCTGATGGCATCACAGATACAAAGACTTCCATGTGGATTATGTTGTCGGCTAACCTGTTGAATATTATCGGAAATTCCCTATTGATTTATGGTGTGTGGGGACTTCCGGCATTGGGATTGACAGGAGCTGGAATTTCTACTCTGACCTCGCGGATTTTCATGTTCGTGGCTTTTGCTATTCTCTTTTTCCGGAAACAATCTTATCGGCGTTACCTTGTCGGTTACCACCGAACGACTTATAACACGGGAGATTTGAAAGTGTTGAATAGAATGGGGATGATGGTCGGTTTACAAATGGGAATGGAGACAGCATTATTCAGTATTAGTGGAGTTATGATCGGTTGGTTGGGAACGGTTCCCTTGGCAGCCCATCAGGTGGTGGCCTCTATCTCCACGTTAGGATTTATGGTCTATTATGGAGTTGGATCGGCTGTTTCTATCCGGGTGAGTAATTTCTTTGGGCGGGGAGATATTGCGGGAGTTCGACGGGCAACTTTGGCTGGAACCCATTTGCTGGGATTATTGGCAATCTCGGTTTCCGTGTTCTTTTTGTTGGTGCGGGAGCATATCGGGTGGTTGTATACTTCGTCAGAAGACGTGGTAAACTTGGTAGCCGTGTTGATGGTTATTCTGGTATTCTACCAGTTTGGTGACAGTTTACAGATCATTTTTGCTAATGCCTTGCGTGGCGTGGCGGACGTGACCTCTATGGCGGCGATCTCCTTACCCCGTGGGCTTAACGCTTACCGGGGGAATGATGTGCTGGCGATTCTATTATTTCTTGCGAAAAAAAGGATAGGATAGTTTCTATCGAGGCATTGTTAAGTCAATGCCCGTTATGGTGAATTTTCTCTTTTAGTCTTTCCCGGATTTCTTCGTAGCCCTTGTGTCTGTTTGTGAAATGTACTGTGTTAATTCCTACTGCTTGTGCGGCCTTCACGTTGGGTTCCAAATCATCGATAAACAGGCACTCTTCGGGTTTTAAGTGATAGCGATTCAGAATCAAGTCGTAAATTTCCCGGTCGGGTTTCACCATGTGTTCCAAGGCGGATATGATTTGCCCGTCAAAGTACTTGAAAACTTCCCGTGTTTTTAGGTAATCGTAGAAATCGACAGACATATTGGAAAGGCAATAAAGTTTGAATCCCAGTGCGGAAAGTTCTTTAATTAAAATTTCAGTTTCGGGAATGGAGACCAATGAATGTTTCACGTGTTCTACGAATTCGTTACAGTCTTCGGGTGGACAACCGGATAAGATGGCAACTTTGTTGATCAGTTCTTGGCGAGTGACGTCTCCCCGGTCGTAGTCCCGCCAATCGTTCAGGAAAAGACGGTTCTCTCTGACAAAATTCACGAGAATAGGATTCCCTTTAAAGGTTTCAATTACTCGTTTGGCATTCCATTCGACAACAACTCCTCCCAGGTCAAAAATAATATTCTTCATATTCTCAATATTAATCGGTTATCTGTTTAAAAATCAATAATAATACCCACGGACGGTAGTAATGTTCCCGTGTCGTTTTTGATGTATCTCATCAGGTAGCGATCCGGGAGTTCGGGGTCGATTTTGTAACTTCCGTCCGGGTTTTCCTGCGGTACGAGTAAATCGGGGCTTTTCGTCTTGTGGTTATAGATATTCTGTATATCGGCATACAGGATTAATGACCATTTTTTGAAATAAAAACTCCGGTCAACCCGAATGTCCAGCTGATGGAACGAGGAGGTCCGTTCGCTATTGAAACGGGAGTAATCAAGATAAGGTTGCCGCTTGGCATCCCAGGCCGCTATTAGTGAACTGGTTTCTGCGTCATAAGGAGTGAAGGGTGCCCCGTTCGTGATTCGCCATTTCATACCTATGTCCCAGAGACCTAACTTGCGGGTTGCCGTGAGGGAAAGGATATGGCGGTTGTCCCAACTGCTGGGAATATATTCCGAGATCGGTTGCAGGTTATGATCCATTTTCTTGAACTCGGAATAGTAATACGTGTAAGCGAGCGATGCCACGATCCCGAAAAATTCCTGCGTGCGAACCATCAGTTCTACCCCGTACGCTCGTCCCTCGCCGAGAGATTTCACGGGTTCGTCACCTACCGCCACGTAATCGGTACCTTTGTTGGCAAGCACGATGCTATCCAGCAGGGAAACTGGGTAATGGTCGTACGTTTTGTAGAATCCTTCCAGCGTGATTTTTGTCCGGCTACCGGGGCGATATTCCAAACCGGCCACGTAGTGGTTTGTTCCGATATATTGCAACCCGTTTTGTTTGTTCACCAAGTCTCCTTGCTCGTCGGCATATCCCATCGTGGTGTACGAGGGAAGTTGATAATAGCGTCCGGCATTTGCATTAATAAACCATTCGGGGGAGAGTGAGTAGGAGAGTGACAACCGGGGTGATGCCTGTTTGAAAGGATTGTTCATTCCCGACGTGTAACTATTCCCGTCAACTCGGACTCCTACCGAAACTGCGAGACGTTCTAGAAAGAAATTTTTACTGATTTGCCCGAAGAGAGACCATTTGAAGAAATCAAAATTCTTGTCGTAGTGTACATGATTCAATTTTCCGAGGGTATATAATTCTCTTGTTGTCTTGTTTTTGTAAGTAGCGTATTCGATCCCGGCCCCGACATTCAACTTGATGTCATGTCGTAACAAATGATTGTGTTCAAATCGGAATTTATTCTCCGTTTCGCCGGAATTATAATCCACCAGTTTCGTTTGGCTTTTGTCGTTGTTGGTGTATTTCTCGATCTCGTTTTGTAGGGAACTGCGACTGAGTACGAAAAGGTGGTTCCAACGGTCCCCGTAATGTTTGTAAGTAATTCCGATCGTGTAACTCCATTGCACGCTCTCCGGCAGGTAGTTGAGCATGTATCTTTGGTCATCATCGGGATCTTTCATCCCTTTATTGAGATTATTAACATCGTACGCCCCGATGCCCAGTATAGTTAATTCGTTTTTTTGATTGAACTTTGTTTCCGTCTTGAACTGGAAATCATTATACACGGGCAGAAAAGGGAGACCGATCATGTCGAACAGGAATTTCAGGTAACTCCTGCGGGCGGACATGATGAATGTGGTTTTAGGTGCCAGAGGCCCGTCCAGCGATAGCCCGAAATCTGTTGCCCCTAAAGTCCCCCGCACTTTTATTTTGTCCGGGTTCCCCGCTATTTGTCGGAAGTCAAGCAAGGAACTCATCAGGTTCCCCCGGGAGGCAGGGAATGCTCCCGAGTAGAAATTGACTTCCTTCACGAAATCGATATTCACGATACTAACCACACCACCCGATGCTCCTTGCGTGGCAAAGTGATTCAGGTTTGGTAATTCCACGTCGTCCAGGTAGAAGCGGTTTTCGCTGGGGCCTCCGCCTCGGACGATGAAATCGTTTCTGAAGGCGGGAGAGGAGAGAACTCCAGGCATGGATTGTAATACTTTCGATATATCCCGATTCCCGCCGGGGGTCTTTTCTATTTCGGCGATACCGATGCGTTGTAAGGAGACGGGACTTTCCACCGTTTTGCGGAAAGGGTTGGTTTTGACTGTTACTTGTTCCAAGTTGACTTGGCTTTCTTCCAGTCCCACGTTTACCGTGCGTTCCGATGCGGTGTTTACCATGAATTCTTCCGATAATTTTGTCGTGTAGCCGACGCTACTCACTTCCAAGCGGTTGAAACCCAAAGGTACGTTTTCTATGCGAAAGTATCCGTTTTCGTCGGCTGCCGTTCCTGTGGTTGTTTTCCAAATCACCACGTTGGCAAAAGGTATGGGTTCATTGTTTTTACTGTCAAAAACCCGTCCCTTCACTACACCTGTTTGTTGTGCGGAAAGGCAAAGAGGAAGAAATAATAACAGGGTAAAAACAAATCGTATAATAGTTTTCATGTTATTTTGTATCTCTTGCAAAAGTAATTAAAAATAGCTGATTTGTCAACAGGGGATAATCTAAACTAATTCCAGTGTAAATTCGGAGATATCATTGGGTAATAATACAGCACGCCCTTTTACAGCTCTTTCATTACCCTTTCATAGCCCTTTGCCAATAGAGTTACATGAGGATGTCAACGATGTGTGCTGGATTGTATGAGATTATAACCCGAAGAGTTGTTTGGGTGTGCAATTGATTTTCTTGGTGTTATGGAAATAAGAGAATGTTGTTGTAAATATTTTCTACTTTTTCTTGTAAAAAAAATGTCATTTTGTTTGGAGTTTGAGAAAAAAGATCTACTTTTGCACCCGAGTTCACGCCCAGGTGGCGGAATTGGTAGACGCGCTGGACTCAAAATCCAGTGTCCTCAACA
>OGES01002697.1_pt1 | contig 11362 bp, 6 predicted proteins | sample 1570711 | NCBI WGS metagenome assembly OGES01 (sample SAMEA2582133, study PRJEB24529) | metagenome | biome: Human gut stool | place: China | collected 2011 | reverse complement strand
GTCATGCTGGCCCTGTTCGGCGGCTTCGTCTATGCGTGCCTTCTGCCGCTGGCCTATTTCCTTGGCGCGTCCGCCCTGGGCCTTTCTGCCTGCCTTGGAATTTATCTCGGCCTGACGCTGGCGCTTGCTGCCGTGCTGTATGTCTGGCTGCGCAGGCGCGGCGCGGCCGTGTTCGCGGCTCTGTAACAAAAAGGAGAGAGTATGAACGATATTCTGGAGGTCCGACACCTCGTCAAGCACTTCGGCGATGTGACGGCGGTGGACGATCTGAGCTTCCGCGTGCGCGAGGGCGAGCTATTCGCTTTCCTCGGCGTGAACGGCGCGGGAAAATCCACGACCATCCACATTCTCTGCGGCCAGCTGGCCCGCGACGGCGGCAGTGTGCGCGTCTGCGGTGCAGACCCGGACGAAGCGCCGGAGCAGCTCCGCCGGAGCCTCGGCGTGGTGTTCCAGAGCTCTGTGCTGGATCAGGCGCTGTCCGTGCAGGAGAATCTGCGCAGCCGCGCGGCGCTTTACGGCATCCGGGGGACGGCATTTTCCCGCCGTCTTGCGGAGCTGACGGACCTGCTGGAGCTGGGCGAGCTGCTGCGCCGCCCCGTCGGCAAGCTCTCGGGCGGCCAGCGCCGCAAGGTTGCCCTGGCAAAAGTGCTTGCGTCCGATTTTGACGTCCTGATCCTCGACGAGCCGACAAACCATCTCGACAATGCGATGCTCTCCTGGCTCGAGGATTACCTGAAAAATTACCGCGGAACCGTCTTTATGGTCACCCATGACCGTTATTTCCTGGATAAAGTGTCGAACCGCATCCTCGAAATCAGCCACGGAAAAATGTACAGCTACGATTCCAACTATTCCCGTTTTCTGGAACTGAAAGCTGAGCGCGAGGAGATGGAACTCGCCTCTGAACGGAAACGCCAGAGCATCCTGCGCATGGAACTCGAATGGGCGAAACGCGGCTGCCGCGCAAGAAGCACAAAACAGCGCGCAAGACTCGAACGTCTCGAAGTACTCAAAAATGGCACGGCACCGACCGCAGACGCTGTCGTGGAGATGGATGCTGTCGAGACCCGCATGGGAAAGAAAACGATTGAATTCCATAACGTCAGCAAAGCCTTCGGCGATAAAACGCTGATGAAAGATTTCGAATACATCTTCCTGCGGAACCAGAGTGTCGGCATCATTGGCCCGAACGGCTGCGGAAAATCCACAATGCTGCGGATGATCACCGGAGAAGTCCTGCCGGATGCGGGAACCATCGAAATCGGCGACACGATCCGCATCGGCTATCTGGCACAGGAAGAGCCGGACATGGATACGAATCAGCGCGTGATCGACTACGTGAAAGATATCGCTGAGTATGTCCAGACCCGTGACGGCCGCATCAGCGCATCGCAGATGCTCGAACGCTTCCTGTTCACACCGGATATGCAGTACACCCCGATTTCCAAACTCTCCGGAGGCGAAAAACGGAGACTGTATCTCTTATCCGTCTTAGTGAGCGGCGCCAATGTTCTGATCCTCGACGAGCCGTCCAACAACGTTGATATCCCGACCCTGACCGTGCTTGAGGATTTCCTGAACACGTTCGTCGGCATCGTCATCACCGTTTCCCACGACCGCTATTTCCTGGATAACGTCGTGGACCGCATCTTCGAATTCGACGGAAACGGAAATCTTCTGCAGTACGAGGGCGGCTACACCGATTACCTCGAAGCAAAAGAACGCCGTTTCGGCGGAAGTGCGGAAGAAACGGCAAAAGCAGCGCCGTCCAAAACGTCCGCGGACGAACCTGCAAAGTCAAAGAACAATGACTGGAAGCAGAAACGTCCGACCCGCCTGAAATTTACGTTCAAAGAACAGCGCGAGTACGAGACCATCGATGACGATATCGCTGTACTCGAGGAAAAGATTGCATCGCTTGACGATCAGATGCTCAAAAACGCCACCAACTCTGCAAAGCTCGCCGAACTGATGGTGGAAAAAGAGAAGACCGAAGCTGCTCTGGAAGAAAAAACCGAGAGATGGGTTTATCTAACCGACCTCGCAGAACAGATTGAGGCGCAGAATCAGAAATAAAAGAAGCAAAGGAACTGTCCGCAGAAGAGAAAAAATATGCGGGTCGTTCCTTCTTTTTTTATCGAGAAATTCGACGCGGAATTACCAGAAGTTGTAAAAAACTTGTATTTTTCCCTGAACACCCACAGAAAATCTGGACAGAATGCCCAATCGGTGTTATAATTCAAATACTGGACATAGTGGCATTGCCATGCCCTTATCCGGGTTTTTCGAAGCGCGGAGGCAACCGAAACCCGGCAGAACACCAACCTGAGAAAAGCCAAAGTAATTTTTGGTCATCATTTTTTAAGGAGGATAAAATCAAATGGCTAGAAAGATGAAAACCATGGATGGTAACCAGGCTGCAGCACATGCGTCTTATGCGTATACCGACGTAGCAGCTATTTACCCAATTACCCCTTCATCCGTTATGGCGGAGCATACCGATGAGTGGGCAACCCAGGGAAGAAAGAACATTTTCGGACAGGAAGTTCAGGTAACTGAGATGCAGTCTGAGGCAGGAGCAGCAGGTGCAGTACACGGATCACTGGCAGCCGGAGCTCTTACCACAACCTACACCGCATCCCAGGGACTTCTTCTGATGATCCCGAACCTTTATAAAATTGCCGGCGAGCAGCTCCCGGGCGTATTCAACGTATCCGCTCGTGCCCTTGCAAGCCACGCACTTTCCATCTTCGGAGATCATTCAGACGTTTACGCCTGTCGTCAGACCGGAGTCGCAATGCTCTGCGAATCCAGCGTACAGGAGGTTATGGACCTGACACCGGTTGCACACTGTGCAGCACTGAAAGGCAAAGTTCCATTTATCAACTTCTTCGATGGATTCCGTACCTCCCACGAGATTCAGAAAATCGAGACATGGGATTACGAAGATCTGAAAGACATGGTAGATATGGATGCAGTAGATGCATTCCGTGATCATGCTCTTAACCCGAACCATCCATGCCAGAGAGGTTCTGCTCAGAACCCGGATATCTTCTTCCAGGCAAGAGAAGCATGTAACCCGTACTACGATGCTCTTCCGGCAATCGTACAGGAGTACATGGACAAAGTAAACGAGAAAATCGGAACCGATTACAAACTGTTCAACTATTATGGAGCAGCAGACGCTGAGCACGTAATCATCGCTATGGGTTCTGTCTGCGATACCATCGAGGAGACCATCGATTACCTCGTAGCAGCAGGCAAGAAAGTCGGCGTTGTAAAGGTACGTCTGTACCGTCCGTTCTCCGCAGAAGCACTCATCAATGCAATTCCGGAGACTGTAAAACAGATTTCCGTTCTGGACAGAACAAAAGAGCCGGGATCTCTTGGCGAGCCTCTGTACCTGGACGTAGTAGCAGCATTAAAAGGCAGCAGATTCGAGAGCACACCGGTATTCACAGGTCGTTACGGACTTGGTTCCAAGGACACCACACCGGCTCAGATCGTTGCTGTATATGAAAATACAGAGAAACAGAGATTTACCATTGGTATCGTAGACGATGTTACCAATCTGTCTCTGCCGGTTGGCGCTCCTCTGGTAACAACTCCGGAAGGAACCATCAACTGCAAATTCTGGGGACTTGGCGCAGACGGTACCGTAGGTGCAAACAAGAACTCCATCAAGATCATCGGTGACAACACAGACATGTACGCTCAGGCTTACTTCGATTATGACTCCAAGAAGTCCGGCGGTGTAACGATGTCTCACCTGCGTTTCGGAAAGAAACCGATCAAATCCACCTACCTGATCCACAAAGCAAACTTTGTTGCATGTCATAATCCTTCCTATGTGAACAAATATCACATGGTAGAGGAGCTGGTAGACGGAGGAACCTTCCTTCTGAACTGTCCATGGGATGAAGCAGGACTGGAAGAGCATCTGCCAGGTCAGGTAAAAGCATTCATCGCAAACCATAACATCAAATTCTATGTGATCGACGGCGTTAAGATCGGTATCGAGACCGGCATGGGACCGACCCGTATCAACACCATTCTTCAGTCTGCATTCTTCAAGCTTGCGAAGATCATTCCGGAAGAAAAAGCCATCGAACTCATGAAAGCAGCAGCAAAAGCTACCTATGGCCGTAAAGGTGATGATGTCGTAGCAAAGAACTGGGCAGCAATCGATGAGGGTGCAAAACAGATCAAAGAAGTTGCAGTTCCGGAAAGCTGGAAAAATGCAGCAGACGAAGGTCTGACCACAACTCATGCAGAGAGCGGCCGCGCTGACGCTGTTAAATTCGTAAATACCATCCAGGCAAAAGTAACTTCCCAGGAAGGAAACAACCTGCCTGTATCCGCATTTGCAGACTACGTAGACGGAACAACTCCGTCCGGCACATCCGCATACGAGAAACGTGGTATCGCCGTAAACGTACCTGTATGGAATCCGGAAAACTGTATCCAGTGTAACAGATGTTCCTTCGTCTGCCCGCACGCTGTTATCCGTCCGGTTGCCATGACCGCAGAAGAAGCAGCAGCAGCTCCGGAAGGCATCCAGACCATGCCGATGACCGGTATGCCGGACTACACCTTCACAATGGCTATTTCCCAGCTTGACTGTACCGGATGTGGTTCCTGTGCAAACGTATGCCCGGGCAAGAAGGGTGTGAAAGCACTGGCTATGGAAAGCCTTGCAGCACACGAAGCAGAGCAGAAATACTTCGATTATGCAGCAGCTCTTCCAGAGAAGACAGACGTTGTAGCAAAATTCAAAGAGAATACCGTAAAGGGCAGCCAGTTCAAGAAACCGCTGCTTGAGTTCTCCGGCGCATGCGCAGGCTGCGGCGAGACTCCTTACGCAAAACTGATCACCCAGCTGTTCGGTGACAGAATGTACATCGCAAACGCAACAGGATGCTCCTCTATCTGGGGTAACTCCTCACCGTCCACTCCTTACACTGTAAACGAGAAAGGACAGGGCCCGGCATGGTCCAACTCCCTGTTCGAGGACAACGCAGAGTTCGGTTATGGTATGCTTCTCGCTCAGAAAGCAATCCGCGGCGGCCTGAAAGCCAAAGTTGAGGATGTTATGAACTCCGAGAAAGCTCCGGAAGAAGTAAAAGCAGCATGCAAAGAGTATCTGGATACCTTTGACTGCGGCGCTACCAACGGAACTGCAACCGAGAAACTTGTAGAAGCAATCAAAGACGCTGACTGCGACGTTTGCAGAGACATCGTTAAGAACAAAGACTTCCTCGCTAAGAAATCCCAGTGGATCTTCGGTGGTGACGGATGGGCTTACGATATCGGATTCGGCGGCGTAGACCACGTACTTGCCAGCGGAAAAGATATCAACGTAATGGTATTCGATACCGAGGTTTACTCCAACACAGGCGGACAGTCCTCCAAAGCTACTCCGACCGGTGCAGTTGCACAGTTCGCAGCAGGCGGTAAAGAAACCAAGAAGAAAGATATGGCAAGCATCGCAATGAGCTATGGCTATGTATACGTAGCACAGATCGCTATGGGCGCTGATTACAATCAGGCAGTCAAAGCAATCGCAGAGGCAGAGGCATATCCGGGACCGTCCCTCATTATCGCTTACGCTCCATGTATCAACCATGGTATCAAGAAAGGTATGAGCAAAGCACAGACCGAGGAGCAGCTCGCTGTTCAGACCGGATACTGGCATTGCTTCCGCTTCAACCCGGCACTCGCTGCAGAAGGCAAGAGCGCATTCACACTGGATTCCAAGGCTCCGTCAGGAGATTATCAGGAATTCCTGAACGGCGAGGTACGTTACAACTCTCTGAAACGTGCAAACCCGGCGAAAGCAGAAAGACTGTTCGGCAAGAACGAGCAGGAAGCAAAAGACCGTTACACTTACCTGAACAAACTCGTAAAACTGTACGGCGCAGAAGAAGAGTAATTCTTTTTCCTTAAAAAGAATTTGAAAAAGGAGAGAAGTCATACTTGAGAGAGTATGGCTTCTTTCTTTTTGGGAGAAAAAATGAATTAGCGACATTTGGCAATAGTTTTGTATCTTTTGTCAACATTTTTATCCCGGAAAATGTTGACAAACGATACATTTTTGAGCAAGAAGGCTTTGAGATATGGTATAATGTGCGTATCACGATATAATGAGCGTTAGCGAGAGGAATTTTATTATGTTGAAAATATATCTTGGAGAAATGAAAGGTGCAATCTATCATCCGCCAACCTATTTTGATAATTGTTATGAAGATGAATGGCTGACCACGCCACTGGCAAAAGAAATGATCCGCGATGTGGATCGCTCGGAGGTAATCAGTGCGCATCTGATTGACAGCCCGGTGCTTGGTCCGATTCCACCGAAAGATTTATCCGGAGGAATCAAAACGTTGCTGCTGATGGCATACGATACAGACGGAAAGATCTTTAATGCCTCCGTATGTGGAGATAATTGTGCAAAATGGATTTTAAAATTAGGAGAGCAAAAGGATCTGACGATTAATCTGCGTCATGTGATGCGGTTTGGCAAAGATCCTTTTGAAATCCTGATTTTAAATACAGGGACTATTGTGCGGAATATGTCCGAATTTGTAGATGTTGCCGAGGCTTATGTATAGGTGGATGTATGAAGGGAAATGCAATCCCAATTGCAGTTCATATTGTGGTGGATAAAGTATTTGTGATAAAGCGTAATATTACAATCATCCAGGGGGATAGTGCATCAGGAAAAACAACACTGGTAAATATGATCCGGCAGGCAGAAAATTTAGGGGAGTCCAGCGGAATCAACGTTTCCTGTGAAGTACCGTGCAGAGTGCTGGAAGGTGTTAATTGGAAAATTATTTTGGAAAACAGCCGGGAAAGCATCTTTTTCATAGACGAGGAGAATTATTTTATAAAAACAGAAGAATTTGCTTCTGCCATACGGGGTTCAGAAAACTATTTTGTATTGATTACGAGAGAAAACTTATATAATTTGCCGTATAGTGTAGAAGAGATTTATGGATTGCATGTTTCCGGAAAATACAGAGATACCAGAAAAATATATCAGAAAATGTATCAGATCTATCCCAAAACAGCACGGCTTCCTGTTAGAGTACAAAAAATAATTACGGAAGATTCCAATTCTGGGTATCAATTTTTTGAAAATGTATGTGCAGAAAGGAATATTACATGTGAAAGCGCTGGTGGAAAAACAAAAATACCGGAAATGATCGGCAAGGCAGGAACAGAAGAAACCTGTATTATTGCGGACGGTGCTGCAATTGGAGCAGAAATGAATCTTCTCAGCAATAAAATAGAGGAAAAACAGAACGTACATTTATATTTACCGGAGTCTTTTGAATGGCTGATTTTAAATTCAGATCTTTTACAGGACAAAGAGGTTCGTAAAATTCTGGAAAATCCAGAAGATTATATCGACAGCACAGAGTTTTTTAGCTGGGAACAATATTTTACAAAATTGCTGATTCAGAAAACAGAAGGAACATATTTGCAGTATAAAAAAGCAAAATTAAATCCATCTTATTTGCAGGATAAAAATAAAAACAAAATACTGGAGAGTATACAAGGGATTCAGTGGAAAATAAAATCCTTAAAATAGCAAAAATAATGAAAGAATAGAGAGAAGAACATGAACTATACAATTTATGACTATCTCGGCCTGTTTTTCTTTTACGCCTTCCTTGGATGGCTTCTGGAAACTTCTGTGGCCGCGATCCGGAAAAAACATATGGTAAACAGAGGATTCTTAAATGGTCCGCTCTGCGCCATCTATGGAATCACAGCTGTCTTTATGACACGTTATCTGTATGAACTGCAGTCAAGCCCCGTCTTTTTGTTCCTTGGCTGTATGATTATCGCTACCGCAGTCGAGTGGCTGGCCGGTCACGCACTGGAACGCATTGGCCATGGCAAATGGTGGGACTATTCCAATAAAAAATGGAACATGGACGGCTATATCTGCCTCCAGTATTCTGTACTCTGGGGAATTTTAGGACTGCTTGCCATGAAAATCGGCAATCGCCTCTGCTTTACAGTTCTTCATTTAATTCCGGCCGGTTTCCTGCATATCACATCCTGGATTCTCTTTGGTATATTGGTAGTAGATGCCGTCGGTTCCTATGCTGTTCTGCACCACATCACGAAAAAAATGCCGCGGATCAGCGCTATGAACGATCAGATCGACGCCTTCACCAGACGCCTTTCTGTCCGTGTTTACCGCTATCTGGAGCGTCGTGTGGAACGTGCCTATCCGGCCGTACAGCCAGTTCCGGAGAAAAAAGAGAAAACAGAAACCGGCGTATTTGCCGAAGGATGCAGCTTTTACAAAATCGTTCTTCTCTTCATCATCGGCGCATTTTTGGGCGATATTACAGAAGCCATATTCTGCCGCATCACCGCCGGTGTCTGGATGAGCCGCAGCAGCCTTGTCTGGGGCCCGTTCAGCATCGTCTGGGGCCTGGCCATCGCCCTCGCTACCTGGTTCCTCTACAACTACCGCGACCGCTCCGATGGATTCCTGTTTGCCTTTGGTACCTTCCTCGGCGGAGCCTACGAATACATCTGCAGTGTGTTCACCGAAATCGTATTCGGAAAAGTCTTCTGGGACTACAGCGACATTCCCTTCAACCTCGGAGGCCGTATCAACCTCCTGTACTGTTTCTTCTGGGGAATAGCCGCCGTCGTCTGGCTCAAAAAATTCTATCCTGTCATTTCGCGCTGGATTGAAAAAATCCCGATGAAATTCGGAGAAATCATCACTTGGATCCTGATCGTGTTCATGGTGGCCAACATGCTCGTATCTACCCTTGCTCTCGCCCGATACGACGAACGCGCCCACCAAAAGCCCGCAGCTAATGCCATCGAGCAGACCATAGATGCCCATTTCCCGGACGCCCGAATGGAAAAAATCTACCCCAATGCCAAAGCGATTAACTAGAATGTGTTAAAAAACATTTCCGTAGTCTGCACGCCCCAATTACAGACTACAAAAAGCCCTCTCCCGCCGTCATGCAAAGTCAGGCCCCGTTTCGACAGCTTTGGTCTGCGCGGTCCGTTACCCCCAAAGAAAACCTTTGGCAACCCACCAAAAGTATGATATAATGTCACATAGATATTTTGGGGATACCATATCCTCTAAGAGCGAAGAAAGGACTCAACCACAAATGACAGTAGACAACAGCTTCACAATGAAGAAATTTCAGAGCATGGAAATCATCTATGTCACATTTTCCCAGATCACGAAACTCCCATACGTAGAGTGCGATCCGGAAACCTTTGATGATCAGGTATACATGTTTACCGAAGAAGAAGCAGCTAAAGAATTTGCAAAATCCTATGTAGAGAAGAACACCCCGCTGCTTACCGTAAAAGTACTGCGCAAGCAGATGCCGAACTTCTATATGGGCCTCTACGCAGAAGGTGTCAACATGGTCATCTTCCACGAAGGCGGTCAGACCCGCCGCATCGAGCTGGAGCAGATCTTCCCGAAACCGGACATGGAAAAAATGAACAAACAGCATCTTCCGGTCCTCAACCCTGGCGTACAGCTCACTGTAGTCTATTTCCTGCAGGAGCTCCGCAAACCAAATCAGAAAAGAGACGATGCCGAACGCATGCAGCACCTGCGTGAACTCGAAGAAGAAATGCTTGTCAACCTGATGCGAAGCAAATTCATCCTTGCCATCGACATCTCCCAGGTACAGGGCGAATTCGATCCGGCCAACCCGGGACCAGACGTGCGCATCCCGTACATCAAAAACCAGAACGAAGACATCTTCCAGCCGCTGTTTTCCGATATTGGTGAATTCCAGAAATTCCGTCCGGATCCGCAGGCAAAACTCCGTCTGGCAGCCATCCCGTTCCAGCACCTTCTGCCGTACCTGATGAAACAGGCCAAAGGCTTCGTCATCAACCCGTCCGGCTTCAACCTTCTGTTGACCAGAGAACAGCTCCAGAGAATCATGGGAGCCCAGGCGCAGAGTGTCCGCCCGAATCTCGAGGCGATGATGGCACAGGCTGCCGCAGCTCAGGCGCAGAGAAATGCGCAGAACAATGCTGCAAATGACGAAGTAAAAGATCATGTGGATGAGGCGGAAACTACCGACGCAGAAACAGACCACGAAGAATAAAAACCGACAGGGCCGCAGAAAATCCCAGTAAACGGGCACTGCGGTCCGTTTTTGACTGCATAAAACCGGAAATAATAAAGAAAAACAAGAAAGGATATACAAAAATGAACGCAGAACATTGCAAAGCCTATACCCTGCTGCAGGAACAGCAGATTGATGATATCCACGCACATGGCTACCTCCTTCGCCACAACAAAAGCGGAGCCCGCGTGCTGCTTCTCGAGACGGAGGATGACAACAAAGTATTCAACATCGCGTTCCGTACCCCGCCGGCCGACAGCACCGGCGTAGCACACATCCTCGAGCACAGCGTCCTCTGCGGCTCCCGCGAATTCCCGTTAAAGGATCCCTTCGTAGAACTCGTCAAAGGATCCCTGAACACCTTCTTAAATGCTATGACCTACCCGGATAAAACCATGTACCCGGTAGCCAGCACCAACGATGCCGACTTCCAGAACCTGATGCATGTCTACATGGACGCCGTATTCTACCCGAACATTTACAAACACGACGAAATCTTCCGTCAGGAAGGCTGGCACGTGGAGGCCGAGGACACCAAGGGCCCCTGGACCTACAAGGGCGTGGTCTACAATGAGATGAAGGGCGCCTACTCCTCGCCCGATTCCGTGCTGGCCGAACAGAGCCAGCAGGCCATCTTCCCGGACATGCTCTACAGCCTGGACTCCGGCGGCAACCCGGAAGTCATCCCGGACCTGACCTACGAGGCCTTCCGCGATTTCCACAGCCGCTACTACCATCCCTCCAACGCGCGTTTCTTCTTCTGGGGCGATGACCCGGAAGAAAAGCGTCTGGAGATCGTGGCCGAGGCCCTGCAGGGCTATACCGCCCGCGCGGTGGACTCCGCCGTGCCCCTGCAGCCCCGCCGCGACACGCCCCGGCAGGTGGAAGTGCCCTACGCCGCCACCGACGGCCAGAAAACGGCCCTGTTCACGGTCAACTGGCTGCTGGGCGAACGCGGCGACGTGCATCAGGCCCTGCTCATGGAGATGCTGGAGCACATCCTCGAAGGCCTGCCGGGCTCTCCCCTGCGCAAGGCCCTCATCAGCTCCGGCCTGGGCGAGGACACCACCGGCTGCGGCCTGGAGACCGACCTGCGCCAGATGTACTACTCCACCGGTCTCAAGGGCGTGGACCCGCGCAAGGTGCAGGACGCCGAGATGCTAATCTTCGAGACCCTCGCCGACCTTGCCGAGGACGGCATCGACCCCGCCGCC
>OGES01002665.1_pt1 | contig 11467 bp, 10 predicted proteins | sample 1570711 | NCBI WGS metagenome assembly OGES01 (sample SAMEA2582133, study PRJEB24529) | metagenome | biome: Human gut stool | place: China | collected 2011 | reverse complement strand
GGAGGAGGTCTTCATCTCCCCGAAGCGCGGCGTGGCAGAGGGCATCGTCTATTCCACGAAGCCGCTGTCCTATCAGGGCCAGCTTATCGAGAACTTCTCCATCCGCTTTGAGGGCGGCAAGGCCGTCGAGGTCCATGCCGAAAAGAACGAGGCCCTTCTGCAGAAGCTCATCTCCATGGATGAGGGCGCTTCCTACCTCGGCGAGTGCGCGCTCGTTCCCTATAACTCCCCGATCCAGAATTCCGGCCTACTGTTCTACAACACGCTGTTCGACGAGAACGCCGCCTGCCATCTGGCGCTCGGCATGGGCTTTGCCGACACGATCAAAAACTTTGAGAACTACACGCTCGACGAGTGCCGTGCCAAGGGCATCAACGATTCCATGGTGCATGAGGACTTCATGATCGGCTCCGCCGACCTGTCCATCGACGCGCACACGCGCGACGGCCGCACCGTGCCGATCTTCCGCGACGGCAACTGGGCATTTTAATGGGGATCTCTGAATATATCAGAGCTTTTCTGAGTCCCGGACATAAAAGCTGCTGCAGCGATTGTGCTGCAGCAGCTTTTTTATTCCGTTAGCAGGGTGAGCTTCCTGGTTCTGCGGGTCGCGTTCAGGTCGATGAGGCGCTGGTTTTGGCTTCCGCGCCAGCGGAGCTCCAGAGAGCGCTCCGCCTCGACATACGGTCCGTCCACGAGCACATCGGCAGCCGCCAGCAGCCGCAGGCGCGCCGGGTCTGACTCCTGCACGAGCGCCTCATAGCGCCAGCCCGTGTAGACCCAGACATTGCCGCCCAGCGCGTGTACGGCCTCGGCCAGCGCAGCGCACTCCGCTGCCTGCTCCATCGGCTCCCCGCCGGAGAGCGTCAGGCCGTCGAGCAGCGGGTCTGCAGTATAGCGAGCCAGCAGCGCCGCTGTACTTTCCTCGCGGCCGCCTGCCGGGTCGTGCGTCTGTGGATTGTGGCAGCCGGGGCAGCGGTGCGGGCAGCCCTGCGTGAACACGGTCAGCCGCAGGCCCGGTCCGTCCACGATAGACTCGGAGACCGTTCCGGCAATGCGCATCAGTCCGTCACCCCGTGCTTGACACGGTCACGCTCCTCGGCGCGCTTACCGTTGTTGAAGCGGTCGAGCGTACCGACCAGGTAGCCCGTAATGCGGCGGATACGCTCAAACGGCTGGTCCGGCGTCTCGCGGCGGCCGCAGCGCGGGCAGGTATCGCCGATGATGCCGTTAAAGCCGCAGACCGGGTCACGGTCGACCGGATGGTTGATAGAGCCGTAGCCGATCCCCTCGTCCTGCATCACCTTGACGATCTTGAGGATCGCCACGGGATTCTTCCGGGCCTCGCCGTCGAGTTCGACGTAGGTGATGTGCCCGCCGCGCGTGATGGCGTGGAACGGCGCTTCGAGGCGGATTTTCTCGACGATGGAAACCGGCTCGCGCACGTCGACGTGGAACGAGTTGACGTAGTAGTCGCGGTCGGTGACGCCCGGAATCTCCCCGTAACGCTTGCGGTCCATGCGCGTGAAGCGCCCGCTCAACCCCTCGGCCGGGGTCGCCAGCACCGAATAGTTCAGCCCGTATTTGGCCTTGTACTCCTCGACCACGCGGTTCATCACCGTCACGGTGTCGTAGAGCGTCTGCCACGCCTCCTTCGAGGTCGCATGGCCTTCGCCGTAAATCGCCACCATCGCGTTGTGTCCGCCGATGAAGCCGATGCCCAGCGTGCCGTGCTTGAGCACGTCGCCCACCTCGTCGTTGGGCTGCAACCGGCCGCCGCCCTTCCAGACATCGTTCGACATCATAAACGGGAACTGCCGCGCAAGGGCCGTGCGCTGGAAGCAGTAACGTTCGTAGAGCTGCTCGGCCATCATCGTGGCGGTCTTGCGCACCGATTCGAGGAAAATTTCGCGCGCCTCCTTGCGGATCGCGTGTTTGTTGCCGTCGGGAATCATGTCCCCGGCCTCGCGCATCGCCTCGATGGCCAGCCGCGGCAGGTTCATCGACGTGAAGGAGAGGTTGCCGCGCCCCCACGACGACTTTTCGCCGTGCAGATTCTCGAAGACGCGCGTACGGCACCCCATCGTCGCCACCTCGTAGCGGAAGCGGTCGGGGTCGTCGATGCGCCACTTCTCGTGGCGGTTGAACGGTGCGTCGAGAAACATGAAGTTGGGGAACAGCGCCACCGACGTGGTGCGGCACGCCTCGATCAGCAGGTCGAAGTTCGGAGTTTTGAACTTGATCTCCCCAGCCAGTGCCTTGTCGAAGTCCTTCACCGCTGCGGCATAGTCCTCTTCGGACCACGAAACGCCCTCCTTGACCTTGAAAATCTGGATCGGGAAGACCGGCACTTCGCCGTGCCCCAGCCCCTCGATCGTGGCGGAAAGCAGTTCGCGGATGACCATGCGGCCCTCGGGCGAAAAGTCCGTGCCGTAGTTCACCGAGCTGAACACCACCTGGTTGCCGCCGCGCGAGTGCATCGTATTGAGGTTATGGATGAATCCCTCCATCGCCTGATGGGTCTCGCGGCGCGTCGTGTCGTAGGCCTGCCGCCAGATGCGTCGGATGTCCTCATCGGCGACCTCCACGCCCGACTGGCGCAGGGCGGCGAACAGACGCCCCACCGCCGTCTCGCAGGGTTCGATCGTCGGCACGTGTTCGGCGACCAGGGCCTTCAGCTCGGCGCGCTCCAGCGTCACGCCGCCCCGCACGCCGCACAGGAACAGCGTCATGTCGGTCAGGTGACGGCGGAAGGTTTTCAGCACGCCCGGGGCCATGAAATGGTCGAACGCCGGGATCGACTGCCCGCCGTGCTGCTCGTTCTGGTTGGTCTGGAAGACGATCGTGGCCAGCGTGGCGTAGCTCTGGATCGACTGCGGCGTGCGCACCGAGCCGTTCTTCGTCGAGAATCCCCGTTCGTAGATGTCACCCAGATCGTACTGAATGCACGTCGTGGTCTTCGTGGGATAGTAGTCCAGGTCGTGAATGTGGATGTCCCCGTCGCGGTGGGCGCGGCCGTGACGCACGCCCACCAGATATTTCAGGGCGTAGTCCTTGGTGATCTCCGAGGCGAAGGTCATCATCTGCCCCGCGGGCGTGTGCGACGACATGTTGGCGTTCGAAAGGTTGATGTCGTTCTTCTCGACGGTCACGATGCCGTCCATGACGCTCTTGATCGACGAGCGGCGGTCGCGTTCGACGTTGCGCCACTCGCGGTAGATGATATAACGTTTGGCGATCGAGGGGTTGCGTTTCATCAGCCGCTCCTCGACCATGTCCTGAATCTCCTCGACCGAAATCTCGGCCTTCGTAATTGCCGCCGCCACGTCGGATGCGATCTGCTCGACGGCCTGCCCCTCGTCCGTTATGCCGCCCGCGCGAAAGGCCTTCGTGATGGCGCGGACGATTTTATCCAGAGAAAAAGGCTCGGTTTTACCATCACGTTTGATGATGGAAATCTGCGTGTAATCCATTGTAATATGAGTATATACGTTTCACAACAGGCCCCGTTTCCCCGCAGGGCCGACATTGCATGCGCAAAGGCAGGTCTTCTGACTCGCACCGACCCGCAGGCAGCCTTCCCGTCCCCCGCGGGACAGTGGCTCGACGATTCGCCTGCGGCATAAAGCAGCGGGAACTGTCCGGGATTCGCACCCGATTCCCTCTTATCCTCCGCCCCGGCGGGACGAAGGATACCTTTGCGGGTCACAAAAGTCTCCATTATTCCCCGACTTTCAAAATTCCGGAGCAGGAAGTTTTCAACATTTTGTGAAAGGCTCTGAATTTCGTATCTTCGCCCCCGCAAACCGGAAAATCGTAACTCCATGACACAGAAAATAACACACGTCTGCCAGGGAACCTGCTCCCGGCAAATCGACGTCGAACTCGAAAACGGCGTCGTCCGAAGCGTCTCCTTCACGGGCGGCTGCCACGGCAACCAGCAGGGAATCGCGGCGCTCGTGCGCGGGATGACGGCAGCGGAAGCCGTCGCCCGGCTCGAAGGCATCGACTGCCGGGGCCGCGGCACGTCGTGTCCCGATCAGCTGGCAAAAGCGCTGAAAAAGGCTTTATAAAACGCCCCGGCCCGGCCGGGTACGGATTTTGCACTCCGAAAAGCGTTCCAAAATGCAAGACTATGTATTTTCTATGGTATCTGCTGATCGGACTGGCCGCCGGATGGATCGCCAACCTGATCGTCAAGGGAGGAGGTTCGGGACTCTTCGTCAACCTGATCGTCGGGCTTATCGGAGGCGTACTGGGCGGCTGGCTCTTTTCGCTCTTCGGATGGGTTCCCGTCGGCACGCTGGGCAGTCTGGCGACGGCCGTCATCGGCTCGGTCATCCTGCTGTGGATCGCCGCGCTCATCTCACACCGCAAGATCCGCTAAACAAACGTATGCACGAAAAAGGCGGTCGCATGACCGCCTTTTCGTGTTGAGCTGCCGGGATTCGAACCCAGAACGACAGAACCAAAATCTGCTGTGTTACCATTACACCACAGCTCAAACATTCGCTCGAAAGCGACTGCAAAGATAAACAAAAAATCGCAAAAACCAACCCCCGGATGCAAAATTGGCAGAGACAAAACCGGACCTCTGCCGGATTTTTCGTATCTTTGCTTCAGTTACCCTGTAAATAAACGCAAACGATATGATTCCGACAATGATTCTGCTCTTCGTGGTGGGCTATCTGTTCATCGCGCTGGAGCACAAAACCAGGATCGACAAATCGGCCGTCGCCCTGCTGATGGCCGGAGCGATCTGGACCGTGTTCAGCCTCCTGGGCAACGACCCGCACATTCAGCACGAGCTGGTGGACCAGCTGGGCGACACGTGCGAAATCCTGGTCTTCCTGATCGGGGCCATGACCATCGTGGACCTGATCGACAGCTACGGCGGCTTCAACGTCATCACCGACCACATCACCACGCGCAACAAGCGCAAACTGATGTGGCTGCTGGCGATCATCACCTTCTTCATGTCGGCCGCACTGGACAACATGACCACCACGATCATCATGGTCATGCTGCTGCGGCGGTTGATCGCCAACAAGAAGGAACGGTGGATTTTCGCCAGCGTGATCGTCATCGCCGCGAACAGCGGCGGCGCCTGGTCGCCCATCGGCGACGTGACGACCATCATGCTGTGGATGCGCGGCAACGTCACGGCCGGAAATCTGATCGCCGCCCTCTTCCTGCCGTGCCTGGTGTCGGTGATCATCCCCACGGCCATCGCCAGCCGCTACGTCGCCGACCGCCCCGCCGCCGCGGTCAGCGCCAAGGCCCTCGCATCGGGATGCCCCGAATGCATCGGTCCGCGCCTGCGTCTATTCATCCTTATTGTGGGCGTCGTAAGTCTGCTGTTCGTGCCGGTGTTCAAAAGCCTCACCGGACTGCCGCCCTACATGGGCATGATGGTGTCGCTGGGATTCATGTGGATTCTGACCGAAATCATCTACGACCGCAAACGCAGCATCCGCAACATGGAGGAGTCGATCCAGCCGCGCGTATCCAAAGTCCTCAAGCACATCGACATGCCGACGATTCTCTTTTTCCTCGGCATCCTGATGGCCGTGGGCGCGTTGCAGACCGGCGGCGTGCTGACCGACATGGCCGACTGGCTGGACAAGAATGTCCACGAAGTGTTCACCATCGCGGGCGCCATCGGCATCCTCTCGTCGGTGGTCGACAACGTGCCGCTGGTGGCGGCCTGCATGGGCATGTACCCGGTGGCCGACGTCGCAACGGCTGCGGCGAGCGCCGACCCGGCTTTCGCACAGAGTTTCGTGGCGGACGGGCTGTTCTGGCACCTGCTGACCTACTGCGCCGGCGTGGGCGGCAGTCTGCTGATCATCGGCTCGGCGGCCGGCGTCGTGGCGATGGGACTCGAAAAGATCAATTTCGGCTGGTACCTCAAACGCATCTCGCTGCTGGCCCTGTCCGGCTATCTGGCGGGCATCGCGGTGATCTGGCTCGAACACGTCCTGATCGGGCTTTGACCGAAAAGTTCCGGATGCGTCGTGCGCCCAGAATATTGCCGATCACGGGTTTGCCCCATAACAGTATAATCAGAGGTTGGATAAAATATTTTTATCCAACCTCTGATTTACAGCCAAATTATCAGCAGTTTGTAAGTCAGGAACTCCAATATCAATTTAGTAAGAGTACCCTTGCGGAATCAATGCCAGATGTACCCCGGAAGATGTGGATAGACCATTTTTCAACACCCGACATTCGATATCGTGAAGTACGGGTTCATCGGTATCCGACGCAAAATCAACGGTAAATGTGAAGCCCTCACCCGTGTACGGAGGCAGGGTGCTGCTCCATACATAAGTGACAGAAGAATCGTAATTTTCAATAGAACACGTTGCTTGCCCTTCTCCACGGGCCAAATACGCTATATTCCATTTATCATACCCCAAACCCATCATCGAAAGATCGCCGGGTTCCACCTCCGACAATGAAGTCCCGATGTTTGGAGCGGTGGGAGCGGGCCCCGAAACCGCTGATACAGCTGCATAGGCATTTACCAGACCATAACCCACAAATTGGTTCCATAATCCGTTCAATCGAAGCGGATCGACACCATAAGTGTTGCCGCCGATCTTTCGGGTAGTTTGTTCGATAATATTGCGTACCCGCCATACCGAAAGATCGGGATCCGTTGCCCATATCAAAGCCACGATGCCGGAAACATGGGGAGCAGCAAAAGATGTGCCCAGCACACAAGTATATCCACCGGTCACATCTGTTGTCCAGATTTCACGCCCGGGAGCGACAACATCCAATGAAGAACCATAACCGGAGAAATCCGATTTGTACCCATTCCGATCTATTGCACCTACTACTAACGTTGCAGAAGGTGCTCCCGCTGCCGGCTGTGATACAGCACTGCCTTTATTGCCCGATGAAAAAACAACGATGCATCCTTTACCATGAGCATATGTTATAGCATTATTGATTTCGGATATTGGAGAAGATGTATCAAATGACCATGAATTATTAATTACGCGCGCACCATTATTTGCGGCAAACCGAATTGCATTCGCAAAATTGGTCGTGGTGGAGGCAGCTATGCCAAGCTCGTTATCAGTATAACAAATACTGATGGGCATGATTTTCACTCCGGATGCAACGCCTGCAATGCCTTTGCCATTATTAGCCGTGGCTCCGATAACACCGGCAACCTTTGTGCCGTGATCTCCGTATAGCCCACTTGGAATTCCTCCCGTGTGAGCGTTGTAACTGACATTATACAAATGTAAATCATCATGGTTATTATAAACACCGTTATCGACAACCGCAACGATAATATCGTTGATATATGGAAAAGCAAAGGCATTCCTTGCGTTCACATAATTGATATCGATCCCCGAATAAGAGACGTTTTTCAGATTCCATTGATAGCTGAAATAGGTATCGTTCGGAGCGGCGTCGGGCATCGACTCAACGATAAACTCGGGTGTTGCATACTCAAACGCGCCCGATTCATACATAAAATTCGCCATTTCGAGCGCATTCCCTTTCGACTCCTTTGTACACGAAAGATAATAGATACTCGGGTCGAATTTGTTTTCTCCCAATATCTCCAGATTATACTCTTCCGCGATTTTTTGAAGTTTGGCAAGGTCTTGCTCTCCTGTCAGTTGTACGCTGAATACATTCGTTATGCCGAGATCGGCGCCATCGCTTGTTTTAAAATAGGGAGCCTCATACACTACATCCTGCGGATTAATCGATTTTTGTTGGGCGTTATCCAGCGTAAACGACGTAAGACTTTTTTGCATGCGGAACTCTTTTGACGATCTTATGCCCAGCGCAGCATAGTTATCAATAGTTCTGGTATTTCCCCCACGGATATTTACGGCCGATTTGCGAACACTTTCAATTTTTGCGGTTTCAACCAAAACATACGACTTGTTCTCGTTGACCGTTAGTGGGATTTTCACACCGTCACACCAAATAATAATAATCAGACGAACCCACAGACGCACGGGTCGCGGGAACGTTTTCTTGATATTCCTCTGACAAAATGTCATCCTGGCAACCATAAAATGTTATGACTGCAATGATAAGAGAAAGCAGCTTTTTCATGATATTAAGAATATCTAAATTATGATTTTGTTGACAGTAAGCGTTTTTTCGGGAAGTTTGTCGTATAGTCCCCAGAAATAAAAAATAGTCATAATCGCCGGAGTACCACCCTTCAGTTGCTTATACACCAAATTCAATGTCATCTTATCGGATTCGGTATCGACGGCCTGCTTCTCGAAAGAGTATCCGGGATGCCCCATCCAATGCTGTCCAATAATAAGGGTATATTTGTCAAAGTCGATTACCGGCAGCTCGACCGAAGGAGGTGCAACGGCCTCGAACTCTTCCATGCTGTTGATCACAAAACATTCGATGTCGCGATCATCGATCTCGCTGAAATTGAATTCCGGCTCGGGATGCGAACTGGAACTCGAAGGCAGATAGGTCTTGAAAAAAGCCGATACGTCCGCGGAGGCTGTGACGGGAGGAGTGCCGATATATTCGGATTCTTCCGAGTCGTTGCATGCGACAAACCCACCCAGTAGAAGCAGGGCTGCTGTCAAAGTCAAAATGCGAGTTTTCATAGTTTGAAGTTTAAGGATGAAACATTGAAGGCAGGTTCGCGAGAGTCTTACGGATAATTACAATATGTAGTTGTAATGGATGTAGGGCAAAAATAACGAAAAAAATCAATTATGCAAATTCAACCGCCAATAATTCAGCAAGATTAAGTAGTATAAGCACAGAAATTTACAGGCATCGGGCGACTTGAACAGAATTGTACACAAACGAAAAGGATCGAGCCCTGTCCAAACACGGAGCCCAATCCTTCGATCCGGCATAAATAACTACAAATCAAGCTGTACGTCTTTTCGCAGACGCAGAAGATCCGGAGCTTTTCCGTTACTTCACCTTGGCCATGAATTTTTCCCGGTCGACGATGTAGCGGATGTGGATGCCCTCGCCGATCAGCCCCTCGGCGTCGCGGACCCCGACGTTGAAGGTCAGCTTGCGCCCCTCGACTTCGGCAAGCACGGCCGTGGCGGTGATTTCGGCGCCAAGCCCCGACGGCTTGATGTGCGTGACGTTCATCTCGGAGCCGACGGTGGTCGCGCCTTCGGGAAGTTCGCCGGCAACGGCCGTCATGGCGGCGTTCTCCATCAGCGCCACCATCGCGGGCGTGGCGAATACGTCGAGGTCGCCCGAACCCATCGCGGCGGCCGTGTTGCCGGCGGCGACGGTTGCGGCGCTGCGGGCGGAAAGTCCTTTTTCAAGCATAATATTCGCTGTTCGTAATTCGTTTATTGCGGTGAATCGTTATCTTTGCCGGAGACATCCCGGCAAACCGGATGCAAAACCGCACGGGTTTTCGTCCGGACTCCGCCGCAAAGGTACAAAAAATTCGCCGCCGTTGAAAAAGTGGATACTCCTCATCGCCCTGCTCGCCGCCGCGCTTTCCCAAGCGCAGGCGCAGGGAGGCCGTGGCTTCTGGCATCAGGAGTGGACGGTCGAGAAGGGCGATTCGATCCCGCTGGTCCACGTCCTGCCGGTCTACGTCTTCAGCCGCCCGGTCGACCTGCGCCGCTACCGCCGGCTGGTGGACGCCGTGAAAAAGGTCTACCCCATCGCGCAGATCGCCAAGGCCAAGATGGCGACGATGGAGGAGGAGTTGTGCCGCCTGCCGACCAAAAAGGCCCAGAAGGAGTATATCAAACAAATCTACCACGAGATCAAGGACGAATACACCCCCGTGCTGAAACACATGACCCGCACGCAGGGCCGCGTGCTGCTGAAACTCATCGACCGCGAAACCGAATACACCGCCTACGAGGTGTTGAAGGAGTTCCGCGGCGGTTTCGTGGCGGGATTCTGGCAGGGCGTCTCGAAAATCTTCGGCCAGAACCTCAAGTCGGAATACGACAGGGAGGGCGAGGACCGGATGATCGAGCAAATCGTGATTTATTACGAAGCCGGACTGCTCCGGTAGCGACGGACGGACCGGGTAACGGAGGGACCGGGTAACGGAGGGACCGGGTAACGGAGGGACCGGGTGACGGAGGGACCGTTCCGGAATCCCGCTCCTAAAAATTGAACGACAGCCCCACACCCAGCCCCATATAGGAGCGCGAAGGCCGAAACTCCCCGGCCCGGAAATTATCGGTCAGGTAGCAGTGATAGGTGAAGTCGCCGAAGAGGTTGAACCGCCAGATCGGGATGATCAGCCGCGCACCCGCGTCGAACGTACAGGAGAAACGCTGCCGGACGGTATAGGGCCGCCACGAAGGGTCGGTCGTCGAATAGCCTTCGGTCGTGAACGGCCCGCACATCAGCCCCGGGGTAAAGCCCGCATGGACCTCGAACCCCGAGGGCAGGATCGCAAGCAGCACGTTGAGAAACGTACTGCCCACGTCCGCCCCTCCGCCGGAATAAGCGCCGTAAGGATCTGCATAAGAGCCGTTGTAGTAATTATTCTGCACGCTCCGCTCCCGGCTCTCCCGGCGCCAGGACGAGGCGATACGTCCGGTCCGCCAGGTGAATTGCAGCGGCACGGAGAAATAGTTCTCGGCATCCTCGTCGACGAAGACGTTCAGCCCCGTTCGAAAACCGATATTGTAAAAATTATAACGGGCATAGTCGATCGAAAAGGCCTGCAATTCGGGTCCCCGCCCGTCGCCCACGTAAAGCTGCGCTCCGTAGCGCACGCCCAGTTCGTTGTCGAAGGTCTTCGGGACGGGTGGCATTTCGTGCTCGCCGGGATAGACGAGGGTTTGCGCCGGAGCGGTCCCGGCCGTGACGGCAAGCAGCAGGAAAAGAAATTTCTTCATTGCATGACGGTTAGGTTCAGTTGTAAACATAACTATTTTTCACGGCATAACAAAATTTCCACGGCGGATTGTGCTTTGTGAATTATTGATTATCTTTGCGCTCGGATAATTTCAGAAGTCATGTTTGAAAATTTAACAGATAAACTCGAACGGTCGTTCAAAATTCTCAAAGGCGAGGGGCGCATCACCGAGATCAACGTCGCGGAGACGCTCAAGGAGATCCGCCGGGCGCTGATCGACGCCGACGTCAATTACAAGGTAGCCAAGACCTTCACCGACGAAGTGAAGCAGAAGGCCCTGGGCCAGGACGTGCTCAAAGCCGTCAAGCCGGGACAGATGATGACCAAGATCGTACGCGACGAGCTGGCCGAACTGATGGGCGGCACGGCCACAGACATCAGGCTGGAGGGCAACCCGGCCGTGATCCTGATCGCGGGTCTGCAAGGCTCGGGTAAAACCACCTTCTCGGGCAAGCTCGCGGCATTCATCAAAAGCAAGAAAGGCCGCCAGGTACTGCTGGTGGCAGGCGACGTATACCGTCCCGCGGCCATCGACCAGCTGAAGGTGCTCGGCGGGCAGATCGGAGTGGAGGTCTACACCGAAGAGGG
>OGES01002660.1_pt1 | contig 11483 bp, 10 predicted proteins | sample 1570711 | NCBI WGS metagenome assembly OGES01 (sample SAMEA2582133, study PRJEB24529) | metagenome | biome: Human gut stool | place: China | collected 2011 | reverse complement strand
TGTGCCGGGTGATGTTATTGAAATCTGCGATGATGACTATGCGGGTATCAGCATCGGCGGGCGCGTGCTGGCGGTGAACAGCCAGACCCGGACGCTGACGCTCGACCGTGAAATCACGCTGCCATCCTCCGGTACCACGCTGATAAGCCTGGTTGACGGAAGTGGCAATCCGGTCAGCGTGGAGGTCCAGTCCGTCACCGACGGCGTGAAGGTAAAAGTGAGCCGTGTTCCTGACGGCGTTGCCGGATACAGCGTGTGGGGGCTGAAGCTGCCGACGCTGCGCCAGCGCCTGTTCCGCTGCGTGAGTATCCGTGAGAACGATGACGGCACGTATGCCATCACCGCCGTGCAGCATGTACTGGTGCTTTATGGCAGCGCACATCGACAGGGTTTACAAATTTTGCCTGGGTCAATACATCTGGTGATACTTACGATATTTACGTTGCAATCGGAAATTATGCGACTGGTGTAAATATTCAATGGGATTATACCAGTAATGCCAGCGTAACGATTCATCCGTCACCAGCATATTCTGCTAATAAGCCGGAAGGGTTAACGGACGGTACAGTTTATTCACTCTATACGCCATCAGAGCAGTTTTATCCGCCTGGCGCACCAATCCCGTGGCCATCAGATACCGTTCCGTCTGGTTATGCCCTGATGCAGGGGCAGACTTTTGACAAATCTGCATACCCGAAACTTGCAGCCGCTTATCCGTCAGGCGTGATCCCTGATATGCGTGGCTGGACGATTAAGGGCAAACCTGCCAGTGGTCGGGCCGTATTGTCTCAGGAACAGGACGGCATTAAATCGCACACCCACAGCGCCAGCGCATCCAGTACGGATTTGGGGACGAAAACCACATCGTCGTTTGATTACGGCACTAAATCCACGAATAACACTGGTGCGCATACCCATAGTTTAAGTGGCAGCACGAATGCAGCTGGTAATCACAGCCATAGAGATGGCCGTCGATTTAACCCCAGTGTTTTTAAAGATACTTATCAATATGGTTATACAAGCTCAGGTCAAAATACCTGGGGTGTACAAGGCTCAGTAGGTATGTCTACGGGGTGGTTAGCGAATACCAGTACAGATGGTAATCATAGCCATTCACTGTCCGGCACAGCAGCATCTGCAGGTGCACACGCGCATACTGTCGGTATTGGTGCTCATACGCACTCCGTTGCGATTGGTTCACATGGACACACCATCACCGTTAACGCTGCTGGTAACGCGGAAAACACCGTCAAAAACATCGCATTTAACTATATTGTGAGGCTTGCATAATGGCATTCAGAATGAGTGAACAACCACGGACCATAAAAATTTATAATCTGCTGGCCGGAACTAATGAATTTATTGGTGAAGGTGACGCATATATTCCGCCTCATACAGGTCTGCCAGCAAACAGTACCGATATTGCACCGCCAGATATTCCGGCAGGCTTCGTGGCTGTTTTCAACAGTGATGAGGCATCGTGGCATCTCGTTGAAGACCATCGGGGTAAAACGGTTTATGACGTAGCGTCAGGGGACGCGTTATTTATTTCTGAACTCGGTCCGTTACCGGAAAATGTTACCTGGTTATCGCCGGGAGGGGAATATCAGAAGTGGAACGGCACAGCCTGGGTGAAGGATACGGAAGCAGAAAAACTGTTCCGGATCCGGGAGGCAGAAGAAACAAAAAACAGCCTGATGCAGGTAGCCAGTGAGCATATTGCGCCACTTCAGGATGCTGTAGATCTGGAAATCGCAACGGAGGAAGAAATCTAGTTGCTGTAAGCCTGGAATAAGTATCGGGTGTTGCTGAACCGTGTTGATACGTCAACTGCACAGGATATTGAATGGCCAGCACTGCCGTAGGGTAAAACATATAAATTCTATAATTAGATGTATCTTTCCATTTACGGCAAGGAAGGGGGCTTGGAAGACGTAAAGCATCTCACACCGAGATTATTTTTTATATGTCAGGTGTCTGAAGTTTTGCTTTGGCTCTTAAAATGGTTTGCCGCGAGGTTTTGAATTCCCGGGCAATGGCACTTATACTTACACCTGACTTAATTCGTTCGAATACCACCTGTTTCTGTTCTTCATTTAACACAGGTGGTCGACCAAAACGTTTCCCTGCGCCGCGGGCTCTTACTATCCCGGAATGAGTGCGTTCAAGTAAAAGGTCTCGTTCAAATTCAGCGACTGCTGAAATTACGTGCATCATCATTTTTCCTGTTGGACTGGTCAGGTCAATGCCCCCCAATGCTAAGCAATGCACTCTGATACCTGTTTCGGTCAGTTGTTCCACTGTTTTCCTGATATCCATTGCATTACAACCAAGGCGATCCAGTTTTGTCACAATCAATTGATCACCACATTTCAGGCGAGCAAGCAACCGGTTAAAACCAGGACGCTCACTGGTTGCTGCTGAGCCGCTAATGTGTTCTTCGATTATTTGCTGAGGTTTGATTTTAAAACCTGCACTTTCGATTTCCCGGCGTTGATTTTCGATGGTCTGATCCAGCGTTGATATCCGACAGTAAGCAAAAATTCGAGACATAGTGAGACTCTATACGAAATTGGTGTTCATATCATAATGCATCTCAGAAAATAATTTTGATTATTTTTGTGCATATTTGTATGTACACGTTCGAAAATAAACGAATGCGTATGCAACCCCGTAATTTTGGTGAGACCCAAAATCGATTTTGTGAAAAATGACTTTAACTCGGTTTGTTTTTCGAGTTCCGGGCGGACTCAAGGAAGAAGAATAGTGTTGCGTGTTATTTTAACCAGATTTCAAGTTGTTTGATCGTGGAAAAGTGGAGCAAAATGTTGTTAAAGTGGAAAAATGATAAAAAAGTAAGTTTATTATATTACATTTTACCATTTAAATTTTGGTTGTCTTTAAGAACTGATATCGCTGTTTGTAATAATTCTTTGTTATCCAGCCATGATTTTTTCTTTATGTTTCCTTCAATGTAATCAAGCAATGTTCTGGTATTGATAGGTCTTCCCTGTTTTGCTACTTCCACTACAGCATCCCCTAGGATAATTCTTACTTCAGGAAGCTGCGCAGGGAACCACTTTAGGGTGTCTTTTGATTTCATGAAGATATTCCTTAAAATATTATTGATTTTCATTGCGATATTGTATGTCTGATTCAGGATATGTTGACTTATACATCGGTTTTGTCTGGGTTATTGGATATGCCAATCCCTAATTTTATTAGGGCATGACTAAAAATGCTGAATATGATAAGGAGAGAAGTGATTATCAGTATGCTGTTCATATAGCCTCGAATTAGTAATGTGTTATATATGATATAGTTGACAATTTTTATCCTGGGTGTTCTTAAAGTTCGTAGATAAACATTGTCGTTTCAGGTATACAGGAATGCTAACAGGTGGCGGCAAAAATCAGGCGGTTTATGGCGCAATCTGAAGTGGCAACTGCAAACTATCTTATGCAGAGACTCTACACGGATTGGGTTTAAAAGTATACATAGATAACAGTTTTTATCTGAAGAAGAAAAATATCAAGGTGATATAGCCTATATGCCTATGATGCGGAGGAATGAATGTGATGGGAGTGATGTATCTGAATAGTTGAAAAACCGCAGACACGCCTTATGCAAGAACGTGCTGCGGTTGGATGCTATTTTTTCCCTGAAGCGGAAAACATTACTACAGTACCTTGAACCTTGGTTTTAACATTCTCGAAATGCTCTGAGAGTATATGTGTTAAGCCTTCTTCGGAATCTTTTGTGTTTGAAAAGATGCCTTTCTGATTGTAAATGCGCATCAGTTTTTGACCGAAGCTATTGTGCACAACTCCATCGCCAAGAATTGTGGCTCCGTATAGAGTTCCATCGTCAGTTAAGGCCTGCGCCGCATTGCGTATTACACAGCTTTTTGTAGATATATTTCCAGGCAGGCAGTGAAGAAGGTAAAACATGGAAATGGAATCAAATTGACCATGTAACGCCGCGGGATAAGGTTCAAAAACATCATGGCTAATTTTATGTTTAATTTTTGATTCCCCAGCCCTTGTAGATGCCGCGTTCAGGCTAGCTTCGTTCAAATCCATTAAAGATATCAGACTACTCTCAGGTACGTGAGTAAGGTAAAACCCAGTTCCAACACCAATATCCAGATGGTTGTTACCTAAATGTTCCAGAAAGTGTGGAAGAAGGTGTTCCTTTGTAGGACATCCCCATGCAAGCCGATTTGATACTCCCAAAACCCACCAGTCATAAAGCTTTAGGGTAAGTGGTGTGTAAATTTTAGCCCCATCATCTGTGTTTTTTTTCATTAATTTCACCATGTTATAGTTTTATTTGTGAATTAAATCAATTATGGCGATGAATTACAAGGGGTTAAATGCTGCCGCAGCATTGCGATATTGAAATAGCCTGGTATGCTTCGATACAGCAGGAGCCGAATGGCTGGAAGACCGTCACCACACAGTTCTACATCCAGGAATTCAGTGAGTATATTGCGCCACTGCAGGATGCTGTAGATCTGGAAATCGCAACGGAGGAAGAAAGATCGTTGCTGGAGGCATGGAATAAATATCGGGTATTGTTGAATCGAGTTGATACATCAGTAGCTCTGGGTATGAAGCTGTTTGTAACTCATGTTACAGTAACAGTCATTACTATCTCGAAGGTGCAAAATGTATATTGATTTGATATTTTATAAATTTACTTCGAATCTGGCACGTCAACTTTTGATTAAAGTAATATCAGTTTTCGGCGAAAAAAGGACCGTGTACATGAGACGATTTCATACAATAATAACAAAAATATGAATATGCTCCCAATGCAATATATGTTTTGCATTGGGAGCAAATAGCGGAATATTTTGAAATTATTGTATTTCTGCTTCAGAATTTCCTGGGCAGTATATATTTTCTATTTTTTGTGGAGTGATCAGGTAATGTACAACTGCTTTATCTACACATAAATTAACTCCGGTGAGAGCTAATGTATGCCCATCACCATTTATTGTTAGTAACGGGCTGGAAAATTTCTCTGCCATCTTACGGGCATTAATCCAGGGCGTTGTTGGGTCGTATTTGTGTGCTATAAACAGTAAACCAGAGGGCAGAACAGTATTTTTCAGGCGAGTTTTGTTCAGGTCGCTATGTATTGGCCATAATTCACAAAAATCAGGTGAATCGGAACGTCCATTGTCAAAGTTAATAGCCGGGAAGGCATTCGCAAGAGCGTCTTTTCGGGATTTTCGCTCTTCTGGTGTTAATTGCTCATCCCCCTGATCTACACAGAGGATTACCCCCGAAGCATCGCTTGACTCTTCTGAGGCTATCGGAGCACTGAGCGCAGTTTCAATTTCATTACTGACAATCCCCTGAGAGAACTGGCGTATGGCAGTTGCAAGGGTTGGCCATGATGAACGCCATAGCAGAAGGTCTGTTGTTAATGATATGAGTTCATCTGAAGATATATTTTCTCCCTTACTGTCTAATAAAGGTTTGTGATGTAATTTTGATAATAGCTCATGGAACTGAGTTATTGCCTTATCTCTGTCTGAAGAAAGCGGGCAACTTTTTGTACGCGCACACCAGGATGCAAAGCGATCAAACGTTTCCTGATAACTCTGTGCCTGTTTGAGTTGCCATGTGAAGTTGTCCTCCAGGTCATCGATATCGACGACTCCATCAAGAACGATAGATCTTACGTTGTAGGGAAAACGTTCTGCATATAAGGCTGCAATTTGAGTTCCATACGAATACGCCACGGCTGTCAGTTGTTTATCCCCCAAGGCTTGCCTAATACGATCAATATCGTATACAGCCTCGTTAGAGCCGATATGGCGAATGACTTCGGCTCCGGTATTATGGATACAGGCATTAATTTTATTTAATACTTGTTGCTTTTCGGTTGTGTTTTCCTGAGTCTCTGTATCTGATTGCCGGCAGTTTATTGTCGGAGTGGACTGTCCGACGCCTCGAGGATCAAATCCAATAATATCCCATGACTCACGAAGATTTGTGACTGGCCAGTCAAAGTTAATATAAGGATTTATGCCTGGTAACCCGGGACCACCACTTATTATCAGGATACTTCCTTTATGCTTGCTTTTTGCCGGCAATTTTGTCAACGCTAGTTTGACTTGTGATTTTTTTTCATAAGAAGCATCTCCGCCTGTGTCTGTATATTTTAATGGAACAGACAAATAACCACATAGTAAGTCAGGAGACGGTTTTTCCTCACCAAACCAGTGGTTGAATTGACTGGCCATACAGGATTGCCACTGTATCTGCTGGGCAGATACGGTTACTGGTAGAAGTAACGTTAAAACAACTTTGAAATGAGTGATTATTTTTCGCATTGTGTCTCTGAATATCGGAATAAAGATAAGATTTGAATATATTGAGGTCTTGTGTTGCGGTAAGAGATTACACGTTATGACATAGGTTAAATGCTTACAAAATTAGTGGATATTGCCTACTTGTAACTGTAAACAAATTCCCCGGGGTTATACAATACCACCGGGGAGAAAATCTGGTTAACTTCGTTAAAAGGTGTACTTAAGACCAGCAGTAGTGATGAAGTTATAGTTTTCTATGCCTGCACCATTTTTGCTGTAGTCTGAAGTGTTATCATTGTGATCATAAAGTGAAGTATTACCTTTTTTATTCGTAACCCGATTCCATGCGCCTTCAACATAAACTTTTGCGTTAGGTGTTACGTAATAACCTGCATTGACTGCAACAGAATAGTAATTTTGGTCTTTGACTTTACTGCGATAAGTGATTCTTTTTCCTGGGTCATAGTGCTCATCGTTATCAGATGCTTCCACCCAGCCGCTGTATTTAAATGTGCCACCTAGCTCAAAATCTTCATAACGATAACTTCCAGTCAAGCCAATGTAGGGCATTTTAAAACGTTGTTTGTAGCCGATTGCTCTTTCTCCATTCGGGAAGGAGCCGATATCATCTCTGAATCCCTCCTCAGAACTGTAGATATAGGAACCACCTCTGGCTGTAAAGCTATAACGGCTTTCCTGATATCCGGCCATGAGTCCCAGGCGGTAATTGGGTTCGTTGAGGAGCCAGCCTTTGATATTCAGATCAAATTCGTTGGCATAATTGAGTTGTGTATCAGGGTGCCTACTTTCATCTGTCCAGGTTCCGGGGTTACTGGAATCCATCCAGTCCTGATCGACCATATTGCCACCTCGACTGCCGCGAGTAGTCCAGCCCGCAGCCCCAATAGATATCTGGGGCATCAAATCCCAATTAATTGCACCTTTAATAATTGCAGCGTTATTGAATTTCCAGTCGAGTTGACTGACTTTTCGGCCTCCTTCTTCAGCTAGATAAACGCGCTCTTTTGTTTTTCCGCTCAGAGTTCCAAGACTAATGTCCGCATTTATGTTGTCAGGAGTAAACGATATAGTCTCGGTAGAAGCAAAAGAGCTGATCGCAATAGGGGTTGTCAGAACTATTCCCAGAAGTTTCGCCCGCATAAAAGTTCTCCATTCAATCGTTTTAATGATTGAATATGTATTTTTTATATCTAACTTAATGAGTCAATCACATATTGCTCCACTGTTTATATTTTGTTTAGTATTGAATGATTATCACAATGCGCTATCTGTTTTTGGTTTAATTATCTGTTATTGTTTTATGTTGCGGTTTTACTGTGTGGTTTTTTATGCTTTTGTGGTGTTTTTATCTATTTAAGCGCCATGCCTTTAAAGGCATATAAGCGAAAATAGCATGAGGTTTATCCTCAATTGCTATGTTTTTTAGTACAAAAAAGAGGGACAAAACTGAGACACATAAGGCCTCGCAATGGCTTGCAAGGCTTTACATGTTTTGAGGTAGTGGGACGTGTGAGCGCAGAGATGGCGCGGTAATTTGTTGACTTAAAATGTCGTTCTAGGAACTTCTAAGTCGTGGGCCGCAGGTTCGAATCCTGCAGGGCGCGCCATTTCTTCTTCATTTATGCCCGTCTTATCCGTTTCCGCTTTGCCCTTCACCACATCACTTTTTGTCGCTGTTTGGCGAGATAATTCAACGGTGTCAGGCCGTAAAACGCCTTAAAAACAGAGATAAAGTATGACGTGCTGCTATAGCCACATAATTGCGCCACCTGAGTGATATTTTTGTTATCCATCAATAACATCTGTACGGCGTAACGCATACGACACTCTGTGACAATCTGGCTATAGCTGGTATTTTCGTTTTTTAATTTCTTTTTGAGCAGGCTGGGGCTTAAACATAGCGAACTGGCGACAATTCGCAGATTCCAGTAATGCTGAATATCGCTTTGAATAATGCGGCAGACGCTGTCGCGGACGCTGCTGCGTAAGATATACATCAGTAGGGCAATAAACCGCGATTGCTCAAGAAAGTTAGACAATACGGTAAAAAGTAATGCGCGTGTCAACTCCGCTTCGCAGGGTTTGCTGGGTTGCTGCTTGCTGTGGTTGGCGGCTAGCCGGAACACTTCCGGTGTACGGCTATGACAAGCAATAACCGGGGTTGCCAGCCGCGACCAGGGCTTTACACAGGTTAAGTTCTTATTTAAAAACAACAGATAATCGTTGATGATGTTACGGTTGATGTGGGTGATTAATACGTGATTTAACGTTGAGAGTTCAATGACGTTATTGTTGCACGCGAAGGCGGCCAGGTAGTTTTTCGGAAGGGTAAACGTAGCATGGTTATTGACGCTTACCTCTACCTCTTTTTCGGTCAGGATCACCACGCAAGGTTCACTGCTGCTCAATTGCATTTCGCACTCCTCAGATATCAGAAACTCCGCTCAAAGGATCTATGCTTCCTGCATGAGTGATCGGCCCGTTCGCCGATAACGATCTTCTTTCTTTAGCACGCTTTTTAGCAATTAATCTTGATGGAATTCTGACGAGAGCGAAAGAGGTAAGCCAGGTCGTACCCGACTTACCTGGAGGAGATTTAATACTCGAGAATGCCGTGCGCGACGGGCAAATAGCGCAGAGAGAAATAGAGAGTGTCTTTACCGCAAGAGGAACGTTTCGCTAACAGCGAGGCGATCTCTGCATCCGGTTTCGGTTTCGCTGTAAAGGTTTTGCCTTTGCCGGCGACAAACAGTTCATAAACAATGCCGCTGGCAGGGGCGGGACTTTGGCAATCGGCGCTGGCCTGTAGATAACGTTCACGCTGTTCAGCGGTAAGTTTATCCACGCCGCTGCCATCCTGTACCCAGACATTAACGCCGGTTGCTTTAACTTGTTCCAGCAGTTGGCGATAGCCATCGGGCGACATGTTTCCGGCGAAAAAACTACTGATATAAACCGGTTTTGCTGAAACATCGCTAATCAGCCGCTGCGCGTTGTTTAACCATGTTAGCAAAGGCTGACGGGCAGCTTCGCTGCGCCAGTTCAGGTCGTCAATTTCCGCGCTGATGTACCAGCCATCCGGCGTTACGCCAGGCGCGGCGCTCCATAATCTGGCTTGCTGGAGATCGGCAGCCAGCAGGCGATTAAGATAGCTTTCCAGCGCTGCGGACGACTGTTTCTGGTGCATAAAAAATTCCGGATCGGCGTTCAGCCCGACAATCAGCTTCAGGCCAGCCTGTTGCGCAGCTGCGGCACGCTTAAACAATAAAGCGCGCTGTTCTGGCTGGGTGAATGCATCGCCGTAACGGGTCCAGTGCAAAACCAGGGTATCGAAGCCTTGCAAACGTAACTGACTCATCAGCCCCTGCCACTGGGTATCGGTAACCTGACTATCTCGGTTTTGTGGTTGCCAGATAATACCTTTCATCGCAAAGGAAAAAGGGCTGACCAAAAGCAGTGTCAGCAATACGAAAATGAACTTACGCATTTACCAGTGCACTCCAATGGTGAGAAACGCGTTGTTGCGCTCTCCGTTACGTTGATTAATCGCCTTAAAGGTATGTTGATACTCGACGCCGAGACTGACTTTGTGCGGCCAGGCGTCGTAGTGCGTCTCGCCGGTCCAGATATTCCAGCGGACCCCGACTCCGCCAAGCTGCGCGCCCTGAGTGCCTTTATCACGATAGCCGTTGTCCTGAACGTGAGCGTAAGGCTCAATAGTCTGTCCGTTAGCTACCTTCTGATGCCAGCTGACGCGATAATCTGCCGTCCACGCCTGAATATCCTGGCGGATATATTGCGCCGCATCGAGGTACAGGTTTTGGGCAAACCAGCCTGAACCGTTCGGGTGCCATTCGTCGCTGTATTTGCCGCCATTAAAGAATGAGGCGCTGGCGCGCAGCATGGTATCGGATGCGCCATTTTGCCCGTTCAGCGGCAACTGCTGTTCGACGGCGAGGAAAAAGATCTGATCGCGCAGCGGCTTCCAGCGCAGACCGGTGCCGGACATCGGATTTTTCACCGGCATCATCACCCCGTTTTCTCCGGTATCGGCAAAGACGCGGCTATAAACTGAGAGCAGGTCGCCTTCCAGCAGCATATTGCGTCCGATGCGGTACTCGGCTTCCAGTTGCCCGTAGCTACGATAGCTTTTCCCTGGCGCTGCGCCGCCGACATTATTGTTAGCGGTGCTCATTGCCCCGGAACGCAAGCCGATAGAAGAATCGAAACTGAACGTCCAGCGGCGACCGACCTCCTCATGCAAACGGCGGAAATTGAAGCGTTGCTGATTTTGCTCTGGGTTCAGTGGGGTTATCAGCGCCTGATTCTCAATGTCATCAATCACCAGCCGGGCGTAATGCTGCGTCGCAGGCATGTCATCCAGACGCTGGTTCACATAGGCCAGTTGTCGGATCAGTGCCGGATCGTCCGGAAGCCCTTTATGCGCCTGTTCGAGCATTTCCCGCGACTGTGCGATATCACCGCTATCCCACAAGGCGTAACCAAGCGCTGCCTGGATGTTGCTATTATTCGGTTCCAGTTCCAGCGCGGCGCGCAAATCACTCACCGCCGCCGGGACATTATGACGTTGGCGATAAATTGTCGCCCGCGCAACGTAAGCGTTGGCAGAAGGCGCAATATTGATTGAGCGCGTGAGATCGCTCAGTGCGAGTTCCGGCTGACCAGGAATGTAACGTTGCGCATGCAGCCACCAGTAGAGGGCATTGTTTCCCAGTCCACGTTGTTCTGCCTGTTGTAGCCAGCGATCGCGAGCTGCACCATTTCCTGCCGCCTGGGCGGTATTGGCAGCAGCAAGCAGATCCTCATTGCTCATGTCGTGAAGACTGATTTTCTGCCAGGCCGCCAGTGCGGTGGCGTAGTCCTCAACCTGATACGCCTGATAGGCTACCGCACGATGTTGCCAGGCGTTCGGTTGTCGTTGTTCGGCCTGAAGCCATGCATACAGCGCCACACCGGGTAGCGTGTCCCGATAACACTTTGCCAGACGGTTCCAGGCGGCAGCATCGTAGGAAGGCGACATATCGCCCAGCAAGCGAACTATTGCCGGGCAATTATCTGCAATACCCGGCAACTGACTTTGCCACTGACGTTGCTCCGCCAGCGGTAAGGGTTT
>OGES01002656.1_pt1 | contig 11490 bp, 9 predicted proteins | sample 1570711 | NCBI WGS metagenome assembly OGES01 (sample SAMEA2582133, study PRJEB24529) | metagenome | biome: Human gut stool | place: China | collected 2011 | reverse complement strand
GCAACGGTTTTTGGTACCGTCATGCGCTGGTTCGAACCCAGCTAGCCCAACTGATTAACCGTCAGATGACATTACGTCGTCTGGCGGTTTTTTGTTTACGATCGATTGAGTGTGCTTGGCGTGATTTTAATAGAATAGAAAAAATCCTATTTAGTAAAAATACATTCTAAAATAAAAAATTTAAATTATTTTTCTCCAAACGGACTATAAAGACGGTAGCGTTTCTTATAATTGAAGTAGACATTCGGGTAGGAATAGGAGAAATAAAATGTTTATTGCCCATACAAAAATTCAAAAAGACAATAAAATTGCTAAAGAAAAACTACGGGATCATCTTATCAATTGTAGACTATATTCAGAAGAATACGGTGCCGAATTAGGATTGAGCCACGTAACCGGAATTGCCGCATTAGTACATGATCTTGGAAAATACCGTTCTAGTTTTCAAGAATATTTAGAGAATGTCGTTAAAAATCCAGATCAGTCAGTTAGAGGGAGTGTAGACCATTCAACGTTTGGCGGAATGTTTATTAGAAGCCAGCTAAAAGAGTTCAAATTGGCCGACGATCAGCAAATACTGTTAAAGCTGCTATGTGAGATTTTAGAAAATTCAATTTTTTCACATCACAATACTAATGGATTAAAAGACTATTTAGACGTTCGTGGAGAAATGCCATTTTTAAAACGAATATCTAGGTTTGAAGAAGATAAAGATAAGCAAAAAGAATTAAATCAGATAAGCAATATTTTTTTTGAAGAGGTGATTAGTAAAAAGGAATTTTTAGATTATCTAGGGACAGCTTTACACGAGTTCACTAATTTTTATTCTAAATTTGAAAGTGAGAAAGCAGAAGAACAATTTAAAACTATATATTTTTTAGCACAGTTTATTTATTCATGTGTCTTAGATGCCGATCGTACGGATACTGCTTGTTTTGAATTTACAATGTCTCCACTTAAGCATAACAGCCAAGAAATATTTAAAGCTTATTACCAGACCTTATTAAATCAAGTAAATAAAATGAATTCTGGAGAGATGGGTAAAAAGACTATTAATCAATATAGAGCAAAGATGTCTGATGATTGTGATATTTTTGCAGAAAAAAAGGATGGGATTTATACACTTTCAATGCCTACAGGGGGAGGAAAGACCTTATCAAGTTTACGTTATGCTTTAAAGCATGCAGTTTTAAAAAAGCAAAAGCGAATTATTTACGTCTTACCATTTATTACGATTATCGAACAAAATGCAAACGTTTTAAGAGAAAAACTGAATGGTGATAAAAAAGATTCTACAAATATTCTAGAATTTCATAGTAACGTTTCAACGGATTTAAAAAAACATGAAAGTGAACAAATAGATTTATTGGATCTATCAGAAGAAAATTGGGACGAGCCGATTATCGTAACAACGATGGTTCAATTTCTGAATGCTATATATGGTTCTGGAACTCAAAATCGTCGTCGCTTTCATAACTTATGCAATTCTGTGATAGTTTTTGATGAGGTTCAAAAGGTTCCAATTAAATGTATATCAATGTTTAATCAAGCAGTTAACTTTTTAAAGGATTATGGGGCATGTAGTGTGGTTTTATGTACAGCTACTCAGCCTGCTTTATCGCATTTAAAAAACGGATTACATATTGATGAAGATCATGAAATTGTAAGAGGCCTTCAAGAAAGAGTTAATCAGTTTAAACGAGTTAGATTTCACGACTGTACTGAAAAAGATGGCGTTGCAAATAGATTAAATGTCAAGGATGCTGCTCATATGATTTTTGAGCAAAGTGAGCATAGCAAATCGATATTAGGTATCTTTAATACAATTGATTGTGTAAAAAACATCTATAAGGAAACACAATCTTTAATTAAAAAGAATAGTGATATAAGAATATATTATTTGAGTACGCAGATGTGTCCTAGTCATCGACAAGAGACAATCAAAAAAATTAATAATGATTTATGTATGCATAGAAAAGTAATCTGTTTATCAACACCTTTAATTGAAGCTGGTGTTGACGTTAGTTTTGAATGTGTTTTCCGGTCTTTATGTGGATTGGATTCAATAGTTCAAGCCGCAGGTCGCTGCAACCGAAATTCCGAAATGAAGTGGGGCGATGTTTATATTGTTCTAATGGCAGATGAAGTTGAAAACATCAGTATGTTGGAAGATGTGAACAGGGGTAAAAAAATAGTAGAAAGGTATCTGCGAAGTGGCATTGATCCAAATGATTTTTTGACTCCTGAAGTAGTTCGGAAATATTTTGTTGATTTTTTAGGTGATTGTCAAAGTAAAGGACAAACAGAGTATTTAACGACAGATTATGGTAGACAAGTTAGTTTAAGCCAATGTACTGTTGGCAGTGAATTTATTAGAAATATTTTACAAAATGGTGATGATGAGATTAGGAGTAAGCTGCAAGAAACTTTACAGCATTCTTCGAGTGAAACAATCGCTAGGCATTTTGAAGTAATTGAAAATAATACTACTTCAGTTATCGTACCTTACCATTATGGAAAAAAGATAATTTCAGAACTTAATGGCGATATAAACGACACTAGTGAGATTTATCAGTTATTAAAGGAGGCACAGCCATTTATGATCAATGTCTTTGAATCTACATTTCGAAAAATAAATGATAATAATGGTGTAGTTGCGATTAGACCTGATAGATTTGCTGCATCGAATAAAGTAATTTATGCACTACGAGAAAATTTTTATGATGACAAAAATTTGGGACTAGTAACTGAGGGAAATCAAAAAATATCAGAATGTGTATTTTAAGGAGATGATTACAGGTGATAGATACTAGTTTTTCATATTGTGTATATGGTAATAATGCATTATTTACTGATCCAATTATGAAAATTGGTGGTGAAAAGTTCAGTTATCCGGTACCAACCTATGAGGCTCTAAAGGGAATTACTGAGAGTATATACTGGAAGCCTACAATTATTATTTATATTGACCGAGTAAGGATACTTAAAAAAATTGAAACTGAAGCTAAGGATATTCGGCTGTTTAAATATAATGATAATAAAAAATCAGATTTAGCTCGGTATACCTATTTAAAAGATGTCGCTTATCAAGTCCAAGCCCACTTTGAATTCAATCAGCATCGACCTGATCTTGCAAAAGACAGAAATGCTAAAAAACATTTAGCCATTATGAAGCGCTGCATACAAAGAGGTGGTCGACGGGATATCTTTTTGGGAGTTCGTGAATGTCAAGGCTATGTAGAACCTTGTGAATTTGGAAATGGCGATGGCTATTATGATGATAGTCTGGATCTGCCATTTGGTACGATGGTGCATGGTATTGATTATCCTGACGAAGCCGGTGATGATCAGATGAAAATACGGTTGTGGCAACCAGTAATGAAAAATGGAGTTATCGATTTTATTCGACCTGAAGAGTGTCCCATTCATAAACCATTACATGAATTCCCAGTGAAACACTTTGACTATCACGATATTCAAAGTGTTGATGAACTATATTCCGAAACGATGGGGGATGAGGATAATGAGTTGGATTACTGATTTGGTTGACCTCTATGATCGCAATGAACATTTAGTGGGGATACCAAAAGAAATCGCCTCTGATAACGGTAAAGAAAGAATGGTATGTCTGCTTCCAATTGGTCATATGCAAGTTAACGTACCAATTCAGATCGATTTAAATGCAGACGGTACTTTTAATAATGCAATTGTTTTGCGACATGAAGAACAAAAAACGATTGTCCCAACGACTGTTGATTCCGGATCACGCTCAAGTGGTATAACTCCTATGCCACTTGATGATAAATTGAAATACGTTGCCTGTGATTACCATTTATATAGTAAAAAAAGTAAAGATATAGACTTTTACAACGCTTATGTTAGTCAACTTAAAAATTATAAAGATTATTTAGCAGATCATGGTCCTACATCAGCATATCAAACTGTATCTGCAATATATAAATACGTAACAGAACATGATTTACTGAAAGATTTAGTAGATTACGGAATTTTCGGCAATCAAACAGCCTATTCATTAGTTGAAAAGTGGGCTGAAAAAGACGATAAACCCTTATTATACAAGGAATCGCCTAAACCATTGGATAGTTTTGTCAGGTTTAACGTTTGGCTTAAAAATGAAAAGCCACATTGGGAAAATCCAACCATGTATAAAGCATGGAATAGTTATTATGAATCTAAGTTTATTGAATCTGAAAAGGGCGTTGATTATATCTCGGGAAAGACAAATATAGTTTTGACAAATAAACATATTAAAGGAATTTTGCCCAGCGCTAATCAAGCAAAATTGATTTCAGCAAATGATACTTCCAACTATACTTTTAAGGGGCGTTTTCATGATGCGACTGAGGCTGTAACGCTTGGCTATGAGAACTCTCAAAAGGCACAATTAGCTTTGAAATGGTTAATTGATCGGCAAGGATTTGGTATTGATACACGAGAGTACTTAGCTTGGGGAACAAAAGGCGAAGACATATCAGTCATAGAGCCTAAGAAAGGCATTTTTGCTCAGCCACTGGAATCGTTATTCCAACAGCTAGACAATGAAGAATTGCCGGATACGAATGAACAGTTGGCGGCAAAAATTAAGAATGCCTTTCTAAAAGGAGAAAATATTTGTCACTTAAATGCAAATGGTAACGTTTATATAATGGAACTTGATTCTCCAGTTCCTGGGCGAATAGATATTGTCTACTATCAGTCTTTAGATGTACAGAGTTATATTGATAAATTAACTGATTGGTATTCTAAGACTGCTATTTACGTATCAGGTAAAAATGGCTACATGAATCCAAACTTTAGCTTACGCAGTTTGGCAGTCTTTAGAAATGGCAAGCATGCTAAAAATAATCTTATTAAAAATACGGTATCAAGTTTATCGCAAACTATTCTTGGAACGCAAAAAGTTTCTTGGAGTATTTTAAATGGTCTTTATAATAGGGCAATTCGACCAATGAGCTTTAATGACCCACATGAAAAATTTATAACATGGTCGAATACGATGCTGGGCACGGCTAAGCTTTTTCGGACCGTCTATCCTGAATTTGGACCTGTTTTGGATAAACAAATAAAAGACCGAAACTATTTATTTGGGCGTTTGCTTGCAATTGCTGACATTGCAGAAAATGAGTCTAAAAAAGAAAAGCAGAAGGGATATTTAACAAATGCCCAGCGTTATATGACAACCTTTGCCCAGCAGCCGTTAACTGTATGGAAAACAATCTATCTTAAATTAATGCCCTATCTTATAAAGATGGGTAAAGATGAAAGTAAAAATTATATTGTCAATCGAATTCAAAGAGAAATTAGTGAAATCAGCATCTTATTACAAGGTGATGTTCAAAAACTGAATCAGCCATTGAATGGTAGCTTTTTGATTGGCTATGTACATCAAAAAGCTGACTGGTACCATAAGCGTGATCCTGAAGAGAAACAGATCAATTTTAATATGTTTAGTATGGATAATACTGACACGGAACGGAGCTATCTGTTTGGACGAGCATTAGCATTAGCTGACTTGGCAGAATCAGAAACTATGGGAAGTGATAATAACAGAGCTACTAATGCCCAAAAATATCTATCATCATTTGCTCAACGGCCCTTAACTACCTGGTCAATAATTTTTTCAAATCTTCAGCCATATCTAACTCATAATCAATATGCTTTTCGCTTTAAAAGAAGTTTAGATCGCATTTTCAACTTAATGCCCTCTGATGAAGAATCTATGAAGCACCGCAATGATCCATTAAACGGGCGCTTTATAATAGGCTATTATCAGCAGAGGAATGCTTGGTTCAGAAAGGAGAAGATAGAAGACACTAAAGCAATCAGCTTAAATCAACAAATAAATTCGCGAGACTACCTATATGGTCGCTTGTTGGCGTTTGCAGATGTTTTAGAAAATAATGTGTTAAATAGTCATGATATTAAGCGTCAGACAAATGCCATGAATTATCTAAAAGCATTTAAACAGCAACCATTAACAACTTGGAAAATAATTCGACAGCGAATTGCTCCATATATTAAAAATAGTCGTTATGGTTCAACAATTGCCTGTTATATTAATGAAATTGAAAAAGGGCTGTCTGATGGTAATGTACCTTTAAATGGTGAATTTTTGGTTGGATACAGTCAGCAACGCTATGCTTGGTACTACAAAAAAGAAAATAATTAGGAGGAATTTATTATGATTTTGGAAAATAAAATTGATTTTAAGGTTGTTTTTGCAGTTAAAGCAGCTAACCCAAATGGTGATCCTTTAAATGGTAACCGGCCACGTCAGACTAGTGATGGCTATGGAGAAGTTTCTGATGTTGCCTTAAAGCGCAAAATCCGTAATCGTTTGCAGGATATGTATCATGATGGTGAAATTGCTTCTGATATTTTTGTTCAGTCAGCAGATCGAGCAGATGACGGCTATAAGAGCTTGAAAGATCGTGCTGAAGGTGATGATGAGTTAAAGAAAGCTATGAAGGATAAAGATGCTGAGGCATTTGCCAAAATAACAGAGAAAAAGTGGATTGACGTTCGCAGCTTTGGACAGGTTTTTGCATTTAAAGATATGAAAAACTTGTCAGTAGATGTACGCGGACCGGTAAGCATCCAAACGGCTCGATCAATCACACCGATTATGATTAATGAAATGCAGATTACCAAATCAGTTAATTCGGTTACAAGTGATAAAAAATCAGCTGATACGATGGGGATGAAATATAGTATTGATTTTGCAGTTTATGAGTTTAATGGCAGCATTAACGTTCAGCTCGCTGAAAAAACTGGCTTTACCCGTGAAGATGCCGATGCAATTCATAAAGCATTAGAAACTTTATTTGAAAATGATGAGTCAGCTAGTCGACCAGCTGGAAGCATGGAAGTTTTACGAGTATATTGGTGGGAACATGACAATAAGTTAGGAAAGCATTCATCGGCAGCCATGCATCGTTCAGTAAAGGTGCAGCCTAAGAATGGTGAAATTATGAATAATGTTGATGATGTAGAATTTATCGAAGAACCATTTGATGATGTGAAAGAGGACGTTTTTCGAGGCTAAAAATGGCAACGTATTCTGAAGAAGAATACCTAATGCTTTCCGGAATTCAACATTTTGCATTTTGTCGTCGGCAATGGGCACTTGCACATATTGAAAACCAATGGAACGATAATTATTTAACTATTGCTGGACAAAATCTGCATCACAAGACTGATGATCCATATATTAGTGAGACTCGTGGTGAGAAATTCATCGTAAGAGCAATGCCAGTCCATTCAAGAGAATATGGCTTAACAGGTGTTTGCGATGTCGTTGAATTTAAAAAAGATAATAATGGGACTCAGGTATTTGGAAAAAGTGGTAAGTATGTCCCAATACCAATTGAATATAAGCATGGAAAAGAAAAAACTAATCATTCAGATGAACTCCAATTATTAGGAGAAGCAGTTTGCTTAGAAGAAATGTTGTTTTGTCATATTGATTATGGCTACCTATACTATGGCAAAACGCGACATAGAAAGAAGATTGAGTTTACTTTAGCATTGCGACAGGAATTAAATCAGACTGTTCTTGAGATGCATAGTTATTGGCAGCGTAAATATACCCCTCGCGTTAAGCCAAGTCAAAAATGCAAATCATGTTCACTTAGAGACATTTGTTTACCAGAACTTTTAAATAGAGAGTCAGTTAATGAATATATTGAAAGAAGACTTAGTGAATGAAACAACTATTAAATACTTTATATATTACGATGCCTGAAACCTATTTAGCCTGTTCTGGAAACGATATCGTAGTTATGTTGGACCAGAAGTGTATTGCAAAACTGCCAATGCAAAATTTTGAATCAGTTGTTACATTTGGTTATTCTGGAATGAGCCCAAGTTTGATGCAAAAATGTCTGGATGCTGGAATTGCTGTGGCATTTATGTCTAATAGTGGGCATTTAAAGGGGCGTCTAGTCGGTAAACAGATTGGAAACGTCTACCTTAGGCAAGGACAGTACCAAATTGCAAATGACCAATCATCTTCTCTAAAAATTGCTAAGAATTTTATATTAGGAAAAGTCTACAACCAACGTTGGATTATCGAACGTTTTTTACGAGACCATCCATTGCAGATAGATGCGGAAAGATTTAGAACTATCTCGCAACGATTAAAAAAGGGATTGGACGATATTCAATCTTCCATATCGATTGATGAATTACGTGGAATTGAAGGAAGACTGGCTACCGACTATTATTCTATTTTTGATGATATGATTATCAATCAAAAGGACGATTTTTACTATCACGGTCGAAATCGTCGTCCACCATTGGACCGAGTTAATTCTCTATTGTCTTTAGCCTATTCATTGTTGAGAGTTGAATGTGCATCGGCATTAGCTGCAAACGGATTAGATACGTACATTGGTTTTATGCATGTTGATAGGCCTGGACGAGAATCATTGGCACTGGATTTAATGGAAGAACTTAGAGGAGTAGTTGCGGATCGTTTTGTTCTGCGATTGATCAATAAACAAATGGTTCATGCAAATGATTTTATTCAAAAAGCCGATGGGGCAACCATCATGACTGATGAAGCTCGTAAAAGATTTTTAACAGGTTGGCAAAAAAATAAAATGGTTGAGCTAAATCATCCTTACCTAAAAGAGAAAATTGAATGGGGCTTAGTACCATTTGCGCAAGCACAACTTTTAGCCAGATGCATACGTGGAGATACAGACGGTTATGCTCCGTTTTTATGGAAGTAGGTTGGACAAAATGATGATGGTAATTGTTAGTTATGATGTATCTACTAAAGATGCAGCTGGGAGTAAACGCTTAAGACATGTTGCGAAAATTTGCGAGGATTATGGACAGCGAATTCAGAACTCAGTCTTTAAATGCTTAGTTGATGCAAAAACATTGGAGATTTTAAAAGAGCGTTTATTAAGCGAAATGAATAAAAGTACTGACAGTCTCTACTTTTTTAATCTTGGCACTAAGCATAATAATAAGGTAAAGTGTTATGGGGCAAAGAATGTTTTTGATTTAGAAGAACCATTGATTTTTTGATGCCTTAGGTGCGAATCAGAAGTGAACATGTTTTTTTTATAGATTCGCACCACTTTTCTAGTTAATTAATTTAAATTTACTTTAATGAAGGATACTTTTTATTCCTTATTAAAATTTTTAACCCAATATATTGAGAAAAAGCTATTTTTTTACTATATATTGCGGTCGCACTCTCTTGTAGGGTGCGTGGATTGAAATCAGATGACATCCGTACGACTATCAATACTCTGGTACGGTCGCACTCTCTTGTAGGGTGCGTGGATTGAAATAACGCACGGGTCGGCGATCAAGGCACGCCACTGGTGTCGCACTCTCTTGTAGGGTGCGTGGATTGAAATATTTTTTTCATGGTGGCAACCAAATAACTCATGCTTGTCGCACTCTCTTGTAGGGTGCGTGGATTGAAATTGATTTCGTGCCATTCAACTGATGACACAATTCAGTCGCACTCTCTTGTAGGGTGCGTGGATTGAAATATGACCCCGATTGCGGCTTTAGACGTATAACCACGCGTCGCACTCTCTTGTAGGGTGCGTGGATTGAAATTCCACACGCGTTGTCCGGCTGGCAAACACACACTCGCGTCGCACTCTCTTGTAGGGTGCGTGGATTGAAATAGAATAGCCGGCCTTTATAGCGGACTGCATGGCAGTCGCACTCTCTTGTAGGGTGCGTGGATTGAAATATAAGCATGAGCGGCCTTGTAGTAGGCTTTCTTGTCGCACTCTCTTGTAGGGTGCGTGGATTGAAATGAGCCTTTGATCGCATTATCTTGTGCTCTGATTGCACTGTCGCACTCTCTTGTAGGGTGCGTGGATTGAAATACCGCATCTTCTGGTGAACGTGCTATACCGTGTATGAGTCGCACTCTCTTGTAGGGTGCGTGGATTGAAATGCTCAAGCCTGGAACCTTACGCGTGATTTGGACCAGGTCGCACTCTCTTGTAGGGTGCGTGGATTGAAATTCTATCATGGTCGGAAATTGGTTTGCCATCAAAGTCGCACTCTCTTGTAGGGTGCGTGGATTGAAATGGTTGCGTCAACAACGTGTCCAAACTCATGTGCATAGTCGCACTCTCTTGTAGGGTGCGTGGATTGAAATATCGAACGTGGACGTGCTACCAAGTCTGGGATCAAGTCGCACTCTCTTGTAGGGTGCGTGGATTGAAATAGCGGTCAAAATGCGTATGGTAAACCAACGCAGGCGTCGCACTCTCTTGTAGGGTGCGTGGATAAAAATTGCTCCCAAGCATTCTGACCCCTTAAACAAAATGTCGATGGCAGTCTTAAAATGTATGAAAATGGCAATCTCAAATTGTACAATTATGGCAAAATAAATTGGCACATATTGATAAACTAATGGCGTCTTATGATGTTCATCAATCTGGCCATTTTGGATATACTAAGATCATCAAATACGAGTTAAACAAATGGAGGTTAATTATGAGCAGCAAAGTGATCTTGGTAACGGGTGCCAGCAGCGGAATGGGTTTTGAGACGGCAAAGGCTTTAGCACAGCAAGGCAATAAAGTTTATGGTGCCGCGCGTCGGGTTGAAAAAATGGCTGCCTTAAAGGAATATGGGGTAACGCCACTGAAGCTGGATATTACTGATGAGGCATCGAATAAGGCTGCCATTGCAGAAATTATTGCCAAGGAAGGCCGGATTGATGTCCTGATTAACAATGCAGGCTATGGCAGTTATGGTGCGATTGAAGACGTTGATCTGGCAGAGGCCAAGCGCCAATTTGACGTCAACTTGTTTGGCTTGGCAGCTTTGACAAAAAACGTTTTGCCTTACATGCGCGCGCAACACTCAGGTAAAATCATCAATGTTTCATCAATGGGTGGCCGTTTGGTATCGTTTATGGGTGGCTGGTATTACGCGACCAAATATGCCGTTGAGGCTTTTAGCGATGCCCTGCGAATGGAAGTAAAGCAGTTTGGCATCGACGTAATTTTGATCGAACCAGGCGGCATCAAGACTGACTGGGGACACATTGCGGCTGATCATCTCGCTGCCTCGGCTAAGGGTGGTGCTTATGAAAAGACTGCGCTCGAGGTCGCTGAAGGGATGCACAAGCAATACAATGGCAATATGATGAGCAAGCCTCAGGTAGTCGTTAAGGCAACCGTCAAGGCAGTTAATGCGCGACGCCCTAAGCCACGCTATCTGATTGGATTCGGGGCCAAGCCATTGGTATTTGCCCACGCCATTTTGCCAACGCGAGTATTCGACTTTATCATGATGCACGCCTCCTAAACCAGAAAATATCGCTTCTAAATTAAAGTTCCTTAATCTTGTCTTGATAAAATCTAATAAAATTCAGAATAATGGTTGACATTTATCGTTATGCCAAGTATTATAATCACAATAAAATTAGAAATTGCTTAGAAGAGATGAGTAGTCGCGGGCAGCCTTTAAAGAGAA
>OGES01002653.1_pt1 | contig 11494 bp, 5 predicted proteins | sample 1570711 | NCBI WGS metagenome assembly OGES01 (sample SAMEA2582133, study PRJEB24529) | metagenome | biome: Human gut stool | place: China | collected 2011 | reverse complement strand
GGTTATCGCCGGTGATCATCACCGTTTTAATGCCCATTTTGCGCAGCTGGGCGAAGCGCTCTTTAATACCGCCTTTGACGATATCTTTCAGCGCAATAACGCCCAGCACACGGGAACCTTCCACCACCACCAGCGGCGTGGCCCCCTGACGCGCAACCTGATCGACTTTTTGATCAACATCGGTAGGGAAGTGACCGCCGTTAGCCTCAACATGGCGGCGAATGGCATCGACAGAACCTTTACGGATCATGCGGTTGTCGATGTTGATCCCGCTCATCCGGCTTTGCGCAGTAAACGGTACAAAGGTGGCATGGAGCGACTGCACATCGCGCTCGCGCAGGTTAAAACGTTGCTTGGCGAGGATCACAATACTGCGGCCTTCCGGCGTTTCATCAGCCAGCGAAGCCAGTTGTGCGGCGTCAGCCAGCGTTTTTTCATCCACGCCCTGCGCAGGGATAAACTCCGACGCCTGACGGTTACCGAGTGTGATGGTGCCGGTTTTATCCAGTAGCAGAACGTCAACGTCACCTGCCGCTTCAACTGCACGTCCGCTGGTGGCAATCACATTCGCGCCCAGCATCCGACTCATCCCGGCGACGCCGATCGCTGACAACAGGCCGCCAATAGTGGTTGGGATCAGACAGACCAGCAGCGCCACCAGTACCGTTACACTCACGGCATTACCGCCCCACGCGGAAAACGGCCACAGCGTGGCGGTTGCCAGTAAAAAGACGATGGTCAGAGCAATCAGCAGGATAGTCAGGGCAATCTCGTTCGGCGTTTTGCGTCGCTGTGCGCCTTCCACCATCGCGATCATCCGATCCAGAAATGTCTCACCGGGGTTAACGCTACACTCAATCACCAGCCAGTCAGAAAGAATACGCGTGCCGCCGGTGACGGAGGCAAAATCGCCACCGGATTCACGGATCACCGGTGCCGATTCCCCGGTGATGGCGCTTTCATCGACCGATGCGCCGCCTTCAATGACTTCACCATCGCAGGGGATAATATCGCCAGCTTCTACCAGCACGATGTCACCTTTACGCAGTTGATCGGCAGGAACTTTGTCCGCCGCAGCGCCATATTTCGGCTCACGCAGCTTGCGGGCAAAGGCAGTTTTTTTCACCCCTTTAAGACTGTTGGCCTGCGCTTTACTGCGGCCTTCTGCCAGCGCCTCGGCGAAATTAGCGAACAGTACGGTGACCCACAGCCAGCCGCTAATTGCCGCGCTAAACAGCGCATTGCCAGGCATCGCACCGCTTGCCATCGCGATGCTAATACAGGTGGTCAGCAGACTGCCGATCCAGACGATAAACATCACCGGATTGCGCCATTGCGCCTGCGGGTTTAATTTTTTCACCGCTTCTTTCAGCGCCTGAACGACAAGTGTTGGTTCGAATAGCGCCAGTTGTTTACGACTCATATTCAGTGCTCACTCAATATCATCAGGAGAGATATTCCGCCACCGGACCAAGCGCCAGGGCAGGGATAAAGGTCAGTGCGCCAACCAGCAACACGGTGCCGATTAACAGGCCAACAAACAGCGGGCCGTGCGTTGGCAGCGTGCCGGAGCTGGCGGGTTGGCTCTTTTTACTCACCAGCGAACCGGCAATTGCCATCACCGGGATAATCACCCCGAAGCGACCGACAAACATGCAGAACGCCAGTAAACAGTTCCAGAACGGGGAGTTGGCGCTTAATCCGGCAAAGGCGCTGCCGTTGTTGTTAGCGGCGGATGACACGGCGTACAGCACTTCGCTAAAACCATGCGGGCCAGGGTTGAGCATGGCGCTACGTCCGGCGTCGGTCATCATTGCCAGCGCCGCGCCCATCAGCACCAGCGTCGGGGTAACCAGAATCGCCAGTGCAGTCAGTTTCATCTCGCGTACGTCGATTTTTTTACCCAGATATTCCGGTGTACGACCAATCATCAGCCCGGCAATAAACACCGCCAGCAGGACAAACAGCATCATGCCGTAAAGACCAGAACCGACACCGCCGAACACCACTTCACCAATTTGCATCAGCCACATCGGCACCATGCCACCGAGAGCGGTAAACGAATCATGCATCGCAATCACCGCGCCACAGGAAGCCGCCGTAGTCACGACCGCAAACAGGCTACTGACCAGCACGCCGAAACGGCTCTCTTTACCTTCCATATTGATGCTGCTGTCTGCGCCGAGCGCCAGCAGATGAGGATTACCCTGAACTTCTGCCCACATCACCACGCCTACGCAGATGACAAAAATCACTGACATCGCCCACAGCAACATGCGTCCCTGGCGGCGATCGCCCGTCACTTCACCAAAGGCAAAGCACAGCGCCGTTGGGATCAAGAAGATCGCCAGCATCTGCACGAAGTTGGTCAGTGCGGTTGGGTTTTCAAACGGATGCGACGAGTTGGCATTAAAGAAGCCACCGCCGTTAGTACCGAGCATCTTGATCGCTTCCTGAGAAGCTACAGGCCCCATGGGTAACAGCTGTTGCGCTCCTTCAACGGTATTCACAGCCTGATAAGGCTGAAAGTTTTGCAGCGCACCTTGTTGAATAAAAAACAGTGCGATCAACAACGCCACAGGGACGAGCACCCATAACGTGATGCGTAGCAGATCGACCCAGGCATTCCCGAGTGTGCTCATGCTCTGGCGGGTAAACGCACGGATGAGGGCAAAAATCACCGCAATCCCGCTGGCGGCAGAAAGAAAGTTTTGCACCGTTAAGCCAGCCATCTGGCTGAAATAGCTCAACGTGGTTTCACCGCTGTAAGATTGCCAGTTGGTATTCGTGACAAAGCTGACGGCGGTATTCAGCGCCAGATCCCACGACAGCCCCGGCAACTGCTGTGGATTAAGCGGCAGATAGTGCTGACCGAGCAACATAAAAAACAGCACCGCCAGCCCCAGCATGTTCAGGCCGAGAATGGCACAAAGATATTGCTTCCAGTTCATCTCACGGTCAGAGACGCCAAGTGCGCGAAAAAGTACGCGCTCAACGCCCGTTGTACCGGGAAGAGGAATGTCATTAATCAGCCGCGCCAGCCCGCTGCCTAAAGGACGCGCCAGCACCATTAACACCAGTAAAAACGTGGCGATCAGTAAGAACCCTTGCGCAGCCATCAGAACGCCTCCGCATTGATCAGGGCATAAACCAGATAACCCAGTAATAAAAACACCAGCAATACGCCGGTTATCACGCCTGCACTCACAGTGCACCTCCAGTGGCCTAAAAGTGATACCGGAAGGGTAGAATTCTGGCTGCAAAGATTTCGCAAAAATCTGCGGGCGGGGTGTAAAAAAAGTATAAAAATGGCAAAAGCCATGATTTAACTAATGTTTAGTATTAATTTAACTTTTGTGTAACTTAATTACAGGATGAATGTAAATAAACCATCAATAAGCAAAAATAAGTGGTCGGATGAGTAGTAAAATTACACAAAAGGCGGTACTATTTTCATCAGATAAACAAATTCATTTTTCCGGTGCTATTCACCGGGTAGATACAAAAGGGGGAGAAAAGTATGGAACTCTACAGAGAATATCCTGCATGGCTTATCTTTTTACGCCGTACTTATGCGGTTGCAGCGGGCGTTCTGGCGCTGCCTTTCATGCTTTTCTGGAAAGACCGCGCCCGCTTTTACAGCTACCTGCATCGCGTCTGGTCGAAAACCAGCGATAAACCGGTGTGGATGGATCAGGCCGAAAAGGCAACTGGTGATTTTTATTGATTGCTGAGTTTTGAATACATTGAAAACCGCCAGCGGAAACGCTGGCGGTTTTTTGTATCAGGAAGATGTTCAGAGGAATATTTAGACATCGTTATACCAATCGAAACATATATTCATGAAATATATATAAATATTTTCCTAATTGTTCTTATCTGACAGATATCTCACTTAAGGCTTTCTTATAAATCTGTAGGGTTTCGCCTGTCAGCAGACAAATAACCCGATAAAACAAGGATGAGCAGATGAGCGGAAAACCGGCGGCGCGTCAGGGCGACATGACGCAGTATGGCGGTAGCATTGTTCAGGGTTCAGCCGGGGTGCGCATCGGTGCCCCCACCGGCGTGGCCTGTTCGGGGTGCCCCGGCGGAGTGACGTCCGGCCATCCGGTCAATCCCCTGCTCGGTGCAAAGGTCCTTCCCGGTGAAACCGACATCGCCCTGCCCGGCCCGCTGCCGTTCATCCTCTCCCGCACCTACAGCAGTTACCGGACAAAAACGCCCGCGCCGGTGGGGAGCCTCGGCCCCGGCTGGAAAATGCCTGCGGATATCCGCTTACAGCTGCGCGATAACACACTGATACTCAGTGATAACGGCGGCAGAAGCCTGTATTTTGAGCACCTGTTTCCCGGTGAGGACGGTTACAGCCGCAGCGAGTCACTGTGGCTGGTGCGCGGCGGCGTGGCGAAACTGGATGAAGGTCACCGGCTGGCCGCACTCTGGCAGGCGCTGCCGGAAGAACTCCGCTTAAGTCCGCATCGTTATCTGGCGACAAACAGTCCGCAGGGGCCGTGGTGGCTGCTCGGCTGGTGTGAGCGGGTGCCGGAAGCGGATGAGGTGCTGCCTGCGCCGCTGCCGCCGTACCGGGTACTGACCGGGCTGGTGGACCGCTTCGGGCGCACACAGACGTTCCACCGCGAAGCCGCCGGTGAATTCAGCGGCGAAATCACCGGCGTGACGGATGGTGCCGGGCGTCACTTCCGGCTGGTACTGACCACGCAGGCGCAGCGGGCAGAAGAAGCCCGGCAGCAGGCCATTTCCGGCGGGACGGAACCGTCCGCTTTTCCTGATACCCTGCCGGGTTACACCGAATATGGCCGGGACAACGGCATCCGTCTGTCTGCCGTGTGGCTGACGCACGACCCGGAATACCCGGAGAATTTACCTGCCGCGCCGCTGGTGCGCTATGGCTGGACGCCACGCGGCGAACTGGCGGTGGTGTATGACCGTAGTGGCAAACAGGTGCGCAGCTTTACTTACGATGATAAATACCGGGGCCGGATGGTGGCGCACCGTCACACGGGCCGGCCGGAAATCCGTTACCGTTACGACAGCGACGGGCGGGTGACAGAACAGCTTAACCCGGCAGGCTTAAGCTACACGTATCAGTATGAGAAAGACCACATCACCATCACCGACAGCCTGGACCGCCGTGAAGTGCTGCACACGCAGGGCGAAGCCGGGCTGAAGCGGGTGGTGAAAAAGGAACACGCGGACGGCAGCGTCACGCAGAGTCAGTTTGATGCGGTGGGCAGGCTTAAGGCACAGACGGATGCCGCAGGCCGGACAACAGAGTACAGCCCGGATGTGGTGACGGGCCTCATCACGCGCATCACCACGCCGGATGGCAGGGCATCGGCGTTTTACTATAACCACCACAGCCAGTTAACGTCAGCCACCGGGCCAGACGGGCTGGAAATGCGCCGCAAATATGATGAGTACGGACGTCTGATTCAGGAAACCGCCCCTGACGGCGATATCACCCGCTACCGTTATGATAATCCACACAGTGACCTCCCCTGCGCAACGGACGATGCCACCGGCAGCCGGAAAACCATGACGTGGAGCCGTTACGGTCAGTTGCTGAGCTTCACTGACTGTTCCGGTTATGTAACCCGCTATGACCATGACCGTTTTGGTCAGGTGACGGCGGTGCACCGCGAGGAAGGGCTGAGTCAGTACCGCGCATACGACAGCCGTGGACAGTTAATTGCCGTGAAAGACACGCAGGGCCATGAAACGCGGTATGAATACAACATCGCCGGTGACCTGACCGCCGTCATTGCCCCGGACGGCAGCAGAAACGGGACACAGTACGATGCGTGGGGAAAGGCCATCTGTACCACGCAGGGCGGGCTGACGCGCAGTATGGAATACGATGCTGCCGGACGGGTCATCCGCCTGACCAGTGAAAACGGCAGCCACACCACCTTCCGTTACGATGTACTCGACCGGCTGATACAGGAAACCGGCTTTGACGGCCGCACACAGCGTTATCACCACGACCTGACCGGCAAACTTATCCGCAGCGAGGATGAGGGGCTGGTCACCCACTGGCACTATGACGAAGCAGACCGCCTCACGCACCGCACCGTGAATGGCGAAACCGCAGAGCAGTGGCAGTATGACGAACGCGGCTGGCTGACAGACATCAGCCATATCAGCGAAGGGCACCGGGTGACGGTGCATTACGGGTATGATGAGAAAGGCCGGCTGACCGGTGAGCGTCAGACGGTGCATCACCCGCAGACGGAAGCACTGCTCTGGCAGCATGAGACCAGACATGCGTACAACGCGCAGGGGCTGGCGAACCGCTGTATACCGGACAGCCTGCCCGCCGTGGAATGGCTGACCTACGGCAGCGGTTACCTGGCAGGCATGAAACTCGGCGACACACCGCTGGTGGAGTACACCCGCGACCGCCTGCACCGGGAAACGCTGCGCCGCTTCGGCCGTTATGAACTCACCACCGCTTATACCCCTGCCGGGCAGTTACAGAGCCAGCACCTGAACAGCCTGCTGTCTGACCGCGATTACACCTGGAACGACAACGGCGAACTCATCCGCATCAGCAGCCCGCGCCAGACCCGGAGTTACAGCTACAGCACCACCGGCAGGCTGACCAGCGTTCACACCACCGCAGCGAATCTGGATATCCGCATCCCGTATGCCACAGACCCGGCAGGTAACCGCCTGCCCGACCCGGAGCTGCACCCGGACAGCACCCTCAGCATGTGGCCGGATAACCGTATCGCCCGTGACGCGCACTATCTTTACCGGTATGACCGTCACGGCAGGCTGACAGAGAAAACCGACCTCATCCCGGAAGGGGTTATCCGCACGGATGATGAGCGGACTCACCGGTACCATTACGACAGTCAGCACCGGCTGGTGCACTACACGCGGACACAATATGCAGAGCCGCTGGTCGAAAGTCGCTATCTTTACGACCCGCTGGGCCGCAGGGTGGCAAAACGGGTATGGCGACGTGAACGGGACCTGACGGGCTGGATGTCGCTGTCACGGAAACCGCAAGTGACCTGGTACGGCTGGGACGGCGACCGGCTGACCACGATACAGAACGACAGGAGCCGCATCCAGACGATTTATCAGCCGGGGAGCTTCACGCCACTCATCAGAGTTGAAACCGCCACCGGTGAGCTGGCGAAAACGCAGCGCCGCAGCCTGGCGGATGCGCTTCAGCAGTCCGGCGGCGAAGACGGTGGCAGTGTGGTGTTCCCGCCGGTGCTGGTGCAGATGCTCGACCGGCTGGAAAGTGAAATCCTGGCTGACCGGGTGAGTGAGGAAAGCCGCCGCTGGCTGGCATCGTGCGGCCTGACCGTGGAGCAGATGCAAAACCAGATGGACCCGGTGTACACGCCGGCGCGAAAAATCCACCTGTACCACTGCGACCATCGCGGCCTGCCGCTGGCGCTCATCAGCACGGAAGGGGCAACAGCGTGGTGCGCAGAATATGATGAATGGGGCAACCTGCTGAATGAAGAGAACCCGCATCAGCTGCAGCAGCTTATCCGGCTGCCGGGGCAGCAGTATGATGAGGAGTCCGGCCTGTATTACAACCGCCACCGCTATTATGACCCGCTGCAGGGGCGGTATATCACTCAGGATCCGATTGGGCTGAAGGGGGGATGGAATTTTTATCAGTATCCGTTGAATCCGGTCATAAATGTAGATCCGCAAGGTTTGGTTGATATAAATTTATACCCCGAAAGTGATCTTATCCATTCTGTAGCTGATGAGATTAATATCCCAGGCGTTTTCACAATCGGGGGGCATGGTACCCCCACATCTATTGAATCCGCAACGCGCAGTATCATGACAGCTAAAGATCTAGCATATCTAATTAAATTTGATGGGAATTATAAAGATGGGATGACAGTTTGGTTATTTTCTTGTAATACAGGTAAAGGACAAAATTCATTTGCTAGCCAATTAGCTAAAGAGTTACATACAAATGTAATAGGACCTGACACGCTATGGACGTGGTGGGGGCGAGGAACTAATGGTAAGTTAAAAATGGATACAGTGCTAACAGCACCAACGAACCTTAATTCAAATAAGGATCTAATGGCTATAACAACAAAAGACCTTGGTAATTGGATAACATATGGGCCATCTGGGCACCCCATTTCTAATATGCAAGGTACGCCAGAAAAACCCAGTGATATAAGATAGGTTGTAGATGTATGAAAGCATGCTTGTTACTATTTTTTTATTTTTCTCTTATTGGTCAATTGCATGGTGCTGATGTGAAAATAAAAGAAAACGAAAGTGTGATGGGATCTACAGCAATGACCTATGATTTAAGTGAAGAAAAGCTGATGAAACTGAAGTATAAATCACAACATGGTGATTCAGAGGCATCATTTCGACTATATCAATATTACTGCTTTACTAAAAATAATATTGATAAACAATTGCGATTCTTGGAAAGATCAGCATCTCAGGGGAATGTTACAGCGCAGTTTAATTATGGGGTCTTTTTATCAGATACAAATCCAACATTATCAGAATATTATAATTTGAATAGAGCTATTTATTGGATGGAATTCGCTGTAAATAACGGTAATATTGATACAAAGAGCAAACTTCAAGAGCTCAAAAAGCTAAAGCGAATGGATAGAAGGAAGAATAAGGAGAATCCGTAAAAGCAATAGTTCATCAGACTGCCGCAGCAGTAGTATGATGATGAATCAGGGCTGTACTATAACTATTATCGGTAACATTAACCGCAGCAGGGGCGGTATAACACTCAGGCTCCGATTGGGCTGGAAGGTAGGTGGAATTTTTATCAGTATCCGTTGAACCCGATTTCTGGAATCGATCCCCTTGGGATTAGCCACCTGTTTATACAGTATAACTTTAGGTATGCTTTCGTGTGTTTCAGATATACCATGTGATGATAATTTTTATGATGTGCTTAGTATTCCAGTCGCTTCTGGTAATAATATGCAATGTAAAAATAATCCCCGTTGTACACATTTATAAATAGATGGCCAATACCTCAAGGCCTATGGAGTTGGAATGTTAATGACCCGGGAGCAAGCAATAGAAAACCTGACGGCATACGATTAGTACCGTCAGTTAATACAGTCTTTAGGACCTCGATTCTGTTCCGAGGGTTGTATAACTGGTTTATCTAATGACATGCAAAAATTAAATGAGTTAATATTTTCAGAGCCAGATAGCACATTAACAGTTACGGACTAAAAAATATGGCAAGGTTATTAACAATTGTATTTTTTTCTCTATTTCTGCGAGTGCAGTTACTGCAAGACAATTTCAGAGAGAGTTAGATTTGGCAGACAAAGCAATATTATGGGCACTAATATCAGCCAGTAATAAAGAGGGACGAAAAGCGTGTTCACTAAGCTATTTTGCCTGTAAGGCCGCAGAGGCTGAACTCGGACTGGCATATATGGCTGCGAATGATAACAAGGAATTTCTCACATCCTTATCTAATATAATGAGGTACAAAATAGATGCTGGACTTTCCGAATCCTATACATGCTATTTATTAAGTAAGGGAAAGATCATAAGACCATATCTGAAAAATCTAAATCCACTCCAACTTGCCGCTGATTGCATTGAAACAGTAAATAAAATAAAAGATAAGAATAAAAAAATCATTGATATAAATTCAGTTAATATTTGTAGTGATGATAAAAATATAAAATTGAGAGTTAATAGTACTATTATGGCCATTGATGATTCTATAAAGTGCATCGATGAATGATAACTTAATTTTATTTAAAAATATATTAATAACTCACTCTCCAGGAGTTTTTTTAACTTAGTTTTATAATGAATACGATAATTAAAAGTGAAGAAGAAAATAGTTGTATACATATATTCCATGACCCTACATTGTGATCTATAGATTAAATATTTTTTAAATGTGACTGTCATCCTTCAGATAATAAAGCCATCATCGCAATAGATGGAAAAGCACTCCTGCTCTTTTTTGATTAGAGCCGTCGCAGGAGGAACAACTCATATCATCATTGCGATCTCGACGATGTATAGTCTCATCCTGCGGCAGAACAAGACGGATAAAAAATCCAATGAGAGCACACTCATCCAGAACTTATTAACATAATGAATATTAAAGAAAAATCATCGCAGCTAATGAAGTAATATGCAAAAATAATTAGTCCTTACAAGGAGCAAAGTTCCATAATCTCCCCCCTCCCCCTCAATGATCCAAATAAAGATAATGCATCCAGCTGGTCATTCTTAGCAGCACTTTCCGCATCACCGAAACATGGCTGAAATGGTCGGAGTAAACCGCCACCTGGGCGTAGATGCCGTCGGGTAAGGCATCGATATCATCGTTAGGGTCCAGTTCAATGGTTCCCAGCACACCGTCCGTGCCGGGCACGACCGTTAATGATTGCAATACCCCCTGCGCCTGATAAGAACCGCCTGGCACGACAGGTAAAATACTAGTCAGTTTGCCGTGAAACACCTGCCCAGGTAGCGCGTTAAACACCACTTCCGCATCATCGCCGGGTTTCAGACGTAACAGCGAGTTTTGCCGAAATTGGGCGACAATTTGCCGTTTTTGCTCGGGGATGAAGACCATCACCGGACGCAGCGGCAAGGCAGCTGCGTATGTACCTGGGCGGATCAGTACCTGAGTAACGTAGCCATTGCTCGGCGCGCGAATGACAGTCTGCTCAAGGTTATATTTTGCTTCAGTAAGTTGCGCTCTTAAGCTCACAATCTGCGATTGCTCGCCGTTAACCATACTGTCGAGCTGGCTCTGGATCTGCGCCTGCTCCGCCACCGAGCCTTTCACCAGCGCATCCTGCGCGAGGAAATTTTGCCGCGCATCGTCGATGTCACGTTCCGAGAACGGATTCACCGCCGCCTGGCTGCCTTTCAAGTAACGTTGATAATTTTTAAACAGACGGTCGCGCTCCGCTGAAACCTGGGTGGTGTTGGCCTGCGCTTCAGTGAGCTGCGCACGCAGCGTCTTTATATTATGCGTCGCCGTCATCAGGTCAGCCTGAAGTCTGTCAACTCGCGCCTGGTAACGAACCGGGTCGAGCTTAAAAAGCACCTCGCCCTTTTGAATAAGCTGATTATTCTTGTCAGTGACTTCAGTAACAATTCCCGTCACCTGTGGCGTGATAGGGATCGCTATCACTGCCTTTTGCGCGGTAAAAGTGTAAGGGTGGTTGTAGTTCAGCAACAAAATTAAAACACTCACCAGAAACACGCCTCCCAGCGCCGCCGTCGCCAGCGTCCACTGATTTACCGGAATGCGGAAGATTTTAAAGACCGCCCACGCCAGCGCCACGTAAGTTAAAACAATCAATAGATCCATAATTAGATCTCCGGGAACGTGGAATAGTCAGTCTTTTTCTCGGCGGCGAGTTGATGCTCCAGCCGGGAAATTCGGTCAGAACGAGATTAATACGGTTGGTGGGTGCCATCTCGATGCACAGATGATTCAAGATGCCTT
>OGES01002641.1_pt1 | contig 11561 bp, 10 predicted proteins | sample 1570711 | NCBI WGS metagenome assembly OGES01 (sample SAMEA2582133, study PRJEB24529) | metagenome | biome: Human gut stool | place: China | collected 2011 | reverse complement strand
ACCAGCATATCCGCACTGGCGTGTCCTGTGGTCCCCTGCACCGCCTTGATGTCGCCGCCGGAGATCATCAACTGGTAGGTGGCACTGGAATGCCGCAGACCGTGAAAGACGATGCGTGGGAACTCCGGGTGTGCATCCTGCCATTTCAGGAACTTCTTGCGAATCAGCACCGGCTCCACCGCCAGACCGTTGGGCAGACGCAGCAGCATCCCGCTGTTACGGTATCGCTCCGGGTCGAGGGCTTCTTCCCGTTTCAAGCGTTCCAGCCACTGTTTCAGCTCCTCCCGCAGGGCGGCGGTCATAAAGATGGTGCGGCAGGAGGCTTCGGTCTTGGTGTCTTTCAGGATGAGGGAGGTCTTGCTGCCCTCCAGCTTGTCCGGGAAGATGCGGAGGATGCAGCCCTTGTCCACCTGCGCCAGCGTGTCCTTCTGCACCCGCTGCATGGAACGGTTGACGGTGAAGGTGCCCATGCCGTTGGCGGCATCAAAGTCGATGTCCTCCGGGGTCAGACCTGCTACCTCTCCTTCCCGCAGCGCACCCACCAGCGTCAGGTGCACCGCCAGATGCAGGATGGGGTCCTCCATGCTGTCCAGCGCTGCCCGCATCTCGTCCACCTCCCAGATGCTGCGCTCTTGGGTGGTCTTTTTGGGCGCTTCCACCGGGACGGGGCTTTTGATGAGGATGCCCCACTCCACCGCCAGCAGAAAGGAATTGTGCAGCAGTTGGTGGACCTCATGGAGGGTAGTGCCGGAGAGGGTGCGCTTCTGCTGCTTGGGCGAGAGGTCTCGCCGTTTGCCGCCCACATACTGCCCGCAAGGGGTCTTGCTCAGGGTGTCGTACAGGGCTTCGATGTGGTAGGGACGCAGCTTCTGCATCTGCATCTCCCCGATATAAGGGATGATGAGGTTCTGGATGAGCGCCAGATTGGACTGGTAGGTCTTGGGTGCCCACTTGTGCTTGCTGCACTGCTTGGGCAGCCAGTCCATCAGGAACTCTGCCACCGTCACCGTGGACGGGATCAGGAAATTGCCGGTCGCCAGCTCATGCTCGATCTGCTTCTGGCGTTTGACCGCCTCCTCTTTGGTGGGAAAGCTCTCCCATTTGTCGCAGCTCTTGCCGTGCTCGTCCTGATAGGTGTAGCGGACACTGTAAGAGCTGCCGCGTTTCGTGATATATGCCATAGATTTGCCTCCTTATCAAGCTGCCCGGTGGAGCCACGCATCGAAGCTGTCTTTCGGGATGCGGATGCTTCCGCCTGCCCGCAGGACACGGAACTCGGTGGTGCTGTTGCACAGGTTGTAGGCGGCACGCTGGCTGATGGCCAGCATCTGCGCGACCTCCTTTACCGTGTACACCAGCTTTGTGGTCTCAGGGCTGTTGGTCGGAGACTTGACGGCATTGGTTCGAGTGACCACCTCCATTGTAGCCGGATCAGAGTCCGACTGCAAGAACTTTTTCGTATAATCCAAATATTTCACATTCTCGTACATTTTATCACACATAGGCAGTTCTCCTTACTTATCGTGACGCATCACAGGCTCCTGCGTGCGGTTCTCATAAAATCGAATGACCTCCGGCGGGATGCTGTCCAGCGTTTTCAGGGCGGCTTCATAGTCCTGCCGCAGCTTGGCATCCTCCAGACGCTTCAAGACGCTCCCTTCCTTCGCTTTGTCCAGCGAGGCAGAGAGCGTCTTGTTTTTCTTTTTCAGTTGTCTGTTCTCGGCGGCGGTCTCCGTAAAGGCGACCTGATAGCGGTTCAGTTCGGTGCGCATTTTGGACACTGCCGGGATATAGCTGTCCAGCACCTTGCTGATCTCCGCCGCACGGCTCTTGCCGTTGAAGGGGGTGATGCCCACCAGCAGAGCATCCAGCTGCTCCTTCTGCTTGGTCAGTTGGGTCATCTCCTTGAAGATGCGGGGCGGGATGTGCTCCCGCCCGGTCTGGCTGGCACTTTCACCACGTTCCAGCTCCGGGTACTGCTTGACCATGTGCTGCCAGAACTCGTCCTGCCACTTCACAAGGCTCTTGCGGTTGCCGACGATTTCCTTGGCGCTCAACCGTCCATCAGCAGTCAGCGGCACAAAGCAGAGGTGCAGGTGGGGCGTTTTCTCGTCCATGTGGACAACAGCCGAGATGAAGGTTTTGGAATCCTGCTTGCTTCTCAGGAACTCCAAGGCGTACTCGAAATACGCCTTGATCTCGCTGCGCGACTTGCCCTTGAAAAACTCCGGGCTGGCGGTGACAAGAGCCTCCACCACCCGCACGCTGTCCTTGCGGACACGGCAGTGGGCGGCAGCTATCATGCGGTCGGCTTCTTCCCGGTACCTGCCCTGCGGCTGCACCAGATGGAGGTTGTAGCGGCTCCGGTTCGTGTCGATATCCGGGTTGCTGGCGTACTGCTCCTTGGTGCGCTCGTTGTGGGCTTCGATGGGGCTGATGGCAGGCCCCTTGTACTTTTTGAACCGCAGGATTCCATATTGGGCTTTCATAGATCACGCTCCTTCTTGGGGTGTACAAAAAATCTGTACGGACTTCAAATAACCTGTACGGTCCGTACGGTGTATGGCAGCTCGAAATAAAAACGATAACAAGTTTTAATTTGCTTCTGCTTGCCGTACGGGTGCGTACAAGTACAGACCGTACAGGTTGTACGAACTTCTTCCGTAAAAAATGCACTTTTTACGGACAGGGGTGGACAAGCGGCTCGATGCCTACAAAAAGTAATATCAACTGATAGACAAGAGGAAAAAGTATGTTAGAATGATAAAAACGGTTTCTTTGGAATGTTGCAGAGGTGCAGAATATGGAATTTGATCATAACGGAATGATTTATTTCGCACTAAAGGAAGAATCTGGCCAAGTGGTACACATCTCTGAGATGGTGGAAAAAGATAGAGGAAAGGCGTGCGAGTGTATTTGTCTCTGTTGCGGTCGTCCGTTGGTTGCTAAATTGGGGCGAGGAAAAAGGACGGCGCATTTTGCACATTTGGAGGAAGAAGGAAGAACGACGTGTTTGGCAGATGTAGCAAATGAAAGTGGACTTCATAAAATAGCAAAAGGAATCGTTTGCAAGAGTGAATACATTTGGCTGCCCCCAGTGACGATATCGGAACAAAATGATCCTGATCGCAATGTGGAGGACTATAAACAGCAAGAGCCATTATTGTTGGGAGAAAAGTTTAAGCTTCACTATCAAAATGCTAAAACAGAAGTGCCATTTGATGGATTCAAGCCCGATGTTTGCATTTTTCGAGAGCGAAAAAATATCCTTATTGAGATTGCTGTGACGCACTATGTTGATGCAGAAAAATATAGCAAGATAAAAATGGCGCAGATGCCAACAGTAGAAATCAATATCGCTGATTTTATAAAAGACTATAAAGCGGAAGAAACAGAATCGATAAATGATTTTAAGAAAAAACTGAAAAATGCGATAATAGACAACATTGAAAACAAAACGTGGATCTATCATCCAAGCGAAAACGAAGGAATCCAAAAACTCTGTGAGCGAAACCGAGAACTTGAAAAAGAATTTCAACAAAACCGCATAAAGAACCTGAAGGAGCAGGAAGAACGGAAAAAGCGAGAGGAAGCGCAGGAGATCTGGAAACAGGAACAACAAAGGCGTCGGGAACAGATCGATATTGAAGTAGAACGGCTTCATACGAATGAACCGTATTATTTGAGCTGCAAGGCTAAAACCAAAGGGGCGGATACTGCCGTTCTGAATTGCATCAATCGTCTGGGAATCTGCAATCTGAGGTTTAAGACGGCAGATGAGATACCTTTCTTTTTGAATATCCCAGTCTTTGGAGAGGTTGTGTTTAATTGTGACCGGAGGATCTGGCAAACGATTTTATTTGAAAAAGTGTTCTATCAATGGCAATATGACGATGTGAATAGTGCGAGAATATATTGCTATTTTGCGGGCTGTCGGGAAGGACTGTTGAACCAAAAGTTTGTCTATATTTGGAAAAAGAAGGGAAAGGTCAAATTTTCACCCGAGGAAGATCTTCTCCGCTGTGCGATTGAAGAATATCTGGTGCATTTGTCAGCATTAGGGTTTATCGATATTCGTTATTATTTTTACCCGCACACTGGAATGAATCACGGAATCATGCACAGTTCATTAAAGCCGCAGAGAAGAAACTATGCGACCTTCTTAGAAAGGTTGCTGATGAATTTTCCAGACACCAATAACCCTTTTCAATATATACAGGAAAAATGGATTAGCTTAGGAAAAGAAATGGAGTTCATTCAAAACCTCGATACTCTGTAAACTCAAAATTTCTCCTTTGGTCAAAGGCTTTGGCACGGATCATTTTGATCCCTGCCACGTTCAAAGTCACCGGTGTCCCCCAAATGGGAACTTCGGTGAAGCCGGTCTCCCTTGCTGCCTCCCGACAGGAAATCTTTTTGGACTCTGTGTCGGCCCCATGCAGGGCGCTCGCTCCCCCGATGGGAGGTCTTGGCGGTCTGGGCAGTTCGGACGGTCATTCTGTTGTCAAGGTCCTGTTATGAAAGATATTTCAGAGGGCTTTCGCGGGAAGCCCTTAATATGTTCGCTGCTGGGGAGTTATATGTTTTCTTTCTGTCTATAGGATAGCACCTCCATGGCTGCTGTGCCGTATATCCATAATGTCGGAAAACAGGTGCAGAAACTGCAAAATTCCACGCTTATGGACAGGAACCGCCGGAAGTGGTATACTGTGCAAAAAACATCGGAGGTGCGACCATGAACATCAAGCTGACACTGGGAGAACGGCTCAAAGACCTGCGTGTGGAGCGGAATCTGAAGCTGGAAGCTCTGGCAGAGCAGACAGGTCTGTCCAAATCGGCACTGTCGAAGTATGAGAGCGACGATGTGACCGACCTCAGCATTTATGCGGTGACAACGCTGGCTGAGTTCTATGGCGTGACCACGGACTACCTGTTGGGCGTGACGGAAAACAAAAAACGCCCAGATGCAGTCCTTTCGGACTTGCATCTGAGCGATGGCGCAGTGGACGTATTAAGGAATGGGAATTTCAATCATCGGCTGCTGTGTGAACTTTTGGAACATCCCGATTTTTCCCGGTGGATGACCGACCTTGAGATCTGTGTGGACGGTCTGGTCAGTGACCGCATCCGGGATATGAATGCCATGGTGGAAGCCACCCGGCAGGAACTGGAAAAGCGATACCATGCCGATGCAGAGGACCTGACCATGCGGACGCTGAAGGCGGCGCAGATCAACGAGGACGAATATTTCGGGCAGATCCTCTATGATGAGCTGGCGGCGATCCTGAAGCAGATCAAAGCGGCACATGGGACCGATAAGACCACGTCGGACGGCGCAGCGGTCGAGCAAGCGAGGAAGCAGCTTGAAAATGCGCAGAAGTTTGAAGGTTCCCCGTTGGAAAAGAAGATGAATGTCCTGATGGGACAGATCGGCATCGACTATTCCAAGCTGACGAAAGAAGAACAGATGACCCTGCTGCGGGTGTTCAACAAATCCTCCATGTTGAAGCACCGCACAAAGGCTGGGATGCGGGGCAAACACAGACGGTGAGGTTCTGTGTGCTGTGCCAGGACGGAGAACGTACACCATTGGTTCCTCTGCAAGTCTGCGCTGAGTGGGCGGAGATTGTCAACTGCCGTGCCCATCCGCGCATCCTTCTGCCACAGAACAGGTGCTTGCCGCATTTGCTCGCAGCCCCTTTTCCGCGTCAGCCGGAACCAAGGTGTAACACACTAGACTTTGCAAGCAAAGTAGTGTGCCAAAGGGATGCTGCGGCCCCTTTGGAAACCCAAGATGTATTCGACTACAGTCGAAGAAACAAAACACTCCAATCCTTTATAAACAGGGTTGGAGTGTTTTTGCTTGATATGTAAAATAAATCCTTGACGCGATAAAAATTGTCTGATATATTATAACTAATATGCTAATTAGCTTGTTTGTTAATTTTTGGAGGAAGGTGCGGATGTGATTGAGACTTATGGACAACTAATTCATGCTGCAAGACAACACCACGATCCGCCAATGACGGCTAAAGCTTTTGCCGACAAAATTGATGTGAAACCACCTTTTGTAACGGATTTGGAAAAAGGTCGAAGACTGCCATCACTAGAAACACAAAAAAAGATAAAAGAGGTATTGGCGTGTGATGAATATCCAAAACTTCTTTTTGATGATCTGGCGGCGATAAGTAACTCGGATAGCCGTGTGGTAGCAGAGGACATATCAACATTTGTCCGTAAGAGCGCTGCTATCCGAAATTTGATAAGAGCAATTCAAGATCGACATTTAACGGAAAAAGAAATTGATATGATTACTTCGAATATAGGAGGAACGGACCATGACGCTAAATGAAATCTTCAAAAATACTACATATGATGGAACATTGTTTTCGGAAGAATCTAAGGCGTATGTAGAATCTAAAATTTCACATAAAACAATTCGTGGAAGCGAAGTGCCCTATATTACGTGCGAAATCCGAAAAAAGGAAATTAAGCTTACGCCTGAAGAAGCGGTTCGTCAGCTTTATATTTACAAACTGATGTATGATTATGGCTATGCTGCAAGTCGCATTCAACTGGAAACGCCGATTCATTTTGGTCGTGAAATAAAGAGAGCGGATATTGCCATTATGGATAAAGACCGTCCAATGGTTCCCTATATTATTGTGGAACTGAAAAAACCAAAGTTAACGGACGGAAAGGAACAGCTGAAATCTTACTGCAATGCAACGGGTGCGCCCATTGGTGTCTGGACGAACGGTGAGCAAATTTCTTGCTATAATCGGAAAGACCCAAATTTCTTTGAAGAAATCAGCGACATTCCCAAAGCAACTCAGAAGCTTTCGGATATTATCAGCGAGAAGTTTACTTACGAAGATCTAAAGAAGAAAGACAAAATTAGTACACAGAAAAAGTCATTGAGATCTCTTATTAAGGAAATGGAAGATGAAGTTCTGGCAAGTGCCGGCGTTGATTCTTTTGAAGAAATCTTCAAATTGATCTTTGCAAAGCTATATGACGAGTTGGTGTGCGCAAACGATTCGACTGTATATTTGCAGTTCCGTAATAATGGTGGTACAGACTATGAATTGAAAGAAAAAATTCAGGGTCTTTTTGACGATGCCAAAAAGAAGTGGGAAGGCATTTTTACAGACGAAAGTAAAATCTTACTTTCGCCATCGCACCTTGCAGTTTGCGTGGCATCGCTGCAAGATATCAAGTTATTCAACAATAATCTGGACGTTGTGGATGATGCTTTTGAATATCTGATGAGTAAAGCTCAAAAAGGCGAAAAAGGACAGTATTTTACTCCGCGATATGTCATTGATATGTGTGTTAAGATGATGAATCCTACGGTCAATGACAAAATTATTGATACTGCATGTGGTAGTGCTGGCTTTACGGTGCACAGTATTTTTAAGGTGTGGAAAGATATTCGACGTGCAAAAGGACTTCCCGAGGGAGATGGTTTTACAGCGGCAGAGCGCATTCCTGAAGAAACAAATTTCGTCAGGGATAATGTGTTTGCGATTGACTTTGATGAAAAAACTGTCCGTGTTGCCCGTACGTTGAATTTGATTGCAGGCGATGGCCAGACCAATGTGCTGCACTTGAATACATTGGATTACTCGCGTTGGAATGAGACAACAAAACAGGAAGACTGGATTGATACCTATAATGAAGGATTTAAGAAACTGAAAAAACTTCAGCCAGCTGGGGTTAAGGATTATAGCCAATTCCAGTTTGATCTTGTGATGGCAAACCCGCCTTTTGCAGGAGACATTAAGGAGAATACTATTATTTCGCACTATGAACTTGGAAAAAATAGTGCTGGCAAATGGCAAAATAAAGTTGGTCGGGATATTCTGTTCATTGAACGCAATCTGAACTTCTTGAAACCAGGCGGGCGAATGGCTATTGTTTTACCGCAGGGACGATTCAATAATTCTAGCGATAAGTATATTCGTGAATTCATTGCTGAACGTTGCCGAATCCTTGCAGTTGTTGGGCTGCACGGTAATGTATTTAAACCTCATACAGGAACCAAAACCTCAGTTCTGTTTGTTCAGAAATGGGATGATGTTTTATGCCCGAAAAAAGAAGATTATCCGATTTTCTTTGCGACGATGCAAAAACCGAGCAAAGACAACTCGGGTGAAAAGATCTATGTAAAAGATCCGGTTACTGGCGAAAATAAGCTGGACAGCCATGGACACTTGATTGTTGATCACGATCTTTATAATCATGATGGAATGACACAGGATGGTATTGCGGAAGCATTTTGTGAGTTTGCAAAGAAAGAAGGGCTGAGTTTTTTTCGATAAGCCCATCCGTTGAACCTTTCGATGAAGTAAAGTATAAGGCTTTGATGGATGGGCTGGATTTTCAAGAAATCAACAAGCATGAATTAGAAAATGAATTTACTATCGGTGCAGAATATTATGGTAAAAAATATGTAGAATCCATATCTGTGGTAAAACGACAAGCAAACACCATGCCTCTTGGCCAAATGTGGATATTGGCAACGGATGGCGATCACGGATCTCCTGACTATCAAGAAAGTGGTGTGCTGTATCTTTTAAGTGAATGCGTTAAGGATGGCTATATCGAAACAGCGAAGTGCAGATACATTACCGAAGAAAAGAACCGAGAGTTAAAACGCTCCTGCTTACATCCTGGGGATATCGTTGTAACTAAAACCGGTGTGTACTTTGGTAAAAGCGCAGTCATACCCGAAAGCATACCTGAAGCGAACACGATTGCACATGTGGGCAAAATTACATTAAAACCGCAATATAATCCGTATTATGTATCCACATTCTTAAACTGCAAGTATGGCTATTATCAGCTAAGAAGACGTGGCATAAAAGCTACACGTCCTGAAATTAAGCTTGTTGAATTTCCAGACATAATCGTTCCGGAGTTTAGCAAAGGGTTATACTCTGCAATCGAATCAACTGTACAAACGGCTAACGCTCTTTATGATGAAGCTGGCAATGTAATCAATCAATCTGAACAAATGCTAATGCGGATTCTTGGCATGTCACAAATTACTGATACGGCTGTTTCTATAAAAAATTTCTCTGAGAGTTTTATGAAAACAGGACGTCTTGATTCTGAGTACTACCAGCCTAAATTTGACGCTCTTTTTGATACGATTAAGAAGTTCTCGAACAAGCAGCTGGGTGGAAACGATGGAATTGTTAGCATCAAAAAATCTATTGAACCAGGTAGTGATGCATATAAAGACGAGGGTATCCCTTTCGTTCGAGTAAGCGATGTTTCCAAGTATGGAATTACAGCACCAGAAATTTACCTTTCATATGACGTTGTTGAAAATGTAGACGCATTGTATCCTAAGAAAGATACGATCCTCTTTTCAAAGGATGGCAGTGTAGGGATTGCATACAAGTTAGAACGTGATGAAGATATCATTACATCTGGTGCCTTACTGCACCTAACTGTCAGGAATACAAGTGAAATCCTTCCAGATTATTTGACGCTGGTACTTAATTCCCCTGTTGTTCAAATGCAAGCTGAGCGAGACTCAAACGGAGCAATTATTCAGCATTGGAAACCTTCCGAAATCGAAAAGGTCATCATCCCTGTATTGGATATAGACAAGCAGAAAGAACTCTCAGAATTGGTTCGGAAATCATTTGCACTTCGCCGCCAGTCTAAACAACTGCTTGAATATGCAAAGCAGGCCGTGGAGATGACAATCGAACAAGGGGAAGATACTGCTTTGGCATGGCTGAAAGAGAAGACTTCTGCTTCGGAGGTGTGATTATGACAGCAGACAAGACATATAAAAATTGGAAGGCCGTTACCGAAGCAGATTTTGTTTCACTATTTATAAAAACATGGTTTGCCTATATCTCAACTTTGAGAATAATGTACCCGGAAGCATATAACCGTCGAGGAGATAAAAAATACCTAAATAAATATAAGGATTTTTATCGAACGGAAGGATATAGAAGGTTTAATGTTGATAAAAATGTTATGGCTTCTATTGAAAAAGTTTATCAGGAGGGACGAAATGTTATCATAAATAATTATCCAGAATATTATCTTTGGGATTTTTATAAAATTAACGATGATTTTGAATTTAGCTATCGACAAGTGCCGCCAGACAGGTCTGAGTGTTTCATTGTAGGACTGAAGATGCATAGAAATCGTGGAACTAAATGGAGTTTTATTGTTCATGGATTTGTTCGCCTGTTTGGAAAATATTATGGAGAAAACTATAATGAAAATATTTCGTTTCAGGTGAATGTATCAGATGTTTTAAAGCGTTCAGATCAGTATGTAACAGAACATCCAGAGGCCAGCGAACAAAACTACTTGGCGTGGCTTTTACAAGAGATAAATATTGAAGTAACGAATAAGCTGACACAAGCGTTTGAAGATGCGCTTGAACAGAAAGGCTATGGAAAAAGAGTAAAAGCCAAGATCAATGATCTTATGAGGCAAGCAATTGCAACGATCTGGGCCACATTTTCTCTTAATGCCAAAGATGAGTCATCTAAAACAAAAGAGGAAATGGAACGAAGTCGAAACACGTATGAGATCATTCGTCAAAGACCGCTGAATTACTTTATTTACCACATGGATGTCAAGTTGAAACCTGAACGGACAGAAATGACTGCAAGTGAAGAGCGATGGTATGAAGAACTACAGAGGGATCTGGAAAAAGATAGTGTTTTATGGTTTTTGGATTTTATTTACCGATTAAGAAATGCGCTTTTTCACGAAATCATAGATCCCTTGGATGAGGAGTGGCAGACCATCTTCAAAAATGCGTATTTGGTTTTAAAAGAGATTGTTGATTTGAATATCGAGCAAATTCAAGAAAGAACCGAACAACCTGTGCAAGCTTAATTCGCAAAAGAAAAATCTGACGTTAGGAAGAAATTTTAGCTTGCCTTGTTCAATTACTTGAATCCATAGGCTTTTGTGGTATAGTAAAACTAGAGGATAGCAGCAATGACCAGCTATCGATGGCAATGAAGCAGCAGACTGGTTTGGTGTCATCCGCTTGCGGAGCCAGACTATGGGTTAAGTGGAAATCACAAGCCGAATAGATTCAACAAATCGAAAGAAAACGCTTAACAGAAGCCTTGCCTTTCGGCAGGGCTTCTATTTTTTGGAGAAAATAGAACGGGAAGAGATTTGCTTTTTCAGCGAAAGGAGGCCCCAACCATGACCGAACAAGCGCTCCGTAAAATGATTACTGTCGTGGAAAGCACTCGGCAGGAGTTTAAGTCGTGGGTGAAATGCAAGGACTATCGGCAGCGCAAAGACCTTGCGGTGAAAAGTGCGGTTGCGCTGGCAAAGAGCGGTCATCAGGTGGGAAAGAAAATGGAAGGCGTTGCATCGGCAGCTTTGAATAGCCCGAAATACAGCAGCACGACCAAAACTCTTGTGGGCAGCGTTCTCTCGCAGTCTGACAAAAATCGCTAAATAACCTAAAATGGGGCGTACAGTTTACAACTGCGCGCTCCATTTTTTACAACAGAAATCAAATATAAAGTGATATTACGTCGAATTATTTGAGAAAT
>OGES01002625.1_pt1 | contig 11645 bp, 14 predicted proteins | sample 1570711 | NCBI WGS metagenome assembly OGES01 (sample SAMEA2582133, study PRJEB24529) | metagenome | biome: Human gut stool | place: China | collected 2011 | reverse complement strand
TAAACAACAGTGCTACATATGATTCAGAGAATAATATCACAGGTGGAAATTCCATTGACAGAGCAGTTTTAAGTCTTGTTAATCCAAAAGAATGTGAAGATATTTTTGGAAAGTATCCATTAGTTCAGAAGCAAACTTTTAGTAGTGAAAATAAATATTCTGCTTTTGAGAGCAAATATAACTGGGGCGAATCGTTTACATATTATAAAGGAGCACCTGAAAAACTGATTGAGCATTGTACGCATTGGCTAGATTTAGAAGCCATTCCATTTGGTGGGGATGACAAGAAAAAGCTGTATGACAAAATTAAGGCTTTAACTGAAAAGTCTATGCGTTGTATCGCTCTTACATTTTCTAATTCACCGCTGGTGGAGAATACATTACCAGACAACATGGTACTTCTCGGAATCATCGGTGTCATTGACCCAGTAAGAAAAGAGGTTCCAAAGGCTGTGAAGGTCGCTCATGAAGCTGGAATTCAGGTTATCGAGATTACCGGTGATTGTCATGAAACTGCAGTAGCCGTTGCTACGGAAGCTGGCATTTATAAAGAAGGTGATCTTGCCCTTACAAACGCACAGTTTGAAGCGATGTCTGACGATGAAGTCAAGAAAATTATTCCTGTACTTCGAGTAATTTCCAGATGCTCACCTAATACAAAACTAAGACTTGTAACATTAGCACAGGAGCTTGGTAGATCAGTAGCTATGACAGGTGACGGAGTTAATGATAGTCCAGCATTAAAACGAGCTGATGTAGGTTTCGGTATGAATGCTGGATCTGATGTAGCAAAAGAAGCATCCGATATTATTCTAACAGACAATAACTTCGCAAGTATTATTAGAGGTGTGGAACTTGGCAGAACATTTATGCACGATATCATGATGTTTTTGGAGTTTCAGTTGCCAATTAACTTTTCACTTCTTATTTTAAGTATTCTATTTCCTATTTTATCTGGCGGAGTATTACTAGCTTCCGTTCAGATTCTGATTATCAATATTATCATGGACTCACTTAATTCATTATCATTTGGCGGTGAACCTCCGAAAGCTGAATATATGACAGAGAATCCAATTAAGAAGGGTTCTGGATTGTTTATTCGAGGTGCAAAGAAACGAATTGCTATTAGCACAGTAACATTTATTGTACTATATGGAATTCTTATGTTTTCACCAGTATCAAAATTATTTACAACAGATGTCGAAGCTATGACTGCAAGATTTGCAATGCTTTGCATCATGTCTGTATGCAATGGATTTGGCATTCGTACAGAACATATTAATTTGCTCAATGGACTGAAAAACAATAAAACATTTGTATATATTGCAGCAGGTATTGTACTTGGAACTATTGCCTTATGTAATGTACTCGGTGGACTTATCCAGGTAACAGCAATGAATATGAGTCAGTGGATCGCAATCATTGGACTATCACTCACGGTAATCGTGGTTGATGTCATTCGAAAATTATTTACCAAAGGAGAGAATAAAAATCATGGGACTATTTGACAAACTTTTTGGAAAAAAGACTACAACAACAAATACTATGGCGGATAATACATCCGCTGTGGTACATGAAGAAAATGCAGCGCAGCCAGTTGTAATTGACATGTCTAAGTCAGCAGAAAATCTAAATAATGTGCTAATTAATATGTCGAAATCAAGCAAGATTGATATGACCAAGCATCAAGCAAGGGTTGCGCTCGCTATGGACTACTCTGGAAGTATGAGTAATCTTTTTAGAAACGGATCTGTACAAGATGTAATTACAAGGCTTTTGCCAATCGCTCTTAAATTTGATGATAATGGGGAGTTAGAATCTTGGCTATTTTCAAATGATTTTGATTCTTTGAAACCAGTGACAATTGATAATTATAAGAACTATGTTCGAAAAATTATGATGAATTCTCGTATGAGTATGGGTGGAACTAATTATGCTCCAGTCTTGAAAGATATTGTTTCCTATTATAAGGACATTGAGCCAAGTACAATTCCAGCATTTATCATTTTTATTACAGATGGTGAAAATTGGGATACAGGAGAAACAAATAAAATTGTGAAAGAGCTTTCTAATTACAATATGTTTGTACAGTTTGTTGGAATTGGTAATGAAAGCTTTAGTTATCTAAAATCTCTAGATAGTATGAAGAGTAGAAAATGCGATAATACCGGATTTACTGCAGTAGAAGACATGAACAAAATGACAGATGAAGAATTGTATACAGAACTTCTAAGACAATATAAAGATTGGCTAAATAATAAATAATAGTAAAAAAGGAGAATACATAATTATGGCAAACGTAATTAATATGAGCAAAAATCAGAAAATTAGTATGACAAAAGAAGATGGAACTGCAATCAAAAATTTTTTCATTGGTGTGAATTGGGATCAGAATCGTTATGCAGGTGAATCAGATATTGATTTTGATATTAACGGATTTCTTACAAATTCAGATCGAAAAGTAGCTTATCCAAAAGATATTGTAAACTATAATACATATGGTGATGGTAGTGGATATCCGTGGGTAGAATATTCTGGAGACAATCTTACGGGTGACGATTCTCAGGGAATTACTTTTGACGGACATCATTATGATGAATATTTTATTATTCATGCAGATACATTTCCATCAGATAGAACAGACTTCACAATTTGCCTTACTATTTTCAGAGCTGTACAGAGACTACAGAATTTTGGAATGGTTAATAACGCAACTATGATGATCTGTGATTATGACAATCCGACAACAAAGTGGGAATATGACCTATCTGAAAATGAAAACTTTGAAAAGCTCAATGCCGTTGAGATGGGTAGACTTTATAAATATGGTGATGGATTCAAATTCCAGGCTCTTGGATCTGGTTATATGGGTGGTATGACAGAACTATTCAAAAACTTTGGACTTGATATTGACGAAGGTAGGGATTAACTATGACAGTATTGATTATCGTAATCCTTGTAGTCGCGGTTATTGTGTTTTTTACAACAACTAAAACTGGTAAGAGATTAAAAATGAGAGCATCAGGAACTGCTGATGAAATGATTAGCAATGATGCGTCTACTCCAGATGGAGCTAAAGCGTATTATAATTCTATAATCTCCAAAAAATAAGATAGTTATATAAAAGCAAATTCTTTATATACTCAAATTGAAGGTAAAATCCAGAATTATGAAACACAATTAAGACAGTTACAAAAAGAGAATATGCAGATGGATCTTAGTGTTGCTTCTTGTATTGACAGAAACGATGATGAAAGTGCAAAAGTATATTTAGCGAAACAACAGGAAGTCACAGACAAAATCGAAACGATTAAAACAACGCTAAAGGAATTAAAAGAGAATAGAGATGTACAGAAAGAAAATTTGACAGCTCTACAGGAAGAAATCAAATCTTTAAAAGTAGAAAAAGATAAAGCAGTATTCACACTCGAGGCTGCCGAAACTGTGAAATCTTTACACTCTATTCCAAATACATCAACGCAGGAAGAAAACAAGATACTTGAGAAAGTGCGCGAAGGTGTCCAGAAAACAAAAGAACAAGCTGACGGTACAAGAATCGCGTATGAAAACTCTGCTGATGTTCATATGAAACGTTTAGATAAGAGAATGAAAGATGAAGAACTTCAGAAGAAATTAGATTTATTAAAAGCAGCTAAGAAAAAATAATATATTTTACTCTGTGCGGTGTAATAGCTGCACAGAGTATTAATTGAAATAACACTATACAACAAGAGAGAATATGGGGGTGTAAGGATGCGAAATTTGGATAGCTTAAGAATTATGCCAGTTAGTGAACTAGCCGAATATTTGGTTCGATTAGATATCAAATCAACAGCTGATATTTTGGATGAAAATTTATGTTTGGCTGGAAATCTCGTTTGGCAATCACCGTCTAAAAAACATTTTGAGTATAGAGATGAGGCAATTGAAGATTGTATTCAGTGGCTAAATGAAGAGATTGGAGAATAAAACAATAGATAAAAATATTAATGAGATCCTTTGTCAAATCGCTAATAAAGAAGATCAAACGCCTTATATTGTTAAAAATGTTGAGGACGGATTGAAAAAGCGTGATGAAGAAATTGCTCGATTAAGAGAAGAGAATAAAAGACTAAGGGAAGAAGCCTATAAAGATTCTGAATTGCAGATGATGAAAAGTAAATGCGAAGCAATGCAGGAAGAATTAAATCGAGGATTCACAATTTCAAAGGATGAAGAATCAATGATTAATATATGGGTGATGAACCATATGAGAAACAAGCATCAGACAGTTAGATATTCTAACGGTCAATTCAAGTATGAATTTCAAGAATTTGCAGAAGTTGAATTTGGAACAATTATTTGTACAAAGTGTGGTGAAAGATTTAATTTTCGACAGTTTTAGAAGGAGAATGTACATATGAATGAATATTGGTTAATGTTATTTTTAAAGTTAGTATTAGATGTTGCGATTGCAGTTGTGTCTGTATTTGGAATGACATTTATCGCAAAATCATATGATAAAATTATTGCTTATGTTGAAAAACGATGGGGAGAGGATGTAAGTTTTGGAGTATCATGCGGAATCATTTTGATTTTCTTGTTTATCACGTTAGCTGTGATTTTTTGTTAGAGAATCAATAATTGTCCAAGCATGAAAGACATAAAACTTATCATGTATCGCAATACAAGCCTCCCTTGTAATAACTGATCACTTACGCGATGGGTTGGGATCAGCATCTTTGTTAGGAAACGTCCTAAACGGATGAAGTAACTATCGCACACATGCTGACGTGGCGGAATTGGCATACGCACTGGCTTCAAACACCAGGATCACAGATATGTGGGTTCGAGTCCCACCGCCAGTATTTAGCACCATGAAGTATGCAACTTTGTTTAGTTTGAAGTAAAAGAATATCGCAACACAAAAATCGTATGTTTTGTGTAACTAAACGTAGCGAAAAGGTATTATGAAAGGCTAATCCATTGGAGGTCGTGCATGGCTTCGCTTCATGGTGCGACCAGGATCATTAGTTCAGTAGGTTAGAACGCCCAGCTCATAACTGGGAAGTCACTGGTTCAAGTCCAGTATGATCCACTTTACTTTTCTGAAGGAATATAATGGATGATTGTATCATTTGACTTAATGAAAAGTTAATTTCATAAGTTTTTAAGAAAGGAAGTAGTTATGAGATTAGTAGATGCAGATTTGCTTTTGGAAAAATGGAATAATATGTCTAAAAAGGATAGGACAAGATTTGATCGAGTGATTTTGTGTCAACCTATAGCGGATGTGGTTGTTTTTAATGGTGAAGATAATAGACCAGAATGCTGCAAAGTCCATGACAAATATTTTTCCACTTGCGATACATGTGAATATGGAGAATACGATGAAGAGGAAGAAGATTCAGCGGCAATAGACTTTTATACTGGAATTGCAAACATGGAATGGCATGACCTTGACGGTAGATGGAAGAAAAGTCCGTTAATTAAAAAAATCGTTGTTTGTGCAGAGAATAAGGAAGTAGCAAAAGAAAAACTAATACTTTCTGTTAATAGTATTAATGAAGAAATGAAAATGGCAGGTGAAAGATATGTATTAGACGAAAACTCAATCAAAAAAGCATATGGACTTATCTCTGCAGGAGATGTGATTTTAGATTAAGAAAATAACCTCATGTGGAAGTGCAAAAAGGTCGAATCCTGTGAGTGGATACACAAGACTCGACCACGATAAAGAATATTGAATTAAAAGGAGAATAAATGAATATACAAACAAGTCTAGTATGAATACAATAGGTGGATATGAAATTATGAACGCTTAATCAGATCTTTTAGAAATGATAAATCGTGTGGTTTGGAGATCATGCTGGTTAAGTATTTAACTTTTTCATCAGACAGTTTTGGATGCTTGCAGATCCAATATACTGTGATGATTTTTGCTACATAGCAAAGCACAATACCAATGATTGCACATAAAATTACAAAATCGTACAATCTAAATTCTACCCTCCTTCCTGTAAGATATTTTCAAAACAGGAAAAGTATTTGCCCAGAACGGGCTAGATATGTTTTTCACTTATTCTTGTCGCACAACTTACAATTGTGCTACCGCATGAGTTATTTGATATAACCCAGGTATAGCCGTGCTATTGAGTCAGTATGCGGTAAACTTGGCTGCTATAACCTGTATTGGTATTATAGCAAAATTCCAAAATATTTCAATAGTCAAAGGAGAATAAGAAAAATGAAGCCAATTGTATTTTACGATTTTAAACCAGATAAGGATGATCCGAATAATAAGATTGTTATTAAGAAAACTGATCTTGAAGAGCTTTTGAATAAGACATATGAAGCTGGTTATCAGGATGGACAAAAGGAATTAAGACAGACTCCCGTTTGGACGACAACAAAAAGAGATCTTGACACGTTTCCAAAAGTTTCGACAATTGGATAATATTGAATGACGGTAGGTAATGAAAAATGGTAAAAATTATCGAAACAAATCTTTCAGTCGATGGAGAGAATAATATTAAGGATCATCAAGCAAAATTGGAATTAATTAACGATTGGAAAGATTACTGTAAAAAATATCAAAATTATAGTGGACGTCGTGTTTATTGTAGTGTTGCGAGTAGTATGCCTGGAGCAGATATCCCAGCAGATGCCAAAATAACAAATTTGCAGTTCGATGAGTGTCATTTATCATGTGACATTACAAATCGAAATCACTTCACTACAAAGCGTTTTGTGTATAACATAGATGCAACACAAGAATTAGAGATGAAGAAAGAGAGAAAAAATGATAAACATGGAAGAGTATCTAAATAAGACATTAATTCTGTCAAAAGTAGAGCAGATTCATGATTTCAGAGGATGGGCTAATAGATTACCAACATTTCATTTCGATAAGGAATGGGATGTAAAAATTATTCCACCATTTGCTGGGGCAATTATTAGATTTACCATTGATTATAAGAATAAGCATGTATCTGTATATTTTGATGGATATTCAGAATTAGGTTATGTGTATGATGAAGAAGAAAAACCAATTCCATACTTTGAGTATTACGATGGTAAAGACACATATAGATATTATCTCGATGAAGCAGACAAAATGATGGATGACATCAGAAATTTCTTAAATAATTAATCTAGGCTATTCAGCCAATAAATTCCAAATTTTCAAATATTTTCGAAAACAGAATAGATAAATTTTGAGGTGGCTAACAGCATACCTTGGGTTTGTGCGCCCTGAATCACTGTTTACATAGTTAACCATAGATTTAATTCTGTGTTCCGTCCATGTATTGGGCGTTAAAATAGATTGTTTTATTTAACAATAATATAAATTTTAATTTTAGGAGGACAAAGTTTTGGCTAAAACTAAAGAACCAAAAGCACTAAAAAAAGGAAAAGCATCTTTCAATTTAATCGGTAGAGTAAAACGTACCGATAAATCATTCAACCTCAATAATACATATGATTCTGGTTGGACAGATAACAGCATGTATATCGGCGTTGATTGCGGTAATGGCAATGTAGTCTATTCAGAGATGAGAAGCGGATTTTTCCCTGACAATGAATCTACCATTAGAGCATACAGCAAAGATGATAAAGATGAAAATGGAAAGAGTAAATCTGTAGAGATTGCATGGGAAGATCGTCTTGATGAATCAATTCTCGATACTGTGGCGGACACATCTCTAATTACTGTTGGAGTTGAAAAAGATGTGCATGGTAAAACCGTTTATAAAAAATTTCTACAGGCGTATGACGCGGTAGAATACCTCGACGAATATCTAGAAGATAATGTTGTAGTAAATGTAAAAGGTAATCTTGGATATAGTGAATATGACGGAAACGTATCTGTAAAAAAAGATATCACTTCTATCGTTCTTTCTAAAGTAGAAGATGAAAACGATTTTAAAGCAACGTTTTCTCAAACAATTCTTATTGAGCCAAAATGTATTGGTAAAACACTGGAAGAAAAAGGAACAATTGAGCTAGATGCTTATGTTGTTGACTATGTTGGAAAACCAAAAGTTGACGGCAAAAAAGTGGAAGTTAAAAAGAATGTTGTATTTCCAAAAACATTCGAAATTGAAGTCAATGAAAATCCGGAAATCACTGCAAAAATGATTAAAAGATTTTTTGATCCTAAGAAAAAAGGACAAGTTAACGAAATCACTGTAGCAGGAAAACTTGTAGAAGGTGGAACTACAGTAACTATTACCAAGGATGATATTCCAGATGATATTAAAGAGTTGATCGAAATGGGTATCTATTCTGAGGACGAAGCAGTAAAGAAAATTGCCGTTGGTGGTGGTAATCGTGAAAGAAGAATGATTGTCGTTAAACCAGATATTGTTTATGTCGGACAAGGTGATGATAGAAAGCCATCTGTAGCATTTGAAGAAGGAAAATATGAGGAAGATGATCTTATCTTCTATGAACAAGCACTTTTAGCTGCAGGAGATGGTAATGAAGATACTGACTCTGACGTGGATTCGTCTGAAATGACGGATGAAGATGATGAACTGGTAAAAATGTTAGCAGATATGGCCTAAGTAGATAAAACGTCTTGCCAAATATTAAAATTGGCAAGACGGATAAAAAAATAATACAAAATTGGAGGAAAATAAATGTCATTCAGAAAAGCAAGAGCGACCAAAATTGGAGGAAAATTTCTAAGTTATGGAGAGTCTGGATCTGGAAAATCAACATTCCAGCTCACATTCCCGAAAGTAGCATGTATCGACTCAGAGACAGGTATTGCTCATTATGAGGGTAAAGATATTGAACTGAATAATGGCAAAACATATAATAATCTGGTTATGGTAGATAATACATCAGATCTTGATGAATTAGAGAGCGATCTTGATGATTTTATCAACGGAGAATACGATGGACAGATTGAGACATTATCCATTGACTCCGAAACAAAATTTTATAACACCATGCAGATTGGTGCAACAGAAGTTGAGGAAAGAAGAGCACGAAAAAAAGGTGGCGATGTTGATGATGCTGGTATCAGTGTAAAACAGTGGGGCCGTATCAAGATTATCAACATGAAGCTACAGCAGGCTAAAATCGACCTTTCTTCCAAAGGCACTCATGTTGTATCTGTGGCTCAGGAAATTGAACTCAAAGATGATGATGGAAAAAAAGTAATTGGATATAAACCAGATATGCATAAATCTGTAAAATTCGATTACGATACAATTCTTAGACATTATACTAAGAAAGAAAAAGATGGCAGCGTGTCATTCTGGGCAGAAGTTATTAAAGACAGAACTAACGTGACAAAAGTAGGTCAGCAGATCGAAAACCCATGCTTCGATATTTGGAAAGACTATTATGATTCTATGAATGGTCTGGAGACAAATACAACATCTTATAAGAATGATCTTAAAACTTCTACAGAATCTATGATTGATCAGGCAGACAAATCTGAAGCTCTCGCAGCGGAATTCAAAGATATTCTCAAAACATTCAAAGACAAAGATACACTACTCAAAGTAAATAAGCTCATGAAAGATAAAGGTGTATCTATCAAAGAGCTAGAAATGCAGACTCCTGAAGTACTTACTGAGCTAATTGATTTTGCAAAACTTCAGTTAGCGTAATACATAATTTCTCCGGTGGATTATCTCTGCCGGAGAAAATTTATAGGAGATCTATATGGCAAAGAAAAAAGAAGAAAAAAGTTCCTGGAACGAGTTATGCGATTATGTAAAAAGAGAAATCTTAGAGTATGACGAAAATATGAAATTTCCAAAATATCTTGCACTTAAATTGCAAGGTCTTAAAAAAGGTGAACATATTGCAAATAAAAACATTAGGGCATCTGCATCATATGATGATTTTACAATTTTGTGTGCGTTTAAATTAAACAAGAATAAGATTGTAAAATATTTACATGATAACGAAGCAAAAATTAATGGGGAAGGTCATAGGATTAATCTTATTATAAAAATGATCGAACCGGAAATTAACGATGTTTATCTGAGACTTCAAAATACTAAAAAAGTACAAGAGCGTGTAGCGGATAAGGACTTTGAAAATCAAGTATATGAAGGTGCAATGTATACGCCCAAAACAACAGAAGTATCAGAAAAGATGAAGAGTTTGTTTTAGGAGAATTAAATATTGGCAGAAAAGAAAAAACTAACTCCATACCAAGAAGAAAAACTAAAATGCGCCAAACAGGTTAAAGAATATAAAGTTGCTTGTGAAGCAAATATCGTTAGCATTTTTTATAAGAAACCTGAGTTAATGTATGATTACCAACTAAAATTGGAAGATTTTTCTGAAAATACTTGGAGAGTATATTGGCAAATCGCATACGATATCATTGTTAAAGAAAAGAAATCGGTTCTAGATGATATTACAGTTGGGTTATATCTAGAAAAGCATTCAAAATTAAAGCAAAAATATGATGAATATGGTGGATATGACACGATTGACAAAGCAACTGAGTATATCAAGACAAGCAATATTTCAGGATATGTAAATGAACTAAAAAAATGGGAAACTGTCATCAGAATGATTGCATCAGGGTTTCCTGTAACGGCTCGTATTAAAGAATTTGTTGATATGTCATTGGATGAAATATATAAAGAATACGATGCACTTCTCAATCATATCTTTATTAACGCTGAAGAAGATGTTATGTCTTATTCTTTATCAGATGGTATTTATGATCTCATTGAACAATTGAATGAAGGTATTGCAGTAGGATTACCATACGATAACATGCCAACACTAACAAAAGAGACGGGTGGACAGCTTCCAGGCAATATCACTTTAGTTGGCGGATTATCCAATATGGGTAAAACCACATTGACAAGAACAATGCTAATTCCAAGTGCTGTTAAATACGGTGAACGACTTGTTATTTTAGTTAACGAGGAAGGAAAAGCTAAGTGGCAGCGAGAACTTATTGTTTGGGTTGCAAATAATATTTACAAGACAGATCTGCAAAAATTTGTTGTTAGGGATGGAAAATTCTCTGACGAAGTTAAAGAACTTTTGTATAAGTGCGCAGATTGGATTGCCGAAAAATCAGAGAATAATATGTTAACTATTATTCCATTCGCAAGATATGAAACACAGAAAGCGATTAGAGTAATAAAAAAATATGCTAGTCTTGGTGTAAAGTATTTTATTCTTGATACATATAAAGCTGATGCCGGTAGTCGGTCTGATCGTATGTGGTTAGATATGCAACAGAACATGGTTGATATCTATGACACTGTAAAAGCAGAAGGTGGTAAAAACGTGCATATTACCATCACATTTCAGTTGGCAAAATCATCTGCAAGACAAAGATTTTATAGTCAGGATAACATTGGTATGGCAAAATCAATTATTGATCCAGCAAGTACATGTCTAATGCTGCGTGATGTGTTTGAGGATGAATATACTGGCGAAAAGAATGCATTAAAAGTATATAGGCTTGATGGTAAAAATAATAAATCTAAGATTCCAGTCAAATTGGATCATGATAAACATTATCAACTTATTTTCATTGTAAAAAATAGAGAAGGAGCTGCTAATAGCATCCAAATTGTGTGCGAACATGATATGAGCAGAAACCTATTAAAAGAGGTTGGATTTACATCTGTTCCAGTTGATTTTTAATATTGAGTAAGGCGGTGAGT
>OGES01002621.1_pt1 | contig 11659 bp, 9 predicted proteins | sample 1570711 | NCBI WGS metagenome assembly OGES01 (sample SAMEA2582133, study PRJEB24529) | metagenome | biome: Human gut stool | place: China | collected 2011 | reverse complement strand
AAAAGCTGCTGAGTTCGATTAGATGCAAGGTCGAACACGCCTTTCATCGAATTAAGGTTCAGTTCGGATATAAGAAAGTCAGATACAGAGGGCTGGCCAAAAATACGGCGCGCTTAACAATGCTGGCCTCGATTGCCAACATGTTCATCGGAAATTGCTTCGAAAATCGAACTAAGGTGAGCTTCGTCTAGGATAACTGTATCTATTGGGGAGGAAATTGATTGATTAGGCCCCAATCAACTCCTCCTGAATGGAAAATTTCGGCCAGATCCTTTGAAAATTAAGTCTCTAAAGGCCATTGGGAAGAATCAAGCATTTTACAGAGCTTCCCTAACTATCTCAAGAACGGCGGCGGTAGGCTTGTAAAAAATTGCCATTTTTTAGGGGACCGATAAGAAATCGTATCTTCTAAAACGAATGGAGAATGTTTTCAGAACATAATGTTTCGTATTCGAACGAAGAAAATTTTAGGGTGAAGTGATGCTTAGACGCCAGTTAATTCTTGGAATCTCTTCCGGTTTACTTGTCAGCCAAGGGGTTCGGGCGAAAACCGTTTCTGATTTGGTCGTTCCTAAAGAAAGAAAACTTCAGTTAAATGCAAAGCCTTATTATCAACTGATAGAAATTAAGGGGACAGCCTTTGAACGCGGAAAACGCTACGGATCATCGGCTTCGGGAGCGATTAAGAGAAATATTAACTTTTATTCCTCCGCGTTCGAAAAATCCGCGAATATTGATTGGCCGCAGGCACAGAAACTCGCCATGAAGTTTCTTCCTGTGATTGAGAAGTATTGCCCTTCATATGTTGAGGCAATGAAAGGAATTGCTGAGGGCGCGGGAAGAAGCTTTGAAGACATCCTGACTTTGAATTGCAGAAGCGAGGTGCTTTTTGCCAAGGCAGATGCTTGTTCCTGCATTATTATTCCGGAAGGACGAGGCAAGAACGGACATGTCTTTATGGGACAAACTTGGGATTGGATGGCAAGTGCCAGACAAAATTCTGTGGTTCTTAAGGTCCATCAAGAAGGTGAGCCAAGCATTCTGATGATTTGTGAGGCAGGCATGGTCGGAGGAAAGGGACTGAATTCGGAAGGTATTTCTATCTGCCTTAATGCAACGTCAGTCGGAAAAGGGAAAATCGGCGTTCCGCTTCACCTAATGATGAGGAAAGTTCTGGATTCCAGCCTGGCAACAGAAGCAATTAAAGCGGTTTCTATGCTTCCGAGAGCCGGTTCCGGTGCTTTTAATATCGCGACTCGCAGTGGATTTGAGATGGTGATTGAATTCTCTCCTGATCAATTTGATGTCATCATGAGTCAGGGGGAACCTTTAATCCATACGAATCATTATCTTTCTCCTCTCATCGCGCCTCAGGATAAAGCCAAAAGTTTTATTCCTTCGACGTTTACACGCTACAACACCATGGAAAAATGGTTAAAGAAACACGGCGGAAGGATCGGAGAGAAGGAGATTTTCAAACTTCTAAGCAATCACGACAACTATCCGGAGTCGATTTGTTATCACGAAGATCCTCGAATCAGCGGAGAACGTTATTGTTCTGTTTATGCCATGGTGATGGACGTGACGGCCGGAAAACTTTGGGTAACGGATGGATATCCTTGTGAAGGAAAGGTTTCGGAGTATCGACTGTAACGCCTTTAGAAAATAATTGAGATTGAAAGGCAGTTGCGGTTAAGGCAACTGCCCAAAAGAAGACGCGATTAAATTGACTTGTTCTCAACGAGCCATAGACTTCTTAAAACGTTTTAAAACACAAGGAGTTAAAAATGGCTTATTTAAAAAATATCGCTTCTGCTGAAGTTCTGAAATTAGCAGATCAAGTTCAATATGCGGCCGGACAAGTGGTAAGCAAGACTTTGGTTCAAAACAAAGGTGTTGGCATCACGTTATTTGCTTTCGCAAAAGGTGAGGGCATTAGTGAACACGAAAGCACCGGCGATGCATTTGTTACCTGCTTGGATGGTAAAGGCAAGATCATGATTGACGGTAAGCCTTATTTCTTAGAAAAAGGCGAGAGCATTGTCATGCCGGCTAATCATCCGCATGCCGTTTACGGAGAAGAAGATTTCAAGATGATGCTGGTAGTAGTTTTTCCGCCGATGTGATTCTTAGCTTCTTGACCCAAACTCCCGCGAAATAGTTCGGTATTGACTTTTAGTCCTTCAAGTTTCGCGGGAATTTGTTGTTAATGCCAAGAAGCTCGAGAATGTCTCGGGCTTTCTTACTTATCGGCCTTCCTGCCCAGACAGCTTTGCTCGGCGGTCTAATCGCCATGATTCCTTTAAGCATTGCCATGGCCTTGTCTAAAGAATCTCCCGGCAAATCCAAGTCGAGCCTTTGCTCGTTTTCTTTGACCGTGTAGAGCATCCTCATTCTTAAAGATTGAGCGATAACAAAGAGCAGGAGCTTACCGACATAGGTTCTTTCAGTGCAGCGCAGCCGGTTGTTCCCGTTGAGAACCTTCATCTGTCTAAAAGCCGTTTCGACGATCTGCCTTTGCTTGTAAACCGCCAGGCATTCAAACGGATCCTCGATGCAATTGGTTCTAATGGCGAAGCACCCGGCTCGAGTTAAGAATTCTTCTAGGCCTTTAATATTTTTGACCCAGACATTCTTATTGTTTTCAACAATGTAATTTCTGACTCTGCTCCAGTCGGCCGAATGCAGCTTTTCTCCGCTGTTTTTCTTCTCCAGGACTTCCTCGATTTTTTGATGAAGAGAGATGGCCTGTTGGGCAGCAAGTTCAGGGTATTTATACAAATGCAGCGAAGTACTGAGGTGCAAAGGACCGGAGTCAGTAGCTTTTTCACAGAGCTCTTTGCTTGTTCTGGCGGCAACTTTCAGTCGGCCGTTAAGGAATGCCGGATTGCTAAGGCTTGATTTATATCTTTCAAAGAGCTGCTTGACGCTTTCTTCCGTAAGGGGGACGCCGCAGACGTAATTAATTTCAATATCGAGTAACCGCTGAATGTTGTAGATGCTCTGGTAGCCTCGATCTGTAACGATAACCGTGTCCTGAAGGTTGTAGCCGTTGTGGTGCAGATCCATCATCAAATGAGGATAGACGGATTTATCCGTGATACTGCCTTCGCTTTCGTAGGCGTAGCAGACATCGCCGTTCAGGTAGTCGACGCCTAAGGTGAAGTTAACTTGCCGAAGTTCCGGATTTTGTTTTGCGTATCCGTAAGCAGCGCTGCTGATGGTTACCGAGTAGGTACTAAGCGCCGTGGAATCTAATGCGAGGTAACGGAATCTGGGGCCTGGTTTTTTGAGTTCTTCAGCCTGAGTCTTTACTTTATTAAAGTGTTCTACGCACCTGTGATTCCGAAGTTTTAGGTAGGACGTAATATCCTGATGGGTTATTTTTGACAGCATCTCACTGATGCGCTGGCCTGAGAAGGTTCGAGCTTTGGGCAGCCAGTGCTGAGAGGCCCACTGTTCAAAGCAGTCCATGGAGCCGCCGTCAAGGTACTGGTAAACCGCCAATCTCAACAAGTCCGCCCCGACTTCTGCTCCGAATGTCTTTTTTAAGTCTTCCAGCATTCCGCTTTGCTGAGCAACCAGCCAACACGCAGCAGAAGCGCCGTAGCTGACAACGTCATTAAGAGGGCTCGGAACTCTTTTGTCCAGCTCCTCCTGAACTTCTTCCGGTGTTCGTTCAACAAGCTGCTTGTCTTCGTAATAAAGGATCTTGCCTTCGTACTGAGGGTTCTCTGAAAGATATTTCTTTCCGAGCCGCACTCTTCCGGTCGTTGTATCCAAGACTCCGACGTACTTCCTTTGTGCGATGCGAGAGCGTTTCTTCTCCGGATCCCATTCATTTCTATAAGCCTCGACGTAAGTGTGTCCCTTCCTAACGTATGTGTGGAGGCAGAAGTGCGGAGTGTCGTAAATTCTAGGGCGACCCATTTTAATAGACCTACATTATTAAAATACCGATCTATTATAGCATGAGAACGCTGATCTTGAAATCTTTTATTTAAAGAAATCAGGGAATTAGTTGAAGAAAAATAGCCCGATTAAAAAAAATCACGGGCTATTTCACGGGAGTTTGGGTTTATAGAAGGAAGGGAGGCTGCGGCCTCCCTTTTGTTTTAGAAGTTCCAGTTTGCTCTTGCCGTCAAGGCTGCTTCGAGCTTGCCGTCACCGGTTGCTGCCGAGGCAGCAAGACTGCCTTCGAAGCGTCCTTGTTTCACAGAAACCGCCATAGTTCCGAAACCGTTCCAGCGGCGGAAGTTCTTCTGAGAAATATCTTCCTTTGCTTCAGTTCCAACCGCAAACAAGCGAGACTCCTTGGACAGCTTCCCGACTTTGACCGATCCGCCCAACTCTCCCTTAAGGCGGATTTTTGTATCCGTCGCAGAGGAAACTGCCCAGCTTCCTCTCAAACTCAACGGCACCTCTGCGAACACTTGAGCCTTATTCTTCAGCCTAAAGGCATCCTGAGAGCCGATAGATGTTTTCTCGGTTGCTTTCGGGAACACCCAAAGCTGCGGATAGGCCGCGATCGAGAGTTCTTCGGTCAATGCATAGGCGACATCTCCTCCGACGTTAAATAACGTCTCAGGGACACGCGTCTTCAGTTTGTCCATCTGCATCGAGCCGGGCAAGGAAGAGGTAATTTTTCCTCTGGAGTGGCCGATGCTGCTGTTTAAGGCAACGGAGATCTTCTCGAATCTCTTGCCGACGGAGAGGGACAGACCAAAAATATTTTGTTTGCCTGAGGCGTCCAAGACAGTATGTCTGCTCTTTGAGGAAACGTGACCGCCGTCAAAAGATACAGACCAGCTTAAACCGGCCGCATTTTTCCCGGCGGCTCCTATGCGCACGGTTTCAGAGGTTGCGCGGTATCTTGAAGAGCCGAGGTAGCCTCCGAGGTTATTTGAGAAAAACAAACCGCCTCCAACCTCGCCAAACATATAAATGCCCGGTTCTTTCTTTTCCATGACGGTATGAAGTTCCCAAAGCGTCTTCTTCATACTTTCTCCGCGCACACGGAGCGTATTTAATCGAGTACCTAACAGAGAGCCGAGCTGTGTCGCTTCCTTAATCAGTTTATGAGACTGCTGAGGGTTAAAGTAAACTTCGTTGTCCACGCGAGCAAAGAATTTTTGAGCTGCATTCGAAGAGTCGACCGTAAATCCTTCCGGGTTGTCATAAAGCCAGCCCTGAAGCTCCGGATAAACAAAGTTCTGAGAATTGATTTCTCCGTGCTTAATGAACCAACCTTCTCCTGCAACGTTTTCCAGTTTCAGGGAGAGATTAGGGTTAAGCGACACGAGGTTCACATCGGATCTTCCGTTGATTTCCGAAACAGTCGTATCCGTCAGCTGATTGGTTCCGAATGGATCCACCACAAAGATCGAACTATTCGGCTGGAAGGAGAGAGAACCGTCTGCGGCAGAAGTAAATACAGGAGCATCTGCACGACCGCGCATCAGCAGCGCACCGCCTTCCCCAAACACAACACCGGCTTCCCCTTCTCTTGTAGCTGCATTGCCAAGACGAATAATGTTTCCATTACCCAGAACTTGGGTTTCATTTACGACCAGAACAGCCTTTGAAGGATTGCCAAATTGCTCCAGAATGGACAAAGTCTCAGGAATTCCGTAGCCGTTTCCATCTCCTGAGGCATCGTCTCCTAGAATCAGCACGCCTCCGTTATCGACCTGGATCTGATTATCCCTTCCCTCCCATTTCTTAAGATACAAAGACACCTTTTGCTGGGGCTCGGAACCGCCCTCGATAGAAATATCGGAAGCAAAAATTTCGGCCTGATCAAATTGTGCCTGACCGCCTTTTGTAAGGCTGAAGGTTGTCTGAGACAAACCTTTATTTTTTGTTCCAAGAGTTAAGGTACCTGCCTTCAGAGAACCTGCCACAATTGCTTCGGCATTCTGAACGACCAGCGTGTTAGAGGTAAGGGCGCCGGCAATATTCATCGATCCGCCAGTCACTTCAAGAGATTTTCCGCTCAGGACTTCTGCTCCGGCTGCAACGTTCAGCTTACCAGCCGTTTGATGGAAGGAGGCCTGAAGTTCGGTGTGAGAAAGTTCTTTGAAGTTGGTTTCGCCTTTATTAACGATCAGGGCATTTTCAAAGGTTAAAACCGAGCCGGAAAAATTCAGCTTGCTGTCCCCTTCAACGTAAACCGCAGCCGTTAAGTGTGCTTTTCCGGTCTTTCCTCTGCTTTCCTCTGTTATACCGTGAATCGTTAAGCTCGAAGAATCCGTTAAAACGACGGTCTGGATCTTCTCATCAATTGCAGCAACCGGTCCGGGAGCGTAGAGGGCAACATCCGAACGGTTGAGTGTTAATTGGTTTGTTTTATCAGACGTCAGCGAGCCAATACGGATTGTTTGGTCAGTCAGTTCTGTGCTGTCTTCCAAATCTAATCGCACGGAGGCCAGAGCTATATTCGGCTTATCTAGCAGACCATAGTGATTCTTAAGGGTAACTTTGTGAATGTACCCGCTGCTCTCGTCGATAAACACCTCTCCGGTAAAGATCAACTCGGCGCCCTTATAAGCATCGGAGGCTTTGTTGAGATACTCAAGAGAAGCTTTTTCATCGGTCAGAGTTATCTTTGAGAAAGGTTTGGACCATTTTTCAGTTATTTCTCCAGCTAACAATGTGCCGCCCACCAACATGTCGGATACAAAGTCTTTGGCAGATACCGTGAAAATATTTTTCGATTCTGAAGTGAGTTGAACAACTGAAAGATTCCAATTCGCCGGATTTAACTGTGTTTCAGAAACGATTTCAAGAGCTCCGCCTATCTGCTGATAAGATCCTCCGAAGCCGCTGAGATCCCCTTTTAAATAAACGTCTGCGCCATCAGCTATGACCTTTCCATTTCCTGTGAAAACTTTCCCGGCTTCAACATGAAACGAGGAAGATGCCTTCAGCACTAGCACTGCTGAGGATTCGAGATTGAAGGCCGTTCCAAGCGTCTTGAACGAAGAAGGGCCGCTCAATTGAAGGAGAGACTCATCGGCTCCCCGTGTGTTTCCTCCGACTTGAACCAGCAAAGCAGGAGTTTGACTGAAGTCTTTGACAGTAAATTGGTCCAAAAAGTGAAGAGCCGTGCCCTCTGCAATACTTATTGCGAGAGATCCTGTGTCGTTCAACCTCTGAATTTCTAGATTAACGGCCTTCTCAAAATTTACTTGAAACTGGCTGTCAGGTATTGTCCAAATCCCTAGAACACGAGAGCCTTCGCGATTTGCATCCAATATTCTTAGGTCAAGTTCCCGATTTATCGTAATTGATTCTGGATTAGAAATTGACGCATGTATGGAGCTAAAAGTCAGGAGAGCTGATTCTGTCCCTGTATTGATAAAACCGTACTGTAGTTTTGGAAGAGCGGTAGACGCATCCTCTATCAGTCTGTCTGCAATATTCCACTCCATGTTTGTGAGGGCCGGTCTTCCCTCAGAAAATGCGAGAAGGAATTCATCGATCTCTTCGTCAGTGCTTTCCTCTGTCCACCAAGTCAGATCCTCCAATTCCCAAAAGTTAAACTTTTCAGGTTTGGTATTGGCCGCTTCTGCGGCTGCAAAATGGCAAATAGAAAAAAGAACTGCACCGGCAACAGACCGATGCAGCATGTCCGAAATATTTTTTCGCGGCATGTAGCTGCTCCGTATAGAGTCAGCCCCGCGTTCAATCTATATCGGGTTGTCGATGTTCACAAAGCTGACATTTAATTGTGGAAAACGAGAAGCTAACCATTGCGATAGTGCTCGAATCCCTAATGTCTCACTTGCGTGATGGCCGACCGCGAAATACGGAACCCCTAATTCCCTTGCTTCCAGAACTGTGCGCTCACTAATCTCGCCGCTCAGGTAGGCCTGAGCGCCTGCGTCTGCCGCTTTTTCGAGATAGTCTTGTGCCGCACCACTGCAAAAAGCAACTCTTCGTATTGAAGGGGGAGAGTCTACGGGCACAACATAGGGTACCCTCCCGAGGATCTCGGTTAGTTTGTCAGTGAGTTTTTCAATTGTTACAGGTGAGTCAAACTCTCCCTGCAAGACAAGGGGCTCGTCCGGAAGAGGCGTTACATCTTTTATTTTTAGCAAGCGCCCGAGCTCGTGGTTATTACCTACCTTTTCATTGGCATCAAGAGGTAAGTGATAGGCAATGAGGTTAATATCGTGCTCAAGAAGCTTCTTAATTCGGACTCTTTTTATTCCGGTAATTCTCGGATTTTCATTCTTCCAGAAATAGCCGTGGTGAACAATAATTGTGTCTGCCCCCCTCTTCACGGCCTCATTGATGAGAGCCTCTGAGGCCGAGACGCCGCAGACGATATCCTTGACCTCTTTTTTGCCCTGGATCTGCAGTCCGTTGGGGCAGTAGTCTCGAAATTTTTCCGGCTCCAACAGTTCGTTGAGCGCCTCCAGAAGTTTTTGGATTTTCATCGAATTCTTCCCATATAAAAACTGCCGGGAATCCCAGCAGTCTTAAATATCACAAACAGCTTACGGCATGACTATACAGCTGCCGCCGGCACCTTCAGGAGGCGTGAAGCCGTGCTGCCCGGAACCACAATCTTGCTTGCGGCTGCGCGGCGCAGTTCCTGCAGCTCTTTCATGGTCTTTTCAACGCCGGCCTTAGCGGCTTCGCGATAATTTGCGACAGCGGCTGCCAAGTTGTCGGCTTCGATATCAAAGGAGATCGGAAGAGCGCCCATCTGAGTCATGATCTGAGCTTCGCCGGTGTAAATAACCTTGCGGCTCTCGTCCACTTTGCCATCTGCTGTTACAGGCACCAGGCAGCGAATCACACCGATCTTTCTGTCGGTGTAAATTTCTTCGCGGAAAAGGTTGGCCGCATCCATCTGCTCCTGGCCCTTTTCGGCTTCAGTCTTAACTTCTTCAGTCATTTATCTATTACTCCTCAAATTTTGTTCTGTGTATTCTGACGCGAGATTTGGCTCCGGATTTGCAAAGAGGCTCAAACAGAGCCTCTTTCCCGTAATCATCTGTAAACCATGACGGGAATCTTGGAATGAGTCAGAACTTTTTGAGTTTCACTGCCTAAAAGCACGGCTGCAAAGCCCTGTCTGCCGTGAGAGGCCATGAAAATCAAATCGCAGTTGTATTCATTGGCGGCGTCAATAATCGCTTCGGCCGGAGAGAAGGATTTGAAAGCCACAACTTCGCAGTTGATGTCTTTTTTCTCAACCAGTTCTCGAGCGATTTCCAGTCGTTCCTGAGCCATTTCCTTAACTCTGGAATCGTATTGATCAATACTTTCAGGTCTGTACTCAGAGAGATTCGTATAGCTGTAAGGCTCAATAACGGTAATGATGACAATAGAGGAACCCAGAGCCTTGGCAAAATCGGCCGCAGCTTCAAGCGCTTTATCAGAGAGTTCGGATCCGTCTGTCGGAACCAAAATACGGTTATACATAGCTGACCGTCCTTTTAAGAATTTTATTTACCCATAAGTGTAATAGGATTTGTTACATTCCGTTAAGTTTTATTTAGTGTCGATCCCCGTAATGTGGTTGATCGCGACAGAGGCGGCGGCCAAGCCCAAAGCTGCTGTTACTACAACGGAAGATCCATAGCCGGCACAAGATAGGCCGGCGCCGACGTCACACACTCCTTCCGGACGTTTAACGGGGTCTGCGGTGTAAACACAAGGAATGCCGAACTTCTCAATTCTCTTTCCTGCTTTTAGTTTAGGAAACCCGTATTTTTTGCGAAGGTCGTAACGCATTCGGGATAAAAGAGGATCTCCGGTCGTTCGGGCTAAATCCTCGTGAATAATGTTCATGGCACTCGTCTTGCCACCGGCCGCGCCGCACGCAACTATGTATTGCTTTCTTTTTTTACAGACGGCCGCCATAGCTGCTTTAACTTTAACGTTGTCAATGCAGTCAAGAATGATGGCGTCTTCCGGCAGAAGCGATTCTGCGGTTTCTACTTCGATGAAATCTTCAATCTTCCTGCAGTCGCAGAGCGGATTGATCGCGTGGATTCTTTCTGCCGTCGCATCGACTTTCGGTTTACCATAAACCCCTGTCATCGCCTGCAACTGACGGTTCGTATTGCTCTCTGCGACATTATCTAAGTCCACCAGCGTGATGCGGCCAACGGCCGTACGAGCTAAAGCTTCCGCTGCCCAAGAACCCACGCCTCCTAAACCGACCACACAGACATGAGCATTTTTTAAGCGTTCGGCACCGGCTTTGGTGTAGAGTTTTGCAACGCCGCCAAAGCGTCTTTCGTAATCGAGCGGATATTTGTTCTCTTCAGCCATTTTCAACTTCTATTCGTCAGACACCGTCCTCAAAAGAAACTTCGTCTTGCCCTAATGTTTCTTTGATAACTCTTTTAATTACAGATGGGATAATTCATAATGTCAACAAAGCTCGTGAAAGAAAAACAAGCTTACTAACAATGATTATCGGAGGTTAAATGAAGATTTTAGTTCCCATCGACGGAAGCGAGTTCAGTAAACACTCAATTGAATTTGTCACTTCACGTGCAACTCTCTTAGGACACAACCCTGAAATCGAACTGCTGAGCGTGCAGGCCCCCGTTCCCGCAAGAGCCTCCAAATTAATCGGCAATGGCTCCCTGAGCGGTTATTACGACGAGGAAGCCAACGTCATTCTTGAACCTGCAATCGAAGCACTGAAAGCCGCAGGCGTCAAAGCTACCGCCCGCTATGCTGTCGGCGAAGCCGCTCCGACAATCGCAAAAGTTGCTGAAGAATCCGGCGCCGATCTGATCATCATGGGTTCTCATGGCCGCTCTGCCTTGAAGGGCCTCCTGCTTGGTTCGGTTACCAATTCCGTCTTGGCGCTCTGCGACAAACCCGTCCTGATCCTGCGCAACAAACCGGCGCCCACTAATGACTCTCTGAAGGTCGGCGTTGCGATCGACGGCTCCAAGTATGGTGAAGCCGCTGTCGAACACATTCTTAAGAACCACGATATTTTCGGCGACCATCCGACGTTCTATCTGATGAACGTCGTCAGTGACTACGCCGGTGTCGTTATGCCGGATATGGCCGGTATGGCGCTCCCGACAATGAATGAATCCGAAGTTCGCGCCATGCAGCAGGAATCTTTTGATGAAGCCGTCGGCCCGAGCCGTAAAGCTTTCCAAGACAAAGGCTTCAAGACAGAAGAAATCTGCCTGGTCGGCAATCCCGGCGACGAAATCGCAGCTTTCGCTAAGAATGAAGGTTTAGATCTCATCGTCATGGGAACACGCGGCTACGGCGCTTTCAAAGCCGCCGTCCTCGGTTCGACCGCTACGCGTATTGCCGCGATCAGTGACACGCCTCTGTTGGTAATTCAGGCAAACTAACGCCGACGGACGTTTAGAACAAACCACACTTACTCAAGGGCGTCCATCGAGGCGCCCTTGTTCATTATAAAAATGACAAAAATCCTCAAAATCGTTGCCTTCATGGCCCTCCTGCACTGCGGGTTTACTTCTTCGCGTGTTATTTCCACCCTTTATGCCCTGCATTACGGGCAGCCTGCGTGGATGGTCGGCGTGATTTTGAGTACTTATGCGGCGATTCCGGCACTGATCTCAATTCATGTCGGGAAATTCATCGATAAGATCGGGGTTCGTATCCCGATCACGGTTTCTTTCCTGATGATCTCGGC
>OGES01002620.1_pt1 | contig 11663 bp, 2 predicted proteins | sample 1570711 | NCBI WGS metagenome assembly OGES01 (sample SAMEA2582133, study PRJEB24529) | metagenome | biome: Human gut stool | place: China | collected 2011 | reverse complement strand
CGCGGCGGCCGTTGTCGATCAGGCTGTCCACAGCCTCCTGCAGCATCCGCTTCTCGTTGCGCACGATGATGTCAGGAGCGCCCAGCTCCAGCAGGCGGCGCAGACGGTTGTTGCGGTTGATGACGCGGCGGTACAGATCGTTCAGGTCGGAGGTGGCGAAACGACCGCCGTCCAGCTGGACCATGGGGCGCAGGTCAGGCGGCAGCACGGGCAGCACGTCCATGACCATCCACTCGGGGCGGTTGCCGGAGATGCGGAAAGCCTCGACAACTTCCAGACGCTTGAGGATGCGCACGCGCTTCTGGCCGGAGGACTTCTCCACCTCGGCGGTCAGCTCAGCGCTCAACTGATCCAGATCGATCTCCTTCAGCAGAGTCTGGACAGCCTCAGCGCCCATGGCAGCCTCGAACTCGTCGCCGTAGCGATCGCACATTTCGCGGTATTCCTTCTCGGTCAGCAGCTGCTTCTTGTCCAGCGGGGTCAGACCGGGATCGGTGACGATATAGCTTGCAAAGTACAGCACCTTTTCCAGCAGACGGGGGCTGATGTCCAGCATCAGGCCGATGCGGCTGGGGATGCCCTTGAAGTACCAGATGTGGCTCACAGGAGCGGCCAGCTCAATGTGACCCATACGCTCACGGCGAACCTTGGCCTTGGTGACCTCGACGCCGCAGCGATCACACACCTTGCCCTTGTAACGGATGCGCTTATACTTGCCGCAGTGGCACTCCCAGTCCTTGGTAGGTCCAAAAATGCGCTCGCAGTACAGGCCGTCACGCTCCGGCTTCAGGGTGCGGTAGTTGATGGTTTCGGGCTTTTTGACCTCGCCGTAGCTCCATGCGCGGATCTGCTCCGGGGAGGCAAGGCCGATTTTAATGGAATCGAAAACGTTGTTTTCCATGAAACGAACCCTTTCTTAATCTCTAGTTGTTTCGATGATGACAGGCGACCTATAAAACCCGCTGCTCTCCCCTGTCTGCGGCGGCAGCACGCGCACCGCAGCGGGAAAACAGCCTATAAGGGGTTTATTCGTCAAAATCCACTTCATCGGAGGAAGCGGACTCTGCAGAGACAGAGTTATCATCCTCCAGCACAGAGGGATCATCGAAACCTGCATCGGCGTCCTTGATGTTGTAATCAGTCAGTTCGCTCTCCTGCACCACAGTCTCGGTGCCGGCAACATCACGCATATCAAAGCCGGTCTCTTCGTCGTCGAAGTTCTGGCGCATATCGATCTCGTTGCCGTCCTTATCCTGCACGATCACGTCCATACCCAGAGACTGCAGTTCCTTCAGCATAACGCGGAAGGACTCGGGGATGCCGGGCTGCGGGATGGGCTCGCCCTTGACGATGGCCTCGTAGGTCTTGACACGGCCCTCCACGTCATCGGACTTGACAGTCAGGATCTCCTGCAGGGTGTAAGCGGCACCGTAAGCTTCCAGTGCCCAGACCTCCATCTCGCCGAAGCGCTGGCCGCCGAACTGCGCCTTGCCGCCCAGAGGCTGCTGGGTGACCAGAGAGTAGGGGCCGGTGGAACGGGCGTGGATCTTATCATCGACCAGGTGATGCAGCTTGAGGTAGTACATATAACCAACGGTAACGCGGTTATCGAACTTTTCACCGGTACGGCCGTCGTAAACGGTGGTCTTGCCATCACGATCCAGCTCGATCTTGGAGAAGTCGATGATGTGGCCCTTCTCGCCCATGATCTTGGGGAGCTTGGTGGGATATGCAGGAGCATTCTCGCCGTGCCACATCTCGCGGGCGGTATCGAAGGTATCGCCGATGTCAGCCTCGCGGGCGGAGTCGAAGACGGGGGTCATGACCTTGATGCCGCAGGCCTTGGCAGCGTAGCCCAGGTTGACTTCCAGCACCTGACCGATGTTCATACGGGAAGGAACGCCCAGGGGGTTCAGCACGATGTCCAGCGGGGTGCCGTCGGGCAGGAAGGGCATATCCTCCTGGGGCAGGACCCGGGACACCACGCCCTTGTTGCCGTGGCGGCCGGCCATCTTGTCGCCGGGCTGAATCTTGCGCCGCTGGGCGATATACACACGGACCACCTGGTTCACGCCGGGCCCCAGCTCGTCGCCGGCCTCCCGGGTGAACACCTTAGCGTCCACGATGATGCCGCTTTCGCCGTGGGGCACCTTCAGGGAGGTGTCCCGGACCTCCCGGGCCTTTTCGCCGAAGATGGCCCGCAGGAGACGCTCCTCGGCAGTGAGGTCGGTCTCGCCCTTGGGGGTGACCTTGCCCACCAGAATGTCGCCTGCGTGGACCTCGGCGCCCACGCGGATGATGCCGCGCTCGTCCAGGTCCTTCAGGGCGTCCTCGCCCACGTTGGGGATATCCCGGGTGATCTCCTCGGGTCCCAGCTTGGTATCCCGGGCGTCGATCTCATACTCCTCGATATGGATGGAGGTGTAAACGTCCTCCTTCACCAGCCGCTCGTTGAGCAGCACGGCGTCCTCGTAGTTATAGCCCTCCCAGGTCATGAATCCCACCAGGATGTTGCGGCCCAGGGCGATCTCGCCCTGATCGGTGGCGGGGCCGTCGGCCAGCACCGTGGGGTCGTCGCCGCCGTGGACTCGCTCGCCCACGGAAACGATGGGCTTCTGGTTGATGCAGGTGCCGTGGTTGGAGCGCAGGAACTTGATGAGCTTATAGTCCTTGGTCTCGCCGCTGTCATAGCGGACGGACACGTTGGTGGCGTCCACCTTGGTGACCACGCCGTCGCCCTCGGCCAGCACCACCACCTCGGAATCCAGGCAGATCTTGTGCTCCATACCGGTGCCCACGATGGGGGCCTCCGGCCGCAGCAGAGGCACGGCCTGCCGCTGCATGTTGGCGCCCATCAGGGCGCGGTTGGCGTCGTCGTTGGGCAGGAAGGGGATCATGGCCGTGGCGATGGACACCATCATACGGGGGGAGATGTCCATGTAGTCCACGTATTCCGGCTCCACCTGGATGGTTTCGTCCTGATGGCGGCAGGTGATACGGGGGCCGATGAGGCAGCCGTTCTCGTCCACCGGCTCCGCCGCCTGACACACCACATACTGATCCTCCACGTCGGCGGTCATATAGGTAATCTCGTCGGTGACGCGGCCGGAGGGGCGCTCCACCCGGCGGAAGGGGGCCTCGATGAAGCCGTATTCATTGACCCGGGCATAGGTGGCCAGATAGGAGATCAGGCCGATGTTGGGGCCTTCGGGGGTCTCGATGGGGCACATACGGCCATAGTGGCTGTAGTGCACGTCGCGGACCTCCATGTTGGCGCGCTCCCGGCTCAGACCGCCGGGGCCCAGGGCGGACAGACGCCGCTTGTGGGTCAGCTCGGCCAGGGGGTTGGTCTGGTCCATGAACTGGCTCAGGGGGCTGGAGCCGAAGAACTCCTTGATGGCCGCAGTAACGGGCCGGATGTTGATGAGGCTCTGGGGGGTGACGATGTCCAGGTCCTGGATGGTCATCCGCTCCCGGATGACCCGCTCCATGCGGCTAAAGCCGATGCGGAACTGGTTCTGCAGCAGCTCGCCCACGCAGCGCAGGCGGCGGTTGCCCAGATGGTCGATATCGTCCTTCTGCACCAGGCCGTGGGCCAGGACGTTCATATAGTTGATGGAGGTGAGGATGTCGTCGATGATGATGTGCTTGGGCACCAGGCGGTCCGCCTGCAGGCGGCACTGCTCCACCAGCTCCTCGCCCTGATACTGGCCCATCAGCTCCTGCAGCACGTCAAAGCGCACCCGCTCCTTGATGCCGCAGCAGGCCTTGGGGTCAAAGTCCACATAGCGGCTCATGTCGCACATGCGGTTGGTGAAAATGCGGATGACCTCGCCGTTTTCCAGCCGGACCTTCACCATACCCACGCCGATGGCGTCCAGGGTGCGGCAGTCGTCGCCGGAGAGGACGTGGCCCTCCTCCAGCAGCAGCTCGCCGGTGGCGGGGTCGGCCACGGGCTCGGCCAGCTTCTGACCCTTGGCCTGGGTCCACAGGGTCAACTTCTTGTTGAACTTATACCGGCCCACGGTGCTCAGGTCATACCGCCGGGGGTCGAAGAACAGGCCCTGCATCAGGTTCTCGGCGGAGTCCAGCGTGGGGGGCTCGCCGGGGCGCTGCTTGCGATAGATCTCCAGCATGGCCTCCTCATAGGACTTGCAGGTGTCCTTTTCCATGGTGGTCACGATGCGGGGATCGTCGCCGAAGCGGTCCAGAATCTCGCCGTCGGTCTTCAGGCCCAGGGCCCGGATCAGGCAGGTGATGGGGAGCTTGCGGTTCTTGTCGATGCGGACCCAGAACACCTCGCTGCTGTCGGTCTCATACTCCAGCCACGCGCCCCGGTAGGGGATCACGGTGGACGTCAGCAGGGGCAGGTCCGTTTTCAGGTCGATCTCCTTGCCGTAGTAGATGCCGGGGGAGCGGACGATCTGGCTGACCACCACGCGCTCGGCGCCGTTGATGACGAAGGTGCCGGAGTGGGTCATCAGGGGGAAATCGCCCATGAAGATCTCCTGCTCCTTGATTTCGCCGGTCTCCTTGTTGTGCAGGCGCACGCTGACCTTCATGGGGGCGGCATAGGTGGCGTCCCGGGCCTTGCACTCCTCCACGTCGTACTTGGGCTTCTCGTCCATGCTGTAGTCGATGAAGCTCAGCTCCAGGTTGCCGGCATAGTCGCCGATGGAGGCCACGTCGGCGAAAACCTCCCGCAGGCCGGTGTCCAGGAACCACTGATAGGATTTCTTCTGGATCTCCAGCAGGTTGGGCATCGCCATGACCTCTTCGTGTCTGGCAAAGTTCTTGCGCAGGGTCTTGCCATAATACTTGTCCTTGGCCATCTTCAATACTCACGCCTTTCTTTTCGCATTTTCTCCGTGCTTTTCCTTGGGAACCGCTCTCCCGGGATTTTGACACGCTCGGCCCGGTTGTTTGTTTTCGCCCGGGCCCACTTGTAATTTCGGGGGAAAGCTGGTATCATAACAGCAGATTTGAAATGGGGCATCAGGCCCCATTTTCTCAATATAGCGTCTTATTGTACCACAGGCGCGGCCCCTTTGTCAACATAAAACCCCGCCGGGAGCCCGATTTTTTCGGATTCCCGGCGGGATTTTTCGCAGGCGCCGTATTTTTATGCTGCGCAAGGGATTTTTCGAAATTGCGGGCATTTCCCGCGCGATCCGCCGGACGGAGCCGCGGACGGTCCGCAAATGCATAGCCTTGCAGCGCGCCGGAAAGCTCCATCCCCGGGTGTCTGGCCCGGGGCCGTTTTTTTGACCGGAGAATGCCGGAAAATTTGGAAAATATTTTGGCATTTTATGCCGATACGTCATTGCATTAAAGCCCAAAAGCTGGTATAATATGTAAGTCGCGCTGAGCTTTTATGCAGCGGCGGACAATATATTTTATAGGAGGAACGAGATGACAGCTATCAAACGGTGCTGCGCACTGGCTCTGGCGGTTCTGATGATCCTGACCGCCCTGCCGGTGACGGCATTCGCCCAGGCAGCTGAGCAGGAGGTCAACGCCTCCCTGCAGGAAACCACGGTCAGCGGTATCGCCAACGATATCACCCGCCAGGTCCTGCGCAGCGGCCAGAAAAACGGCGAAAAAATTCAGATGGAGAGCACCGCGAAGCTCGACGACAGCGACGAAGTCGAGATCATCGTGGTGGTCAACGACTCCGTGGCCGACCCGGATTCCCGGGCCCAGGTCAACGCCCTGCTGCGCACGCAGAAGAGCGCCCTGGCTCAGATCAACCGGGCCATTGACGGGCAGGTGGAGCCCCAGCGGCAGTATACCACCCTGCTCAACGGCTTTTCCGCCACAGTGACCTATGGCCAGTACAAGGCCATCCGGAAGCTGGACTGCGTGCAGTCCGCCTTCATTTCCCCCACGTTTGAGCTGCTGCCCGACACCGCCAACAGCAACCGGATGATCGGCGGCGGTATCTATAATACCACGGGCTTCACCGGCGAGGGGATGCTGGTGGCCATTCTGGATACCGGCGTGGACATGGGCCACGAGATCTTCAAGACCGCCCCCAAGAGCCCCTCCCTGACCCGGGAGAAGCTCCAGTCCATGCTGGAGACTTATGATTTCCAGGTGGAGAGCATCGTCAAGGGCATCAGCGTGTCCGACCTGTATTACAGCGCCAAGATCCCCTTCCAGTTTGACTACGGCGACAGGGACAAGGACGGCATGCCCGGCGATAAGGGCAGCCACGGCACCCACGTTGCCTCCACCGCCGCCGGCAACACCGGCGTCAACGAGGCCGCCATGGGCGTGGCTCCCCAGGCCCAGATCATCAACATGAACGTGTTCAAGTCCACCGGCGGCGCGTCCTATGCGGACATTCTGGCCGCTCTGGAGGACTGCATCCTGCTGGGCGTGGACGTGGCCAACCTGAGCCTTGGCTCCGACTGCGGCTACATCGACTATGACAGCGAGGACGCCTTCACCAAGAGCCTGCTGGACGTGTTCGAGCGCACCGGCGAGAGCGGCGTGTCCCTGGCTGTGGCCGCGGGCAACGCCTATAACGCCGCCTATGGTGATGCCTTCGGCGGCAAGGCCCTGGCCTCCAACCCCGATTACGGCCTGGTCAGCGAGCCCTCCACCTATGGCGAGTCCCTGTCCGTGGCCGCCGTGTCCAACGGCATGGTCAAGGGCCCCTATGTCACCGTGGGCGGCAAGGACCTGGCCTATCAGGACAGCGCCACCATCAGCGAGGACGAGAACGCCAAGCCCTTCCGCAGCCTGTCCGCCCGGGGCTCCATCGAGTATGTGGTGGTGCCCAACTACGGCGCGGAGGAGGACTATGCGGGCCTGGACCTGACCGGCAAGATCGCCCTGGTGCAGCGGGGCGGCGGCATGTACTATGAGCAGAAGGAGCGCAACGCCGCCAACGCCGGTGCCATTGGCATGCTGGTGTACAACAACGTCCCCGGCATGCTGTATATGTCCATCACCGACTGGAAGATCCCCTGCGCCTTCATCTCCCAGGCCGCCGGTGAATACATGAAGCAGCAGGAGACCAAGACTCTGTCCGTGGCCTCCGCCGACGCCCTGGTGGAATCCCCCACCTATGGCATGGCCGACTTCTCCAGCTGGGGCGCTACCCCCGAGCTGACCCTGAAGCCGGAGATCACCGCCCCCGGCGCGGGCATCTATGCCGCCGTGCCCGGCGGTTATGAGAGCATGGACGGCACCTCCATGGCCTCCCCCCACGCAGCCGGCGGCATGGCCATCGTCCAGCAGGCCCTAAAGGCCCGGGACAACAGCATGACCGGCGCCCAGCGCAAGCACATGACCGACACCCTGCTCATGAGCACCGCCCATGTGATCTATGACGACAACGGCGTGCCCTATTCCCCCCGGAAGCAGGGCGCTGGCCTGATGAGCATCAACGACGCCGTGAATACCCGGGGGTATCTGTCCGTGGAGGGCATGGAGCGTCCCAAGCTGGAGCTGAAGGACGATCCCGCCATGAAGGGCGTGTACACCATGAACTTCACCGTCCACAACACCGGCAGCGACACCCTGTATTACGACGTGACCCCCCTGGTGCTGACTGATACCACCGAGGCCTATGTCAACGGCAGTGGGCAGGAGTTCTCCACCATCAGCGGAAGCTCCCGGCTGCTGCCCCACACCTTCACCTCCAACTGCGAGAATAATCGGGTGGCCGTGGCTCCCGGCAAGACCGCCGACGTCACCGTCACCGTTACCGTTACCGGCGAGGGCCGGAAGATGCTGGCCCAGTTCCCCAACGGCAGCTATGTGGAGGGCTTCGTGACCCTGACCCAGGTGGCCGCCGACGGCAGCGCCCTGACCGATCCCATTGACCTGGGCCTTCCGTTCCTGGCCTTCTACGGCGACTGGACCAAGGCTCCCATCATGGACTCCACCGATTACTGGGAGACGCTGGACGGCTCCGCCAGCCAGGCCCAGGCGTACATGAACACCGCCTTTTCCTCCTCCAGCGAGAACACGGTGGACACCTATCTGGGCGACAACAACTACACCACCGTTCCGTATCTGGCGGACCGCAACGCCATTTCCCCCAACAACGATGACTTCATGGACAGCCTCACCGGTATCTACACCGGCCTGCTGCGCAACACCAAGAGCCTGAGGTATACCATCACCGGCGCCAACGGCCAGGTGTACTACAGCAAGGACTGCGAGTATGTGGGCAAGTCCATCTACAGCTACGACTATTACCGCATTGTGCCCGCCGGTGTGGACGCCGAATATGACGGCATCGAGCCCTGGTACGGCACCGATTCCCACAACGCCAAGCTGCCCAACAACACCAAGGCCACCGTGACCATCGAGGCCACCCTGCCCTATGGCGACGGCGTGGGGACCAACCAGAAGCACTCCTGGTCCTTCCCCATCACCATCGACACCGAGGAGCCCCATGCCGACAACCTGAAGGTCACCGAGTCCGAGGGCCGGTACTATCTGAGCCTGGACGTGTCCGATAACCAGTATGTGGCGGCCGTGGTGTTCTACAACATCAAGAACAGCGAGATGCTCTATGGTATGCAGGGCTTCGGCGAGGACAAGCCCGGCGTCACCAGCCACATCAAGGAGTATGACATCACCGGCTTCGGCGAGACCTTCGGCATGATCGTCCACGACTACGCCGGCAACTCCAAGGTGTATACCGTCCGTGCTCCCGGCAACCCCGACGATCACGGCACCATCACCCCCACCAACATCCTCTGGACCGAGAACTTCAACGAGAAGTGGCTCCCCGACGACTGGAGCGTCCAGAGCAAGGGCGGCTCTCTGAACACCTGGTACCGCGACGAGGACTACATGGCCGCCGTGGATCATGACGACGACAACCAGCAGGACGAGTGGCTGATCTCCCGCACCACCGATATCAGCGGCGTGGATACCGAGGTCCACATGGTCTTCGATTTCTACACCACCTATTGGTACACCGTGGAGTATAAGCACTGCAACCTGCAGGTCATGGCCTCCGGCGACGGCGGCGAGAACTGGCAGGAGATCTGGAACCTGCAGCGGGATTCCGGCCTGTTCACCGCCTGGACCAAGACCCAGGCCAAGGTGACCATCCCCGAGAGCCTGCAAAGCAGCAAGGACCTGCGCTTCGCCTTTGTCTACACCGGTAAGGGCGGCTCCACCCTGTCTATGGACAACGTCCAGCTGTACGCCGAGGAGCGGGACAACTATGTGTCCGTCACCGCCACCGCCGGTGAGGGCGGCACCATCACCCCCGCCGGTCAGACCCTGGTGAAGAAGGGTACCAGCAAGACCTTCGACATCGCCCCCACCCAGGGCTATGAGATCGTCAACGTCAACGTGGACGGCGCCGATCTCGGCCCCATCAGCTACTACACCTTCCAGCGGGTGGGCGTGGACCACACCATCTCCGCCACCTTCCAGAAGGCCCAGCCGTCCGGCGACGTGGCCATTTTCAACAACGATTTCAACGCCGACGACTTCCCCGGCCAGGGCTGGACGGTGCAGAAGACCAACGGCACCGGCAAGTACTATAACTGGTATCAGGGCCGGAACACCAATGTTTCCACCGGCCCCGAGGACAAGCAGGCCATTGTGGACGGCGACAACTATGACGACACCGATGTGGGCGATAAGCAGGATGAGCTGCTGATCTCCCCGGTGGTGGACCTGACCGGTAAGGCGGCCACCCTGTCCTTCAACTATGGCTTTGTCCGCACCGCGCTGTACGGCGGCAAGATGACCTTCACCCTGGAGGCCAGCACCGACGGCGGCAAGACCTGGACCGCCATCTGGAATGCCAAGGACGACGTGGCCCAGGGCTCCGGCTATATCCAGACGGGTCTGGTGGAGCTCGCCGTGCCCGAGGCGTATCAGACCTCCGGCGTTCAGCTCGCCTTCCGCTATTATAAGACGGGCTATATGGGCGCAGGCACGGTGATCGTGGACAACGTCAAGCTCACCGCCCCCGGCGGCAGCAGCGAGACCGTCACCCTGACCACCACCGCCAATGAGGGCGGCACCGTGGCCCCCGCCGGTCAGACCAGATACGCCCCCGGCGCAAGCGCCGAGATCACCTTCACCCCGGACCCCGGCTATCAGCTGGCCTCCGTGAAGGTCAACGGCCGCACCGTGGACGTGACGGACGGCGCCTACACCCTGGTCATGGACCAGAGCTATGCCGTGTCCGCCGCCTTCGAGAAGATTCCCGACGTCCCCGTGGTGATGTTCCAGAACGACTTCGAGGACGTGGCCGGCGACAGCTTCCCCTTCCACGGCTGGACCGTGAAGGTGCAGGATACCAGCAGCACATGGAAGCAGTATACCTATTACAACTGGAAGAACGAGGGCAATGATTCCAAGCACGCTTACATCAGCAATGACTGGAAGGGTGCACAGGATGAGTACCTGATCTCCCCGGTGGTGGACCTGTCCGGTACCCGTGACGGCGTTCTGACCTTCGACTTCGCCTACGGCGAGTACGGCATCAAGAACAAGACCTTCACCGCTACGGTGGAAGCTTCTACCGACGGCGGAAAGACGTGGAACGCTATCTGGAACTTCCAAGACAGCTATACCGGCCAGCAGGCCAGCAACTACATCATTTCCGGCAGCGCAGAGGTTCCCGTGCCCGCCGAGTACAATGTGGACGGCGTCCAGTTTGCCTTCCGCTATGTCCATCCCAATGAGGACACTACCGGCCAGCTGGCCATCGACAACGTGAAGCTGATGGCGGTGGAGGACGGCCCCGTGGCCCAGAAGTACACCATCACCGCCACCGCCGGTGAGGGCGGCTCCATCACCCCCGCCGGTGAGGTGTCCGTGAAGGAGGGCGCGTCCCAGACCTTCGCCATCGCCGCCCAGGAGGGCTATGCCATCGCCGATGTGCTGGTGGACGGCCAGAGCGTGGGCGCGGTGGACAGCTACACCTTTGAGAATGTCACCGCCAACCACACCATCGCCGCCCTGTTCACCAAGACGGCCTCCGACGTGCAGTTCGACAACGACTTCGAGTCCGAGAACTTCCCCGGCCACGGCTGGACCCTCCAGTCCACCCGCAGCGACAGCCCCTATACCTGGTACCAGGGCACCAATAGAAACCTCAACACCACCAAGCAGGCCCGCATCGACATGGATTACTATGAAGATCCCTGGGGCGGCGGCTGGAGCGTGGGCAGCATCCGCAAGCCCCTGCTGCCTATGGCCGGCGGCAGCGACAAGCTGCAGGATGAGTATCTCATCTCCCCGGTGGTGAACCTCACCGGCAAGACGCCTACGCTGAGCTTCGATTACCTGCTGTTCAAGTCCGTCATCGGCAACTACTGCTCCGTGACCGTGGAGGCCACCACCGACGGCGGCCAGACCTGGACCACCATCTGGAATGCCGCCGATCTGGAGCCGGTAAGCGGTTATTGGTTCATGGGCACGGCCAACGTTGCCGTTCCCGCCGCCTTCTGCACGGACAATGCCCAGTTCGCCTTCCACTTCTATAAGAAGGCCAACCGGGGCTATGACGATACCGACGCCATGTTCGCCATCGACAACGTGACCATGACCTACGGCGCCACCGATCCCTGCGCCGATGGTCATACCCTCACCGCCGTGGCGGAGGTCCCCGCCACCTGCGAGGAGACCGGCGTCAAGGCCCACTGGGTGTGCCCCGTGTGCGGCAAGCT
>OGES01002618.1_pt1 | contig 11673 bp, 6 predicted proteins | sample 1570711 | NCBI WGS metagenome assembly OGES01 (sample SAMEA2582133, study PRJEB24529) | metagenome | biome: Human gut stool | place: China | collected 2011 | reverse complement strand
AGCATATAAAAGAGAAGCATTTCATATTGATCGTCAGTTTTCTGGTCGGTATTTGTACGGCAGCAGCAGCTATTGTCCTGAAGTCGATCATTCATTTTATACAACATCTTCTGACCGGCAATTTTAATCAGGATGGGGCGAATTACCTGTATCTGCTTTATCCGGTGATCGGTATCCTGCTTGCCGGTTTGTTTGTAAAATATATCGTACGGGATGATATCAGCCACGGGGTGACGAAGATACTCTATGCCATTTCCCAGCGGAAGAGCCGCATCAAGCCTCATAATGCTTGGACTTCCATTGTTGCCAGTTCCGTCACCATCGGTTTCGGCGGATCGGTCGGGGCAGAGGCACCTATTGTGTTGACAGGGGCTGCGATCGGATCCAACTTGGGCCGTCTGTTCCGCATGGAGCAAAAGACTTTGATGTTGCTGGTCGGCTGTGGGGCTGCCGGGGCGATTGCCGGTATATTCAAAGCTCCGATTGCTGGGGTGGTGTTTGTGGTGGAAGTGCTGTTGTTGGACCTGACGATGACGTCGGTACTTCCTTTGCTTATCACTTCGGTGACGGCTGCGACTGTTTCCTATATTTTTACGGGTACGGAAGCAATGTTTCCGTTTTCCCAGACCGAAGCGTTTGTGATCGAGCGTATTCCTTATGTGCTGTTACTAGGTGTCTTCTGTGGTTTGGTGTCTCTCTATTTTACCAAAGTCATGAACCGGGTCGAGGGGATGTACCGGAACTTGAATAATTACTGGAAGAAATTCGTCGTTGGGGGGATCATGCTGAGTGTGCTGATCTTCATATTTCCTCCGCTCTATGGTGAAGGTTATGATACGATTTCGTCTTTGTTGAACGGGCAGTTCTCCCATATAATGGATAAGAGTATGTTCTATAGTCTGAACGATACCTATTGGGGATTGCAGATATTCCTTACGCTGATCTTGTTGTTTAAGGTTTTTGCTTCGAGCGCGACGAATGCTGGAGGCGGTTGTGGTGGTATATTTGCTCCCAGTTTGTATTTAGGATGCATTGCCGGATTCGTGTTTGCGCATGCGTCCAACTATTTTCCCTTTACGATGTATCTGTCGGAGAAGAACTTCGCCTTGTTGGGAATGGCGGGTATCATGTCCGGTGTCATGCATGCGCCGCTGACCGGTGTCTTCCTAATTGCCGAGCTGACCGGCGGGTATGCTCTTTTCCTTCCACTGATGATCGTATCTGTGAGCTCCTATATCACGATCAAGATGTTTCTTCCACACAGTATCTATTCGATGCGTCTGGCCCAGAAAGGGGAGTTGCTTACCCATCATAAAGACCGTGCCGTGTTGACGTTGCTGAATACCGACAGTGTGATCGAGCGCGACTTCCTGACTGTCTCTCCCGAAATGTCCTTGGGAGATATGGTGAAGGTAATTGCCAAGAGCGGGCGAAATATGTTCCCCGTTATCGACGAACGGGGTATCCTGTTGGGGCTTGTTCTGTTGGACAATATCCGGAACATTATGTTCCGCCCTGAGTTATATAATCGGTTTCACGTCTCCAAGTTCATGGTTTCGGCACCTGCCAAGATCCAGGTAGGGACGCCGATGGAACAGATTATGCGTATCTTTGACGATACGAAGGCCTGGAACCTGCCGGTTGTAGACGAGGAAGGACGGTATATCGGCTTTATGTCCAAATCGAAGATATTTAATTCATACCGCGAAGTGCTGGTTGAAAACTTTTCAGGAGATTAAAAAATGAAGAAAGAAGATTTACGAATCGTTTATATGGGCACTCCCGATTTTGCGGTGGAGAGCCTGCGTACCTTGGTTGAAGGCGGATACAATATAGTAGGGGTGATTACGATGCCGGACAAACCGGTCGGCCGTCATGGCAGTGTCTTACAGGCAAGCCCGGTGAAGCGATATGCCCTGTCGAAGGGATTACCGGTACTCCAGCCCGAAAAGTTGAAAGATGAGGCTTTTCTTTCCGAGTTGCGGGCTTTGAAAGCGGACTTGCAGATCGTCGTCGCTTTCCGTATGCTGCCGGAGGTTGTCTGGGATATGCCGCGTCTGGGAACGTTTAACCTCCATGCCTCTTTGCTTCCCCAATACAGGGGGGCAGCTCCTATCAACTGGGCGGTGATCAACGGAGATACGGAAACCGGTGCGACCACCTTTTTCCTGACTCACGAGATCGACACAGGTAAGATCATCCGCCAGAAGCATTTGCCTATAGCCGATACGGATGATGTGGGGATCGTCCATGACGGCTTGATGACGATGGGAGCCGGGCTAGTACTGGAAACCGTCGATTTGTTGTTGGAAGGAAAAACAGATGCCGTTCCTCAGGAAGAATTTTATAAAGATCCTTCCGAACTCCGTCCCGCTCCGAAGATTTTCAAAGAAACTTGCCGTATCGATTGGCTTCAGCCGGTGAAAAGGGTTTATGACTTCATCCGCGGCCTGTCTCCTTATCCGGCTGCCTGGACTGAAATCGTTTCTCCGGAAGGCGTGCGCACCTCTTTGAAAATCTATCAGGCAGAGAAGTGCCCTGCCGCACATAAACTTCCCGTCGGAACCATCCGGACCGACCGTAAAAGCTATATCGATATCGCAGTGGAAGATGGATATTTGCGTCTGCTGTCCGTGCAACTGGCCGGTAAGAAACGTCTGCCGGTTACGGATTTCCTGAATGGGTTCAAGCAGATAGGAGAATATAAAGTCGATTGATAAAGAAGGGGGAAATGTCTTGAAAGCCCCTTGCCGGCGGTGTCAAAACAGCCTTTGCCACAATAAAGGGGCTGTCTGAAAAGTGTTCTCAAGGACGAATGAGTGACTTTTTAGACAACCCCCTGATGTTTGGATTATGCCTATGTGTCCGGTGGTGTTACCCGTATCTCGGCTTATTTCTGTTTCCGGTTGAATTTGTCCAATACCTTTTCCTGGAATAACTGCATCAACTCGTAGAAGCTGGGGATAAACATCGTTGCAAAAATGGTGTTTACCGCCATACCGAAAACGACTGCCGCTCCTAAGGATAGACGGCTGCCGGCTCCGGCTCCTGTTGCAAACAGCAGAGGCATGACCCCTAAGACGAATGCGAATGAAGTCATCAGGATCGGACGCAGACGGACATGGCCGGCTTCGAGTGCGGCTTCGCGTATCGGATTGCCGGCCTTATGGTAGTCACGGGCAAATTCGACAATCAGGATGCCGTTCTTCGCAGAGAGGGCGATCAGCAGGATGATACCGATTTGCGTATAAATGCTGACCGGGACACCCATGACGAAACATCCCAAAATGGCTCCTAACAAGGCGATCGGAAGTCCCATGATGGCGGCGATCGGGCTTGTCCAGCTTTCATACTGGGCGGAGAGAACCAGGAAGGCAACCAAAAGGGCCATTGCAAAGACGAGCATGGTGGTGGAGCCTGCTTTCGTTTCCTGATAAGCGACGGATGTCCATTCATATCCGAAATTATTGCCTAACTGCTCCTGTACGAGTTCTTCCATAGCCTGGATCGCTTCGCCGGAACTATATTTCGGATTGGCTATGCAGGTGATGGATGCCGACTTATACATATCATACAGGTTGATCTGGTCCAATCCCAACTGCTCCTTCACCTCCGTAAAGGCGGAGAAAGGAACCATTTTGCCTGACTTGTTTTCGAGGCTCAGGTGCAACACGTCATCTATAAGCTTTTGAGCCTGGTCATTGGCCTCGATCTTTACCTGGTAGATACGCCCGAATTCGACGAAGTCGTTTACATAGGCAGCCCCCATGTAGTAGCTTAAAGTCGCGAAAACCTGGTTGAGCTGCAGGCCGAGCAATTGCACCTTGTCGCGGTCGATCTCCAGTTTGTATTGCGGAACGTTGGCTTGATACATGCTGGAAAGATTGAGCAATTGCGGTTTGCTCCGGTACGTGGCTTGCAGTGTTTCGATGGCATGCCGCATCTCCGTCGGTCCCAGGTTCTTACGATCCTCCAATTGGAGTTGCAGGCCTCCCGAAGCCCCCAATCCGGGGATGGCAGGAGGGACCATTGCGAATATCTGTGCTTCCTGGATGCCGTAGGCTTCGCGGTTGAAACGGTTTACGACGTCCGAGGCGGTATGCTCTTTTCCTTTTCGCTCGTTCCAGTTTTTCAGGATCACGAAATAGGTCCCGGTGTTCGAGAGTTCGCCGCCACCCATAATGGAGAAACCGTTTACCCCGATATAGGTCTTGACTTCGGGATAACTGTCGAGGATCTTGTCGATCTGTTTTCCGACGGCTTCCGTACGGCTCAGGCTGGCTGCCGGCGGGAGCTGGGTAGATACCAGGAAATAACCGTCATCCTCTTCCGGAATGAAAGTGGTAGGCCAGCGCATGAACATGGCAATGGCAATGACCGTTATGATCCCGAATATCACCATCGTGACAAGCGGGCTTTTCAGCATGCGGCCGACAATGGCGTCATATATTTTCTGGGTTTTGTCGAATCCCTTGTTGAAGGCTTTGAATACAAAGAATTTCGGCTCTTTGTTTGCTTGCAGGAACAGGGCGCACAGGGCGGGCGTAAGCGTCAGCGAGTTGAACCCGCTTAAGACGGTGGCGGCAGCGATTGTCAGGGCAAATTGTTTGTATAATTGGCCGGAGATACCGCTGATGAAGGTCGTCGGGATAAAGACCGCCAGCAATACCAGCACGACGCCTACGATCGGGCCGACAATTTCACCCATAGCTTCGGTCACGGCTTCACGGGCGGTATATTTCCCCGTATCCATCAGTCGCGACGAGTTTTCCACCACCACGATCGCATCATCCACCACGATCGCGATGGCCAGGATCAACCCGAACAAGGTCAACGTATTGATCGAGAATCCTAAGGCCGACATGACCGCCAGTGTTCCGATCAGGGAGACGGGGATGGTGATGCAGGGGATGATAACGGCACGGAAATTCTGGAGGAACAGGAAAATTACCAGTATGACGAGAGCTGTTGTTTCCAGGAAGGTGACGAGCACTTCGTCGATGGAGGCATTGATTACTTGTGTCGTGTCCAGTGTCACATCATAAACGACTCCTTCCGGTAGGTTTGCTGCCAGCTGCTCCATTTTCTCCCGTACCCCTTTGGCCACTTCCAGGGAGTTGGAACCGGGGAGTTGGTAAATGGCTATGGCGGCACTCGGCTGGCCTTTCAACTTGGAGGTGACATTATAAGAAGAACTGCCTAATTCGATACGGGCGACATCTTTCAACCGGAGAATTTTTCCGCCCTCTTCCGTACGGAGGATGATGTCTCCGAATTCTTCCGGAGTCGTCAAACGGCCTTTTACCGTCAGTGTGTACTGGAACGGATTGTCTGCTTTGGCTATTGGCTGCCCGACGTAACCGGCTGAAACCTGTGTGTTCTGTGTCGAGATCGCCTGGAAGATCATATCCGGAGTGAGGTTACGGATACGCATGGCGTTCGGGTCGAGCCATATGCGCATACTGTAGCTTCCGGCTCCCATGACATTGACGGAGCCAACACCCGGCAGACGCGTCAGTTCGTCCGTCATGTTGAGGCTGGCGTAGTTGCTCAGGTATAGACCGCTGTATGTGGAGTCACGGGAGCTTAGCGTCAGCATCATAACAATGTTAGATGATTGCTTCTTGGTGGTGATGCCTTGTACGATCACGGCTTCCGGCAGACTACTTTGTGCAATGCTGACACGGTTCTGCATCATGACGGTCGCCATGTCGATATCGGTTCCGACTGTGAATGTGACGGTGAGTGAATAGGCTCCGGAGCTGGATGAATTGGAACTCATATAAAGCATTCCGTCCACACCGTTTACCTGTTGTTCAATGGGTAATCCTACGGTCTGTACCACTGTTTCCGCATCTGCACCCGGGTAGAAAGCTGAAACTTGTACGGTCGGCGGTGTGATTTCCGGATATTGCGCAATGGGAAGTATATGTAGCGTGGCTAATCCGGCTACCACTAGAATCAGTGCGAGGACGGTAGCGAATATCGGTCTGTTTATGAAGTATTTTACCATAGCTTTTTATTTTATAGGCTTAATACTCATACCGTCTCTAACTTTCAACAGGGCGGTTGTCACGTACTGTTCGTTAGGGCGGATACCGCTGATGACTTGACGAAGCGTATCGTTTACCAACTGTCCGGGTTCGATATGACGGTATCGTACGATATTCGAGTCGTTTACTATGTACAGGAATTTTCCTAACTGGTCGGTTCCAATGGAGGCATCGCGTACGAGGACAGCGTTTTTCTGTTCGCTGTAGGGCAATGTGATCGTTACGTACAGCCCACTTTTCAGTTCGCCGTCTTTATTTTCGAGATTGGCACGGACGTTTAGCGTACCGGTTGACAGATCGACGTTAGGGGAGAGGTAGTCCAATGTCCCGGTATACCTTTGCCGTCCGTCCTGTCCGAGACGTACGGAAACGTGGGTAGGCATCTTGACGTACGGATCGTTCTGGGCGGCAATCATTTTCATCCGCATGAACTGGTTATCTTCGATATTGAAGTTGGCGTACATGATGTCATCTTTGTATAAGGTAGCCAAAGTGACGGGTTGGACGGCACCGTTGATATAATTGCCCACGTCATAGCTTGCACGGGTGACACGTCCATCATAAGGGGCCCGGATATAGCAATAGCTCAGGTTGGTTCGGGCTGTTTTCAAAGCTGCTTCGGCATTGTTTACAGATGCCTCCATTTCCGCTGCAGTCGATTCGGCTTGTAAGACTTGTATTTGACTGACGGCCCCGCTTTTAGCCGCTTCTTTCATGCGTTCGTAATTACTGCGGGCATATTCGGTCTGGGCTTTTGCCGTGTTTAGCGCGGCTTCCGCTTGGGTGACATTGTTCAGGTAGACTTCCGGTTCGATTACAAATATCAGGTCGCCCTTTTTAACTTTTGCACCCGGCCCAAGTTGTGAGGATTGCAGGTATCCGTTTACGCGTGCTACCAGGTTGACTATACGGTCGGAGCTCAAATAGCCCGGATAGTCTTTTGTCAGCGTGATATCTTGTACGACAGGCGTTGCAACACTGATGGAAGGGGCTGGCATTTCCGTCTGGAGACTTTTCTCTTTACATCCTGTCAACAGGACAATGGACAGTCCTACAATCCCTATTTTAATAGTAGTCTTCATCTCTTTTATTTTTTAATTCTTAATTATCAATTTTCATTTTCCCAACCGCCGCCTAGCGCCTGATAAAGCTGGATCAGGCTTAGCAGGGAGGAGCCTCTGGCTTGTGTCAGCTCGTTTTCATAGGAAAGGAGGGAGCGTTGTGCGTCCAGGACATTCTGGAAAGGAGTAAGTCCCTGTTTATAGAGGTCGAGCGAAAGCTCCAATGTCTGCTTCCCCTGATTGACGACTTCCCGGAGCGCGACAATTTGTTTGATCGAGTTCTTGTAGGAATTCATGGCATTGTCCACTTCCTGGACAGCTGTCAGTACATCCTGATTGAATTGTCGGATCGACTCGTCGAGCTGGGCTTTTGCCAGCCGTGTCGCCTGCGCCAACTTTGTTCCCTGGAAGAAATTCCAGGAGATGACGGGGGCGATCTCGTAGGTGAAGCTGCTATGATTTACCAGTTTGTCTAAATCATGCGAAGCGAATCCCACCGATCCTTTGACGAAAACTTTCGGCCACCAGTCTGATTTGGAGGCGCCGAGCGATGCCGCCCGTGCGTTTACTAGGCGTTCAGCCGCCCGGATGTCCGGCCGGCGTAGTAGCAGGTTTGCGGGAATGCCGATGCCGATTGTCTCGATGTATTCCGGCAATGGCTTCCGTGTTTCCATGATTTCCCGGACGTCCCAGGGATAAAGTCCCATCAGTACGCCCAAAGCGTTTGTGTACTGGATGATTCCGGCTTCCAACATGGGGAGAGAGGCTTTTGTGTCGTAGTAGACGGATAAGGCCTGTGCGACATCTAATTTTGAGACAAGCCCTGTTTCGTACCTTTTTTCTGTGATCTTGACGACCGCCTGTTGCGACAGGCAGTTCTTTTTGACAACTTCCACTTCTTGTTGCAGTTTCCGTAAGTTGATATAGGCGGATGCCACTTGGGCGCAAAGGGAGACCATCACGGCGTTGTAGTCCTCTTTGGAGGCTGCAAAGTTCTCCTTTTGGGCCTTTACGCGGTTGCGGATGCTTCCGAATACATCGATTTCCCAGTTCATAGACAGGGCGGCATCGCTGTATTGGGTTATCGTCTGCGGCAGATTGCTTGTATGCCCGCTACTTTGTTGCCGGGTCCAGCCGGCAGCGAGTCCCAGGATTGGCGAATAGCTACCTTGTTGTATACGCAGATTGGCTTTTGCCATAGCGATACGGTCTGCCGCCATCAGTACGGAGTAGTTCTGCTTTACGGCTACTTCAATCAGCGAGTCCAGGGTGGGATCATTGAAGTTTTTCCACCACTGGTCGTCTACCGGTAATGTCTGTTGAAAATCACTGTCGTTTTCCTGCCACGCTTCCGGTAATGCGTGATCCAGGTATTTGTGTTCTTTCTGCGCCGGCAGCGTTATCGGCAGGAACAGGCAGAGCACAGCATAACACCATGTACGTATGTGCATAATTTTTTGTTTAGATTTAGCCATTAAAGAACAGACTTGCCGTATAATTGTTTGCCTCTTTTTATTTCTTTCTGTTTATTTTATACGTGGGATGCTTTGTATCTTTGCCACGAAATGAAATGAGAATAACAATGGGAAAGAAAGAAGAATATAAAGAAAAGAATCTACGGTTTTTAGAAGAAGTGGCTACCGGTGAGGGAGTCGTCAGGCTTCCTTGTGGTGTGTTGTATAAGGAGATAGAGAAAGGGACCGGTGTGGTTTCACCGGAACTGACGGATGTCGTTTCCGTCCATTACCGTGGAACGCTGGCCAACGGACGCGAGTTCGATAATTCCTGGAAACGGGGATGTCCGGAGGCATTCCGCCTCAATCAGGTGATCGAAGGATGGCAGGAAGCACTCCGGCGGATGCATGTGGGAGACCGTTGGATGATTTATATCCCGTATACATTAGGTTACGGGACACGTACATCCGGTCCGATCCCCGGTTATTCCACACTGCTGTTCGAAGTCGAACTGTTGGGGATTGCATAATTTTCCTTAAGGCTCTTTTTCAGTTTCCGATAGACATATATGAATGCCGGGACGAGGAAGAGGTCTGCTGCTATCCAGGCGGTCGGATCGCCAAAGCAAACAGCTAAGAATCCGAATATCGGTACGGCATAGATACTGACCAGCGTGCGTGCGATCATTTCGGAAACTCCGGAAAGCATCGCCAGATTGGTGTATCCTGCGCCTTGTATGGTGTAGCGCAGGATACAGAGCAGCCCTAAGATCGGAAAGAAATAGCAAGAAACGTGTAGGAAAAGTACCGTGTTTTTAAGTATTTCCGTTTCCGAAGCGTCTACGAACAGCAATGATATCTTGTCGGAGGCCGACATCAGTATTGTAAAAGTGAAGACGGCATAGATCATCATCAGCAGCGAGCTGGCTTTGATCCCTTGCCAGATGCGTTCGGGTTTCCCGGCTCCGTAGTTTTGCCCCGTATAGGTAGCCATCGCTATACCTAAGCTTTCAAAGGCACAGATAAAGAACATCTTGATTCTCATTGCTGCTGTGAATGCGGCTACACAAGCTGTTCCCAAAGCGTTATTGGCACTTTGGAGCAAGATGCTGCCGATTGCCGTAATGGAGAATTGAAGTCCCATAGGTACTCCGATATATAAAAGATTTTTAGCCAGTGGAAAGCGGAATTTGCGGTCGTCAGCCGTCCCTTTCAGGACTGGAAAATGCTTGTACATATAAAAATAACAGAGAAGTGCCGACACACCTTGTGACACGACGGTGGCGATACCAGCTCCTAACACGCCCCATCCCAACACGAGGATACAGAACAGGTCGAGCACGATGTTCAATACGGTAGAGAACAGCAGGAACCAAAATGGTGTTTTACTATCGCCGAGTGCACGTATGATGCTGGACAGCAAGTTGTAGAAGAACGTACAAGGTACTCCGATAAACGTTACGAGTAGATAATAGTAAGCTCCGTGAAAAATATTTTCCGGAGTCTGCATACTTCTCAGGATATCTGCACAGTATACGCTTGTCAGAACCGCAATGACGATCGACATCAGGGCTGCCAGTTGTAAACTGACCGTCACGTACCGTCGCATTGTCTTGTAGTCTCTCGCCCCGAATTTCTGTGCCACCGGAATCCCGAATCCGCAACAACACCCGTTGCAAAATCCTAAAATCAGGAATACGACCGAAGTGCTTGCCCCGATTGCTGCCAGATCATTGATCCCTAAGAATTTTCCAACGATAGCGGCATCCACAAGCGAGTAGGTTTGTTGCAATATATTTCCAAGCAACAGGGGGAAGGTGAAATTGAGAATAATCGGCAGGGGAGCACCCTCCGTCATTTCTTTAGTAGTAGTTGCCATAAATGTGATACCTAAACAATTTTGGGGACAAAGATAGGGAAATGGATGGGAAGTTGTTCCGATAAGCGTATACAGATAGTAAAAAAATAGCGATGAAACTTCAATGCCTCATCGCTATTTTTTGTTAAGCTTAATCGAGTTATTCTCCTTTTTCGATCTGTTCCTGTACGATCGCATCTACGACAGCGACAGTCGTCAGGTTCAGGATGTCACGCGTAGAACTTTCCACGTCGGTGAAGTGGATCGGTTTGTTCAAACCCATCTGGATCGGGCCGATCGTTTCGCTGATGCCGAGTGTGTCGAGCAACTTGTAAGCACTGTTGGCAGAACTCAGGTTCGGGAAGATCAGCGTGTTGACATCTTTGCTTTTCAACTTGTTGAACGGATACATGTCGTCACGCAGTTTCTTGTCCAGAGCGAAGTTGACCTGCATTTCTCCATCTACCATCATGTCCGGATAGTTCTTGTGCAGATAGTCGATCGCGTCGTGGACCTTCAGCGGGCTGCCCTGCTTGTCGGAACCGAAGTTGGAGTAGGACAACATCGCCATAACTGGTTCGTGCGCGAAGAATTTCACAGCATCTTGAGTCAGGCGGGCGATATCGATCAATACTTCTGTCGACGGATGGCGGTTGATCAGCGTGTCGGCAATAAAGAACGTACCTTTCTTGCAAGTCAGGATATTCAAAGCACCGAAATGTGTGTAAGACGGACGGATACCAATGATCTGCTCTGCCATTTTGGTCACTTCGGAGTAGCGGCTGTAAACGCCTGTCACGAAAGCATCGGCATCGCCTGTCGCAACCATCATCATACCGAATGCGTTGCGGTCGACCATCTTTTCGCAGGCTTCCGCATACGTGACACCTTCGCGGGCTTTTTTCTCAGACAGGATCTTGGCATAACGATGGCGGCGTTCTGTTTCGCGGTCGTGACGAAGGTTGACGATTTCGATCCCTTCGAGGCTGATATTTTCTTCGGCTGCGATCTTTTGCAGGCGTTCTTCGTTGCCTAAAAGGATAGGGATGCAGATACCTTCGGCTTTCGCTTCGGCAGCGGCTTTTAGCATATTGCCGTGGTTAGCTTCTGCAAATACCACCCGTTTCGGATTGGCTTTAGCCATATCGGTGAACGAACGGAGCAACTTGTTGTCATATCCCATCATTTCGCGTAAGTGGTTGGCATATCCTTCCCAGTCGGTGATCGTCTGGCGGGATACGCCCGAG
>OGES01002609.1_pt1 | contig 11746 bp, 7 predicted proteins | sample 1570711 | NCBI WGS metagenome assembly OGES01 (sample SAMEA2582133, study PRJEB24529) | metagenome | biome: Human gut stool | place: China | collected 2011 | reverse complement strand
GAGGTGATAGAATGGATAGTTTATTTGATATGACACCTACAAATACATACGAGCCACTTCCTGTACGAATGCGTCCTACTAAACTGGATCATTTATATGGTCAAGAGAAGGCCATAGGGAAGGGGACTTTCTTGCGTGCTATGGTAGAGAAGGATACAATACCATCTATGCTTTTTTATGGGCCTTGTGGAACAGGTAAGACGACGTTAGCCGGAATCATAGCTAAGGTGAGCAATAGTCATTTTGTAAACCTGAATGCTACTAACGCTGGTATTGGTGAGTTGAGAACCATCATTGAAGACGCTCGTAAACGGGTTCGTTCTTTACAGCAACGAACAATTCTATTCCTCGATGAAATTCATCGCTTTAATAAAAGCCAACAAGATGTGTTGTTACCCTGTGTAGAGGATGGAACTATCATCCTTATTGGTGCTACTACAGAGAATCCGTTCTTTGAAGTTAATAGACCACTTTTGTCTCGTTTGCGTCTTATTACATTAGAAGCACTTACTCCAAAGGCTATTGGTCAAATTTTACGTCGCGCCATTACTGATGAAGAGGTAGGCCTTGGCAAGCGTCATCTGCAGGTAACCGATGAAGTTTTGGAAGATGTGGGGATTTTCGTCAATGGTGATGGACGTATGGCCCTCAATATTCTTGAACAAGCCGCAGCTATGGTTCCCGATGAGGGGACGATTACTATTGAGGTTCTCGAAAAGGTCGTAGGTCGTCGCATATATACATATGATAAAAAAGGTGATAGTCATTACGATACAATTTCAGCTTTTATTAAAAGTATGCGTGGCTCCGATGTACAAGCAACAGTACATTATTTAGCGCGTATGATTGAAGCCGGAGAGGATCCTAACTTCATTGCTCGTCGTATTGTTATTTGTGCAGCAGAGGATGTAGGTCTTGCGGATCCACAAGCTCTCATACTCGCAAATGCAGCAGCTCAAGCGGCTCATATGGTAGGCTTTCCTGAGGCACGCATTATATTATCCGAAGCTGCGTGTTATGTTGCTCTCGCACCTAAAAGTAATTCTGCTTATGTAGCTATTGATGCTGCTATATCTGATGTGCGACATAAGGATTGTGGACAAGTACCTGATCATTTGAAAGATAGTCACTATAGCGGAGCTAGTAAATTAGGTCATGGGAAAGCTTATAAGTATGCTCATAACTATCCTAATGGGTATGTAAAACAGCAGTATTTACCAACGCCTCTAGTCGATGCTACCTACTATAAGGGCATAAAGAGAGGGACTGAGGAACAGTTACTTCACGACTGGGAGAAACGTCGTAAAAATTAACTTAATATTACGATATATGCTATAATATAATGATAAGTTAATTTACTGTAATGTTATATAAGTAAGGGGTTTGTATAGATTTATGGCAGAAGAAAATACTTCCACCAAAAGACGCAACACACGCCGTAAGCGAACAAGTACAAAACAGCAATCAAAGTCTCAAAGCTTTTCTTTGCGCAGCGAAGTGAAAGGCCTTATTGTCATTGCCTTTGCTGTGATTTCCTTTCTGGGCTTTTTTGGCTTTGAACTCGGCCTTGTAGGACAGATTTTAACAGGTATATTCCGTTATGGCTTTGGCCTAGGGGGTATTATTCCTTGTTTATGCGTTTTCTGGTTAGGTTGGAGATTATTATATAAGGATACATTTATTTCCATTACAAAACGAGGGGTTGTAATGACCTTGTTTTTCCTATTTTTGTTAGCTCTTGTTCCTTTGTGGCGCGTTCCTGAGGGGCAGGAACTCATTACTACACAACTAGCTAATCAAGGTGGTATCGTAGGCGGCGCGATTGCTACATTCCTTCGTACACTATTAGGCAACCTAGGGGCTATTATTCTTGATGTATTCTTACTCATAGCTTTTGGTCTTCTTGTGACACGTTTGTCTTTGCGCAGTGGATTACAAAAGGCTGCGGACAAAACGCAAGTTGGTCTAGATGTAGCTAAAGAGGTAGCTGCTGAGAAGGTCGCTGTTGCAAAAGAAGTTTTTGATGACTGGAATGAACAGCGTAAAGAAGCGGCAGAACAGCGTAAAGCTTATAACAGGGAAAAAGACACACGCTTTGCTGACGCAGCAGATCAAGTATTAGATATATTGGAAAAACAAGGCATTGCTACTGGAAGAGATCTCTTTGACTCTAGCACGACTGTAGATGTTGAAAATCTTGAAGATACAGTTACTACTGTGGAGGCGCCAAAACCTCCTACATCTTGGAAGGAATTGGCTGAGATAGAAGCACGTAATCGTGCGGCTGAGCAATTGGCTAATATTTCTGAAGCATCTGGTGATGCGAAGTCTTATGAAGCTGATGATTTTGAACAATTCTCTGATACACATAGAACTACGAGTGATGATTATGTATATGTTCCAGATGAGGACTATGCATATACACCAGATGAAGAATATACGGATGAGTTTGGAACTGTAGAAAATTCTGATGACGAAGAACCAGAATTTTCTTATCAAAATACGACAATGGGACCACTGGAAACTAATCACGGTGCTATCGCTTCTGCTGTACCTGGAACGGGGGCGGCTGCAAGCTCTGTAAGTGCTGGGGCTGGAATGGCAGGCATGGGTTTACAAGTGCCGTCCATTATTAGTACTACAGAAGATACGGCACAAGTAGCTGTATCTAAAGATGGCCAAATTCATCGTTCCTATGATAGACCGTACCACTTCCCAAGCTTAGATATTTTGGCGAAAGGGAAGGGGAGTCAAAACAATGGTGAAGAAGTAGCGCAAAATGCGATGATGCTTGAACATGTATTGAGTGACTTTGGTATTACTGCAAAGGTTGTTAATGCTACACAAGGCCCAACTGTTACGCGTTATGAAATTGAACCTGCACCAGGCGTGAAAGTAAGTCGTATCGTTAATTTAACAGACGATATTGCTCTCAATTTGGCAGCGCAACATATTCGTATGGAGGCTCCGATTCCAGGAAAATCTGCCATCGGTATTGAGGTACCTAATAAAACGACAGAAGCCGTTCATTTACGTGATGTACTTGATTGTAGTGACTTTAAAGATGCTCGTGGTGGTATTCCTGTCGGTCTTGGTAAGGATATTGCAGGTAAACCTGTTATTACGGATCTTGCTAAGATGCCTCACTTGCTCGTAGCTGGTACGACTGGCTCTGGTAAATCCGTATGTGTAAATACATTGATTTCTAGTATTCTCTTTAGTCGCAAACCGGAAGAGGTTAAGTTATTATTAATCGACCCTAAGATGGTTGAATTGTCTATTTACAATGGAATTCCTCACTTGATGGCTCCAGTTGTAACGGATATGAAAAAAGCGGCAGCTGTATTGCGCTGGGCCGTTCGTGAAATGGAGGCTCGTTATAAGGCGTTTGCTGCATCTGGTAAACGTGATATCAAGAGCTATAATGAAGCGCATCCTAAGGCTGCTATGCCGCTAATCGTGTTGATTATCGACGAGTTAGCTGACCTTATGATGACGGCTCCTGATGATATTGAAGAATCTATTAGTCGTTTAGCACAAATGGCTCGTGCCGCAGGTATTCACATGGTTCTTGCTACACAGCGGCCATCTGTTAATGTTATTACTGGTTCTATTAAGGCCAATGTACCGAGCCGTATTTCCTTTGCTGTAGGTTCTCAAATTGATTCCCGTACTATTCTTGATATGGCAGGGGCAGAGAAACTATTGGGGAAAGGTGATATGTTATTTGCTCCAATTGGCGCGAATAAACCTATTCGTGTACAAGGGGCCTTCATTTCTGATGATGAGGTAGAAAAACTTGTAGAGTTTGTAAAAGCTCAACGAGAACCAGAATATGATAATACGGTAACTCAAGATGTGGAAAAGGAAGCTGAAAAAGAATCTTCTGATGCTAATGATGTTTACCGCGATGAATTATTAGAGCGAGCTGTTAATCTCGTTATGGAATCTGGTCAAGCTTCCGTATCGATGTTGCAACGTCGTTTCCGTATAGGTTATACCCGTGCGGCACGTCTTGTAGATACAATGGAAGACCTTAAAATCGTTGGCCCTAGCATGGGCAGTAAGGCTCGAGAAATTTTAATGAGCCCTGAACAAGCTAAGGCTAGATATTTCTCCGATTCTAATGATGAGCAATAATGAGCTAATTACTATATGAATATTACGTAGATTTAGAAAGGAACGAAAATGGCTGAATTAGGCGAGGAATTACGACGTGAACGGGTAAGACGTAATCTAACCTTTAAAGATGTGGAGCAAGTGCTACACATTAAAACAACCTATTTAGAAGCTATCGAAGATGGCAACTATGATATCATTCCTGGTCAAGTCTACGTAAAGGGCTTTATTCGAAACTATGGCAACTACTTAGATCTTGATGGGGATCGCTTGGTAAAAGTATATCAAGGACAAGTAGGTGACATAGATACTTTTTCCTTGCGTTCTGTTACGAGACGGAAGGCTCAAGCGACTCCTAATTTGGTACAAAGTGAGTTCGTTGAATACCAAACATCTAAAAAGCGTATGTCTTTAGAAACGCGTCAACGAAAACGTCAACGCTCTATTGTACAAGAACGCATTATTTTGGGGATTATTCTATTTTGTATGGCATTATTTTTACTATGGTTATTCCTTTTCTAATGATTGATTAGGAAGGATAGAAAGGCATTTACACAGTCAATGGATAGATTTTTAGTAACAGAACCTTCGGATATGAAGGAACGTGGCTGGGCCGAATTAGATTTCGTTCTCATCAGTGGGGATGCTTATGTGGACCACCCGTCCTTTGCCCCTGCGGTTATTGGTAGATACTTAGAATCCAAAGGCTATCGTGTAGGCATTATAGATCAACCAGATTGGAATGATGTAGAGGCTTTCAAAAAACTAGGTAAACCGCGTCTAGCATCCCTTGTTACGGCAGGGAATCTAGACTCAATGCTCAATAAATTTACGGCAGCAAAGAAAATTCGTCGTCAAGATGATTATTCTCCAGGTGGTGAATCAGGTCATCGTCCAGATCGTGCTACCTTGGTATATGCTAACCGCATGAAGGAGGCTTACAATGATGTACCTCTTATTATCGGTGGTATAGAAGCGTCTTTGCGCCGCTTTGGTCATTATGATTATTGGTCAGATACGGTACGTCGTTCCATCTTAGTAGATTCCAAGGCAGATGTACTTGTCTATGGTATGGGAGAACTTCAAATCGTTGAACTAGCCGATGCCTTAGATCAAGGTCGATTTAAAGAGTCCTTGCCGTCTATACGCGGTATTTGCTACATGGCAAAGGAAATTCCAACCATCGACTATGTAGAGTGCCCATCCTATGAAGCTATTAAGGCGGATAAGATGGACTTTGCCGATGCATTCCGCATTCAATACGATGAACAAGATCCGTTCTATGGTCGTATTGTAGTCCAAAAACATGGTAATCGATATCTCATTCAGAACACACCTGCTTTACCATTGACGCAGGATGAAATGGATGGTGTCTATAATCTGCCATATACTCGAAAGTGGCATCCTAAATACGATGATAAGGGTGGTGTACCAGCGTTAAGCGAAGTTCAGTTTAGCCTTGTAAGCCAACGCGGCTGTTTTGGCAGTTGTTCTTTCTGTGCCATCACGAATCACCAAGGTCGTATTATCCAAAATCGTAGTCATGAGTCTTTGATTGACGAAGCACATAAGATGATCAAGATGGACAACTTTAAGGGGTATATTCATGATGTAGGGGGTCCTACGGCAAATTTCCGCCATCTGGCTTGTGATAAACAGGCTGTTTATGGTGCTTGTAAAGGGCGTACCTGTGCGGCTCCAGAGCCTTGTGAAAACTTGAATACAAATCACGATGATTATATTGCTTTACTGCGTAAACTACGTAAGCTAAAAGGTGTAAAAAAGGTATTTGTTCGTTCTGGTTTGCGCTATGACTATGTATTGGCCGATAACAATAAAGACTTTGTGCGGGAACTTTGTGAGTTTCACGTAAGTGGTCAGTTAAAGGTAGCCCCAGAACATGTATCTAAACGCGTTACCAATATGATGGGAAAAGCTGGTAAGGAAGAATTTCTAACCTTTAAGTCTTGGTTTGAAGAGGCGAATAAAAAGCTTGGTAAGAAGCAATATTTAGTTCCGTACTTTATGAGCTCTCATCCAGGTTGTGCGTTAGAGGATGCTATTGAATTGGCGGAATTTTTACGAGACCACCATATGTACCCTGAGCAAGTACAGGATTTTATTCCTACACCGGGTAGTCTTTCTACTTGCATGTATTATACGGGCATTAATCCACTAGATGGAAAGCCTGTATATGTTGCTAAAAAGGGGCGAGATAAAGCAAAACAACGCGCTTTGATGCAGTTTAAAAATATTGAAAACTATGATCTTGTTAAAGAGGCTCTCATAGAAGCCAATCGACGTGATTTAATTGGCTTTGGCGCGGAATGCTTAATTCCACCGCGCCCAATTAGTGGAAATTCTAAGCGTATTAGCCAATCTAGTAAATTCCGTAATGGCAAACGAGATTGCGAACCTAGGAATCAATGCCGTACTGCCAAAAGGCGTAGTAGAGATGTGACTAAAGTTCGTACATCTAATAAAAGTTTTGGTGGTCGTTAAACCTAGAGAGTAGCTCTAGCTACTCTCATTTTAAGATACTTTATGTCTTATGGGAGGCATATATGAAACGATGGATTGCTCCGAGCATCTTAGCATTATTTGTGGTAGGAATGTTGATTTATGGTATAAACTTTTACCAACAAGAACAAATAGAACAGGCCAAAGAGCCTATTCGTGGTGAAATTATAGTCTATACGGACTTACCTAATGCTTTGACAGCTATGCTTGCTGAGCGTTATGAAGAGGAACAAAAGGTAAAAGTTACTGTAATGCCTCTTACAGAGGAACAAATGTCGCTACGGTCGGCTTCTACCGTGGCTGATACTTCTGGTGATTTGGTGCTAACTTCTGAAGATAATCTCGTAGTTGGTGCCAATGCAGGTAAATATATGCCCATCGTCAATGAACGTATTGACGAGGTACGTGATAATCTAAAGGATCCAAATGGCTATTGGGTTGGTCTCTGGTACGATCCAATCGTATTTGTTCAGAATGATACCTTCCATAATGGCATTGGTAAATATATTACTACATGGGAAACATTGGGAAAACAAGGTGATTGGTCTATCGTTATGACTGATTTTGTAGCATCTCAGAATGCGGCCAATTTGCTATACAATATGGTAGAGTACAAAGGGGAACCAGAGGCTCTTGAATACTTGTATAGTTTGAAGCCCCATGTGGTTCAACATGCTAAATTTTTGTCTACTCCAATACGCTTAACTGCGCTAGGGGAGACAAATATTGGTATTGGTAACTTGTCTGATGCGGCACAATATAGTCATCATGGGTATCCAATTAAGATTATTTATCCTAAAGATGGTACGTCTTATTATGTGACTGGTGCTGCCGTTTTAAAAAATTCAAAACATAAAGCAGATAGTGTAGAGTTTATTAATTGGTTACTATCTTCTAAAACGGCGAAATATATGGTAGAAAAGAATTTTACCTATATATTTACTAATCCTGAGATGGATGAGCCAAAAGATTCTATAGGGCATGATTTAGTGTTATGGCCTGTGAATGGTGGTTATACCCTAGAAGGTAAAAAGTTATTGTTAAATCATTGGGTTAGCCAGGTACGATTCCGTAAGGACTAAGTCAGTTGTATAAATCTAAGAAATAAATAAAAAAGAATCTAGTGACGAAAGGATATGGAATGGGGAAAAAATTAGGATATGTTAGCCTAGGTTGTGCTAAAAATTTAGTAGATACAGAGGTAATGTTAGGATTATTGCGAGATAATGGCTATTCAATTACAGAGGACCTAAGCGAAGCAGATCTTATCGTTGTAAATACCTGTACTTTTATTGAGAAAGCTAAGGCTGAGTCTATTAATACCATCCTTGAGGTTGCTCAATATAAGGAAGATGGTGCTTGTAAGGGCCTTATTGTAGCAGGTTGTCTTAGCCAACAATATCAGGATGAACTATTCCAAGAAATTCCTGAAATTGATGCATTAATCGGTACCGGTGCATGGGATCAAGTTATGGTAGCCGTTGATGCTATTGAGCACGGCAATCGTAGTTGTATCATGGAAAATATTACGAATATCTATGATGAGCGCATGCCTCGTATTCAAACCACACCTCGTTATAGTGCATATGTTAAAATTGCAGAAGGCTGTAATAACGGGTGTACATTTTGTATTATTCCTAAGGTTCGCGGCGCTTTTCGTAGTCGTACCGTTGAGTCTATTAAGGCTGAAGTGGAACGATTGGCTGCGACAGGGGTCAAGGAAATTGTTCTTATCGCTCAAGATACAACAAGTTATGGTATTGACCTTAATAATGGTAAACCAATGTTGACTACATTGTTAAAAGAATTAACAACTGTAGAGGGCATAGAATGGATTCGCATGCTATACCTATATCCGACATTCTTTTCTGATGAATTGTTAGATATTATCGTTAATGAGCCAAAGCTTTGTAAATATGTAGATATTCCATTGCAACATGTTAATAACGATATCTTGAAACAAATGAATCGCCGAGATGATCGCAATGATATTGAACGCTTACTTAAGAAGATTAGAAATGCACCGACTCATATTACATTGCGCACCTCTATCATCGTTGGATTTCCTGGTGAAACAGATGAACAATTTGAGGAACTTTGTGACTTTGTAAAAGAAATCAAATTTGATAACATGGGCGTATTTACATATTCTCAAGAGGCTGGCACACCAGCGGGTGCTCGTGAAGACCAAATACCAGAAGAGGTCAAAGAAGAGCGTTATCACGTTCTTATGTCCATCCAAGCTGCTATTTCTGAAGAGAACAATCGCGATTTAGAAGGTACCATTGATTATGCGATGGTAGAGGAAATCGAAGAAGGCGAGAATAACACATTGCTTGCAAAAGGTCGATTGAAATCTCAAGCACCTGATGTAGATGGTAATATGTACATTGAAGACTGCGGTGAAGACATTCAACCTGGTGATATTCTTAAGGTACAAGTAGAGCAAGGCTTTGCTTATGATGTAGTAGCTACGGTTGTAGAATAATACACAGTTCGATACATTCGATTGTGGAGGTGATCTGATGATTGTAGAACTTATTTCTACAGGCTCAGAATTATTGCTAGGTGATACAGTAAATACGAATGTATCATGGCTGGCACAAGAGTTGAATAAACTAGGATATACCATTGCCCATCAATCAGTGGTAGGTGATAATCCGAAACGAATGGCTGAAGTCTTTCAGCTCGCTAGTACAAGGGCTGATATCGTTATTAGTACTGGTGGGTTAGGACCTACGCAGGGTGATATTACACGTAATGTACTTGCCGATTCAATTGGCAGACCTATTGTGTTTAATCAAGAGGCCATGAATGAGCTTGAACGGTTTTTTAAAAGTGTAAACCGTACTATACCTGATGCGAGTCGGCGAGAGGCACAATTACCAGAAGGGGCGAAGGTATTATATAACCCTGTTGGAGTTGCACCAGGTGTAGTCGTTGAAGATGGTGACACTACATACATACTTCTGCCTGGACCTCCTGGAGAAATGAAGGGAATGTTTCAAGAGAGCGTAGTTCCTTATTTAAATGGTCGATTTGGTTCTCAAGGGGTTGTTACATCTTATCGTTATGGTGTATATGATATTCGTGAAATTGATTTAGAAAGCACCTTGATGGATCTCATTAAGAAGCAATCTAATCCGACGATCGCTTTGCTCATTAAAAAGGGCTACATTGAGGTTCGTATCACTGCTAAGGCTGAAACATTAGAAGCGGCGCAAGAACTACTTAATCCTTGGGATGCAATCATACGAGAGCGTTTAGGTTCTCGCGTAGGACGCGACTTAACGATTTCTATGGAGGAAACACTAGGCCGTACCTTGCTAAAGGAACACAGCACTATTAGTACTGCTGAATCTTGTACATCAGGATTGGTTGGCAAGCTTCTTACTAATGTCAGTGGTAGTAGTGAGTACTATATGGGCGGTGTCATCTCGTATAGTAATGATGTGAAACATCGTGTTTTAGGTGTACCACAAGATATGCTAGATGCGTATGGTGCTGTTAGTGAGCAAGTGGCTAAGGCTATGGCAGAGGGGGCACGAATTGTTGGTCAAACAACATATGCTGTTTCTACGACAGGCATAGCTGGTCCTGGAGGCGGTACGCTAGAAAAGCCTGTTGGTCTTGTTTGGTTTGGTGTTACTGGTCCACATGGTACGGTAGCCCATAAAGCTAATTTAATTGGCAATCGAGAAGATATTAGACAAAGTGCAGCAGAGCTAGCACTTTACTATGTTTATACTTATATAACAGAAAAGGGGAAATAAAATAATGGCTGTAGATGGTAGACAAGCAGCGTTGGATAACGCATTAAAACAAATTGAAAAAGATTTTGGTAAAGGTGCTATTATGCGTCTTGGTGAGGCGGCAGATCGCATGAATGTAGAGGTGATTTCCTCTGGTTCTCTAGCTATCGATATTGCTGTTGGTGTAGGTGGTTTTCCTCGTGGTCGTGTAATTGAAATCTATGGTCCAGAATCTTCTGGTAAAACAACAGTAGCTCTTCACGCGGTAGCAGAAGCTCAAAAACAAGGTGGCATTGCAGCATTTATTGATGCGGAGCATGCGATGGATCCTGTATATGCTCGCAATTTGGGTGTAGATATCAATAATTTGTTGATTTCTCAACCAGATAATGGAGAACAAGCTCTTGAAATTACAGAAGCCCTTGTTCGCAGTGGTGCAGTAGATATTGTTGTAGTTGACTCCGTAGCAGCATTGGTACCTAAAGCGGAAATTGATGGTGAAATGGGTGACGCTCATGTAGGTTTACAAGCTCGTTTGATGAGTAAAGCCTTGCGTAAATTGACTGGTATCATCAGTAAATCCAAAACAGTTGTTATCTTCATCAACCAATTGCGTGAAAAGGTTGGCGTTATGTTCGGCAATCCTGAAACGACAACGGGCGGTCGTGCTTTGAAATTCTATTCCTCCGTGCGTTTAGATGTGCGTAAGGGCGAGCTTATCAAAGCAAATAATGAAAATGTAGGGGCTCGTACAAAGGTTAAGGTCGTTAAAAATAAAGTGGCACCTCCGTTCAAAACAGCTGAATTTGATTTGATGTACGGTGAAGGCATCTCCAAGACGGGAACACTTATTGATATCGGTACGAACATGGAAATCATCAATAAATCCGGGGCATGGTATTCCTATAACGGCGAACGCATGGGCCAAGGCAAGGAAGCGGCAAAACAATATTTGGCTGAGAATCCTCAAATTGCTGATGAAATCGATCGTATCATCCGTGATACCTTAGCCGTTGGTACTGAGGAACTCGATGTAATCGGTGAAGACACGACCGAAGAAGTATAACCGCTATGAGTGATGAAACATTACAGGCCGCCATGGATCAGGCTTATCGATTTTTGGCACAGCGATTTTTGAGTTCTTATGAACTGACTCAAAAAATGCGGCGCAAACAAATCTCGGATGATGTCATCGAATGTGTGTTAGAGCGTCTGCGAAATTATGATTATATTAACGATGAACGCTTGTCGGAACAGGTATTGACGTATTTGATGAAAGAAGAAAAATACGGTGCTTATATGATTAAGCAAAAAATGAAACTTCGAGGACTTGCGATTCCTCAAGAAATTTCTGC
>OGES01002608.1_pt1 | contig 11750 bp, 10 predicted proteins | sample 1570711 | NCBI WGS metagenome assembly OGES01 (sample SAMEA2582133, study PRJEB24529) | metagenome | biome: Human gut stool | place: China | collected 2011 | reverse complement strand
GCTGACCATGCGTACCTTCCACACCGGCGGCGTTGCCGGCGGCGACATCACGCAGGGTCTTCCGCGTGTTGAGGAGCTGTTCGAGGCGCGCCGTCCCAAGAAGATGGCGACGCTTTCCGAGATTGCCGGTAAGGTCAGGTTCGAGGAGGCCACGAAGGGCAGCCTGCTGAACATCATCGTGACCGCCGACGACGGCGACACCCGCACCTACTCCGTGCCGCACACCGGTCTGCGCGTGAAGGACGGCGACGTGATCGAAAAGGGCTGCCAGATCCAGGAGGGCGCGCTCAACCCGCACGACGTGCTGCGCATCCGCGGCGCTTCCGCCGTTCACAACTACCTCATTCAGGAGGTTTTGAAGGTCTACCGTCAGCAGGGCGTTGACATCAACGATAAGCATATCGAGGTCATCGTCCGCCAGATGATGCGCAAGGTGCGCGTGGAGGAATCCGGCGACACCAACCTGCTCTCCGGCGCGATGGTCGACGTTCTGGAGCTGATGGACGCCAACGAGGACATTGCGCGCCGCAATGCCGCCGGTGAGGTCAATGCCGAGACCGGCGAGCCGCTGCGTGAGGCTGAGGCCACCCAGCTCCTCATGGGTATCACCAAGGCGTCCCTTGCCACCGATTCCTTCCTCTCCGCCGCGTCCTTCCAGGAGACCACCAAGGTGCTCACCGAGGCCGCCATCAAGGGCAAGGTCGACCACCTGCTCGGCCTGAAGGAGAACGTCATCATCGGTAAGCTCATTCCCGCCGGCGCGGGCCTGACCGCCTACCGCGAGTTCGCCGAGGAGATCGTCCCAGACCGCGAAAAGCCGGTCGAGGAGGAGACCGCGGCAGAGCCGTATGACGGCGAAGCCGCCGAAACGGCCTCCGAGGCCGCCTCGACTGAGGCGAGCGAGAGTTCCGAAGAGGTCTAAATATCGCAGAAGAAGAGCCGACCGTACCGGTCGGCTCTTCCTTTATACATTAGTACCGAAAAGAAATTGAAAAAATCGTACATTTCAGAGAAAATTTTAGGCTGCGAAGAGCAAATATCGCTTGACGGTGGGGGACAACTATGCTATAATTCCACCTTGCGCGAGACTGTTTCGCGGATTTTGTTATGCCGTGAGGAGGACGCGCCGTGTTAGAAGAGCTCAGCACCGCCCAAAAGGTCGTCGGCGTGAAGCAATCGCTCCGCGCGCTGCGCGAGGGGAGAGCCCGAAAGGTCTTTCTCGCCTGCGACGCAGACCCCGCTGTGACCGGACGGGTCGAGGACGCCTGCGCGTCGGTCCCCGTAGAGCGGGACTTCACGATGGCGCAGCTCGGCAGCGCGGCCGGCATCGCCGTCGGCGCCGCGGTCGTAACGCTCCTGAACGGATAAATATGGTTTTTTCGGGATATTTTACCGATATCCTGTAAAAAATAAATTGAGCCTCCGGCTCGCAATTTTTCAGAAAGGAGAACTTTTGAATGCCTACTTTTAATCAGCTGGTCCGCAAGGGCAGAGAGCAGGCCACCTACAAGTCCAATTCTCCCGCCATGCAGTATAGCCTCAACACGCTGAAGAACAAGGAAACCAACCTTCCTTCTCCTCAGAAGCGCGGCGTCTGCACCGCTGTGAGAACCGCGACCCCCAAGAAGCCGAACTCCGCTCTTCGTAAGATCGCCCGTGTGCGTCTTACCAACGGCTACGAGGTCACCGCTTACATCCCCGGCGTCGGTCATTCTCTGCAGGAGCACTCTGTGGTCATGATCCGCGGCGGCCGTGTCAAGGACCTCCCCGGTGTGCGTTACCACATCATCCGCGGCACTCTGGACGCGCAGGGCGTGCAGGGCCGTATGCAGGGCCGTTCCAAGTACGGCGCGAAGCGCCCGAAGCAGAAGTAAGGTCTGCATGAAAGTAGAGCTTTGCCAAAAGGTCTTATCATATAAGGATACCTCTTTGGCAGGCCGAAACACGGCGGGGGCAAGCCCCGTCCGCGAGTACCTATGATTTCTATATTATAAGAAGGAGGGAAGCAAAGTGCCCAGAAGAGGTAATGTTCCCAAGAGAGAAATTTTGCCCGATCCTATGTACAACAGTGTCCTCGTGACCAAGCTCGTCAACAGCATCATGCTCGACGGCAAGAAGGGCGTTGCACAGAAGGTCGTCTACGGTGCGTTTGACATCATCAAGGAAAAGACCGGCAATGAGCCGCTCGACGTCTTTACCCAGGCGATGGAAAACATCATGCCCGTTCTCGAAACCAAGACCCGCCGTGTCGGCGGCGCCAACTATCAGGTCCCTATGGAGGTTCGTCCCGCCCGTCGTCAGACCCTCGGTCTGCGTTGGCTGACGGCCTACTCCCGCGCCCGCGGTGAGCGCACCATGGCCGAGCGTCTCGCCGGCGAGCTCATGGACGCCGCCAACAACACCGGCGCGGCTGTGAAGAAGCGCGAAGATACCCACAAGATGGCCGAGGCCAACAAGGCGTTCGCCCACTTCCGCTGGTAAGAAAGCAAGGAGAATCTTATGCCGAGAAAAGTATCTCTGGAGAAAACAAGAAATATCGGCATCATGGCCCACATCGATGCAGGCAAGACCACCACGACCGAGCGTATCCTGTACTACACAGGCGTCAACTACAAGCTCGGCGAGACCCACGAGGGTACTGCGACGATGGACTGGATGGAGCAGGAGCAGGAGCGCGGCATCACCATTACGTCTGCCGCCACGACGTGCTTCTGGAAGAACCATCGCATCAACATCATCGACACCCCGGGCCACGTCGACTTCACGGTCGAGGTGGAGCGCAGCCTCCGCGTGCTCGACGGCTCTGTGACCGTCATGTGCGCCAAGGGCGGCGTTGAGCCGCAGAGCGAGACGGTTTGGCGTCAGGCGGATCACTACCATGTGCCCCGCATGATCTACGTCAACAAAATGGACATCATGGGCGCGGACTTCTATAACGTCCTGCGCATGATCGACGAGCGTCTCAAGTGCAATGCGGTGCCCATCCAGCTGCCCATCGGCAAGGAAGCCGAATTCCGCGGCATCATCGACCTGGTCGAGATGAACGCGGACGTCTACTACGACGAAATGGGCAAGGATATGCGCGTGGAGGAGATCCCCGAGGATATGCGCGAGCTCGCGGAGGAATACCGTGAGAAGATGCTCGACGCCGTTTCCATGTTCGACGATGAGATCATGGAGATGTATCTCGAGGGCAAGGAGATCCCCACCGCCAAGATCCGCGCAGCGATCCGCAAGGCGACCGTCGCGGTCGAGATGATCCCTGTGGTCTGCGGTACGTCCTACCGCAACAAGGGCGTGCAGAAGCTGCTCGATGCCATTGTGGACTATATGCCCGCGCCGACCGATATCCCCGCCATCGAGGGTATCAACCCGAAGACGGACGAAGAAGACAAGCGTGAGCCGAGCGATGACGAGCCTTTCTCCGCCTTGGCATTCAAGATCATGACCGACCCCTATGTCGGCCGCCTGAGCTTCTTCCGCGTCTATTCCGGTACACTCAACACCGGCTCCTCCGTTCTCAACTCCACCAAGAATGTTCGTGAGCGCATGGGCCGTATCCTGCAGATGCACGCCAACCATCGTGAGGATATCGAGACCGTTTACTCCGGCGACATTGCCGCGGCGGTCGGTCTCAAGAACACCACGACGGGCGACACGCTCTGCGATGAAAAGCACCCGATCATCCTCGAGAGCATGGAGTTCCCCGAGCCCGTGATCCGCGTCGCCATCGAGCCCAAGACCAAGGCTGGTCAGGAGAAGATGGGCATTGAGGCGAACGTCGGCGCGCCGCAGGTCGCCTATAAGGAGACCATCACCAAGGCCGTCGATCAGGACACCAAGTATGCCCGCCAGAGCGGCGGTAAGGGCCAGTACGGTCATGTCAAGATCCACGTTGAGCCCAATGAGTCCGGCAAGGGCTACGAGTTCGTCAACGCCACGGTCGGCGGCAGCGTTCCCAAGGAGTATATCCCCGCGGTCGATGCCGGTATCCAGGGCGCGATGCTCGCGGGCGTGCTCGCCGGTTATCCGGTGGTCGACGTCAAGGTCACGCTGTACGACGGCTCCTACCACGAGGTCGACTCCTCGGAGATGGCGTTCAAGATCGCCGGCTCCATGGCGTTCAAGGAAGCCTGCCAGAAGGCCGGCCCCACGCTGCTCGAGCCGATCATGAAGGTCAGCGTCATTGTCCCCGACGAGTATATGGGTGATGTCATCGGCGACCTCAACAGCCGCCGCGGTCAGATCCAAGGCTTCGAGGCCCGCTCCGGCGCGCAGCAGATCGATGCGTTTGTTCCCCTCGCCGAGATGTTCGGCTATGCCACCGACCTCCGTTCCCGCACGCAGGGACGCGGTCAGTACACGATGGAGCCCTCGCACTACATCGAGATCCCGAAGAGCATTCAGGAAAAGATCATCGATCAGCGCACCGGGCGCCACATGAGCTGAGGCACGAAAATAACAGTTGCAAATCGGCTCGATTTACGGTAAAATCATGGTGTTATGCAAGTGACACCGAAAACAATGAAAAAATCATAATAGGAGGATCACTCTAATGGCTAAGCAGAAATTCGAGAGAACTAAGCCCCACGTAAACATCGGCACCATCGGTCACGTCGACCATGGTAAGACCACCCTGACCGCTGCCATCACCAAGTGGCTCGCCATGCAGGGCAAGGCCCAGTACACCGACTACAGCTCCATCGATAAGGCTCCCGAAGAGCGCGAGCGCGGCATTACCATCAACACGGCCCACGTTGAGTATGAGACCGAGAAGCGTCACTATGCTCACGTTGACTGCCCGGGCCACGCCGACTATATCAAGAACATGATCACCGGTGCTGCCCAGATGGACGGCGCTATCCTGGTCATCGCCGCCTCCGACGGCCCCATGGCCCAGACCCGCGAGCACCTGCTGCTGGCCCGTCAGGTGAACGTGCCCTCCGTGCTGGTGTTCCTGAACAAGTGCGACCAGGTGGACGACGAGGAGCTGCTGGAGCTGGTGGAGATGGAAGTCCGCGAGCTGCTGGACTTCTATGGCTTCCCTGGCGACGACACCCCCATCATCCGCGGTTCCGCTCTGAACGCCCTGGTTTCCGAGTCCACCGATCCCAACGCTCCCGAGTATGCCTGCATCAAGGAGCTGATGGACGCTGTTGACGATTATATCCCCACTCCCGACCGTAAGGCCGATATGCCCTTCCTGATGCCCGTTGAGGACGTCTTCACCATCTCCGGCCGCGGCACCGTCGCCACCGGTAGAGTTGAGCGTGGCCAGCTGAAGCTCGGCGAGGAAGTCGAGATCATCGGTCTGACCGACGAGCGTCGCAAGACCGTCGTCACCGGTATCGAAATGTTCCACAAGCTGCTCGACTACGCCGAGGCTGGTGATAACATCGGTACCCTGCTCCGTGGTGTTGCCAAGAACGAGATCGAGCGCGGCCAGGTTCTGTCCAAGCCCGGTTCCATTCACCCCCTCACCAAGTTTGTTGGTCAGGTTTACGTCCTGAACAAGGACGAGGGCGGCCGTCACACCCCGTTCTTCAACAACTATCGTCCTCAGTTCTACTTCCGTACCACCGACGTCACCGGCGTCATCACTCTGCCCGAGGGCACCGAGATGTGCATGCCCGGCGATAACGTCGACATGAACGTTGAGCTGATCACCCCTATCGCGATCGAGAAGGGCCTCCGCTTCGCTATCCGTGAAGGCGGCCGTACCGTCGGTTCCGGTGTTGTTATCGAGTGCAAGGACTAATTCCTGAATGAGATAGAAGAAAGACAGCCGAAAGGCTGTCTTTCTTTTTGCCCTGTGAAGAAGCTCCGCCGGAAAACGAGAGCGAAGCGGGGAAGGTGGGCGCTCAGGCGTCCTTCGGAAAGGCCAGCGGCGCGATGAAGCCGCCTTCGCCGGTGCAGAGGATATCGCCCGCGACGATCTCGCCGCCGCAGATGTAGAGGTCGGCCTGACAGACCTTGCCCGAGGGATGGTTTTTCACCGTGTAGGTGCAGCGCTCGACCGTTTTGCCGCAGCAGGGCTCCAGATCAAAGCCCTGCGCGCGCTGGAGCACGTTGTAGCTCAGATAGGGCTCCTCCAGCTCCTTGGGCAGGGTGAGCGAGAGCGTTTCGACCGGCTCCGGCTCGACCTGCCAGCCGAGGGAGTTCAGGTAGGCGGCGCGCTGCTCGTTCGTTGCGGCGGCAGCGGTACGGTCCGAGCCGCATGAGCGAAGCAGGAGAAAGCCGAGAAAGGCAAGAAGCAGCAGCCACAAAACGCCGAGCAGCCGGCGGCGGGAATATTTCATCGTGCAGATAAACACAGCGTCACACCCTTTCACGAAAGACTATTCCCAAACGGGGAAAAGTATGATAGGATGGGCGCAGAAATGAAAGTGAAAGCAGAGGAGAATAGGTATGGCGAAGGAACGGCTGGACAAGCTCATCGCCTCGACGGGACGCTGGTCGCGCCGCGAGGTCAAGACGCTCGTGCGCGAGGGCCGCGTGCTGGTGGACGGGAGGATCGCCGGCAGCGCAGAGGAAAAGTATGACGCGGAGAGCTGCCGCATCGCGGTCAATGGGGAGGAGCTGCTGCTCCGGAGGCACACCTACGTCATGCTGCATAAGCCCGCAGGCGTGCTGAGCGCGACCGAGGATGGGCGGGGCAGAACGGTGCTGGACCTGCTCACGCCGGAGCTGCGCAAGATCGGCGTGTTTCCGGTCGGACGGCTCGATAAGGATACGGAGGGGCTGCTGCTTTTGACGGACGACGGCGAGCTGGCGCACGCGCTGCTCAGTCCGAAAAAGCACGTCGATAAGGTCTATTACGCCCGCGTATCAGGCAGGCTGACACCCGAGGACTGCGCGGCGTTCGAGGCGGGCATGACGCTCGGCGACGGGCTGGAGTGCCTGCCCGCGGGGCTGGAGATCCTCGCCGCGGGAGAGACGAGCGAATGTCTCGTCACGCTGCGCGAGGGGAAGTTCCATCAGGTCAAGCGGATGCTGGCTGCCCGCGGCAAGCCGGTGGCATATTTGAAACGCCTTTCGATGGGGTCGCTGCGGCTCGATGACACGCTCGCGCCGGGCGAATTCCGCCTGCTGACGGCAGCAGAGGAGGCGCAGCTTCAGCGGTAGACAAAATGCCCAACGAAATTTGCGGGAGATTGAACACTTGTCCCAATATCCTTTACGCTTTTCACAAAAAAGAAAAAGTTTTTTGTGGAAAAAAGAAAAAATAGCTTGCAAATTATGTCGAAGCCAAGTATAATAATTTCATTCAATCAGCAAGTTGCACAAACTACCCGCGTAAGGGTTTCGGGAGGTACACCATGTCAGGGAGAGTTTTCCAGAACATCGTTTTGCAATTCAAGGATGCGGTCGATACCGAGATCGGCGTGATCGACGCCGAGGGCACCGTCATTGCCTGTACGGAGCTGAGCGAGATTGGCAGTCATTGGAGCGAGCTTGTGAGCAGCATCAACGACGCGGAGGAGAGCGTGGTTCCGCTCGCCGGCAAGACCTTCAAGGCGCTGTCCGGCTGGAACGGACACTTTGATTTTGCGGTTTTTGCCTATGGCGAGAACGAGATGAGCCGCGCGGCCTGCTCCATGGCGGCGGTCGCGCTCAACGCGGCCAAGAGCTATTATGAGGAGAAGTACGACAAGGTCTCTTTCATCAAGAACATCATCTCCGACAACATTATGCTCAGTGACCTCTATATCCGTGCCAAGGAGCTGCACGTTGAGACCGAGCTCAACCGCGGCGTGTTCCTGATCCGCCGCCTGGACGAGCGCTTTGAGGGCCTGACCGTGGAGGCGGTGCAGAACATCTTCCCGGACCGCCAGACGAGCTTTGCGCTTTCCATGGGCGAGAGCGACGTGGTGCTCATCCAGCAGCTTGGCGAGAATGTCAGCACGCGCGATCTGGAGAAGACCGCCCAGCTCATTGAAGAGACGCTGCGCGAGAACGGCGAGAGCACGGTCGTTGTCGGCATCGGCACGGTCGCCGCGCACCTGCGCGACCTCGCCAAGAGCTACAAGGAGGCGCAGATCGCCATCGAGGTCGGCAAGGTCTTCGATACGGAGAAGTACGTCGTCAGCTACGAAAACCTTGGCATCGGCCGTCTGATCTATCAGCTGCCGACCACCCTGTGCGAGATGTTCCTGCAGGAGGTCTTCAAGAAGAACCCCATTGACTCGCTCGATAAGGAGACGCTCTTTACCATCAACAAGTTCTTTGAGAACAACCTCGTTCTCTCCGAAACGGCGCGCAAGCTGTTCGTCCACCGCAACACGCTCGTCTACCGTCTGGAGAAGATCAAGAAGCTCACCGGCCTTGACCTGCGTGAGTTCGACGACGCCATCACTTTCAAGGTGGCGCTGATGGTCAAAAAGTACCTTGCCTCCCGCGGCATCGAGGCGTAAGAGAATAGCGAAGGAGGCTTTCCGAAGGGAAAGCCTCTTTTTTGCGCCTTGGGAACTTTTTCCGCTGGGGAGCGTCAAAAAAACAGCGGCTGTTTACATAATTTTTATTGCCATTTCTTCGCCGCTCGCGTATAATAGAATAAAATAGGCAAACTTGGAGAAAAAGGGGAGAACACGGCGATGATCCGCTTGACCGACGTGCAGAAGGAATATGAGAACGGGACACACGCGCTGCGCGGTGTGACGATGGAGGTCAACGACGGCGAATTCGTCTTTCTCGTCGGCCCCTCCGGAAGCGGCAAATCGACCATCATCAAACTCCTCACGGGCGAGGTCCTGCCGAGCGGCGGCCGGCTGATGATCAACGGCTTCAACCTCAACAACATTTCCGACCGGCAGATCCCGCTGCTGCGCCGGTCTATCGGCGTGATCTTTCAGGATTTCCGCCTGATCGAGAAGAAAACGGTCTATGAAAATCTGAGCTTTGCCATGCGCGCCGTGGGCTCCTCGCCGCGCGAGGCGAAAAAGCGCATCCCCTACGTTCTCAAGCTGGTGGGACTGGACGGCAAGGCCAATCAGTTCCCCAACCAGCTCTCCGGCGGCGAGCAGCAGCGCGTGGCCATCGCGCGCGCACTCGTCAACAACCCCTATACCATCATCGCCGACGAGCCGACCGGCAATCTCGACCCCGCCCGCTCGCTGGAGATCATGATGCTGCTCGAGCGCATCAACCAGCTCGGCACCACGGTGCTCGTCGTGACGCACGAAAAGGATCTGGTCAACAAGTTCCAGAAGCGCGTCATTACGCTTGAGCGCGGTATCGTCGTGAGCGACGGTATCGGCTACAATATGAGGTGAGGCGCGATGAGAAGACACGATTTTGGTTACTTTTTCCACGAGGGCGTGGTGAACCTGTTCAGCCACGGCTTTATGTCCTTTGCGGCTGTCGGCATCACCGTGGCCTGCCTGCTCGTCATGGGCACGTTTTCCCTTGTGGCCTACAACGTCAACGAGCAGCTTCGTCAGCTGGAAAGCGAAAATGAGATCCTTGCCTTTGTGGACGATACGCTCACGGAGGCACAGGGGCGCTCGCTCCAGTCCGCCGTCGAGACGGTGCCGAATGTGAGGAGCGTGCGCTTTATCACGCGCGAGGAGGCCTGCGAGACCTTCGAGAAAAAGTACGAGGGGAAATACGCCCTCGGCGATCTGGACCCGGAGATCCTGCGCGACCGCTTTGCCATTAAGGTGATCGACCTCGGCCGGATGGAGGAGACGCGCGAGGCGGTCAAGAAGGTGACCGGTATCGCGGATGCCCGCGCGGACGAAAATCTGGCGGAGGGCTTCATCACGCTGCGGAACGTGGCGGGCGTGGTGTGCATCGCGCTCATCGCAATATTATTGGTCGTTTCCGTGTTCATCATCTCCAATACCATTAAGCTCACGACCTTCGACCGGCGCGACGAGATCGCCATTATGAAGATGGTCGGCGCGACGAACGGCTTCATCCGCTGGCCCTTTGTGTATGAGGGCTTCATCATCGGCCTTCTGAGCGCGGGCGTCGCCTTCGGCCTGCAATGGCTGCTGTACGCGACCGTCGCGCGGAGCATTTCCGTGTCCGACGCGCTGAATCTCTTCAGCGTTGTGGACTTTGCGACGATATGGAAGCCGGTCGCGCTGGTGTTCGTCGGCGTGGGAATGCTCGTCGGCGTCGGCGGCAGCCTGACGGCGATCCGCAAATTCCTGCAAGTCTGAAAAAGGAGGGCGGCTGCCCATGAGAACAAAACGAGTATTGCGCGCGGCGGTCGCGTTCCTGTTTGCCTTCGGCGTGCTCGCGGCGGACCTGACGCCGCTGCGCCTGCCGCCGCAGACGGCCTCCGCCGTCACCCAGGCGGACATCGACAAGCTGAAAAAGGAATCCAATGCGCTCTCAAGCAAGAAGAGCGAGGTAAACAAGCAGCTCAGCGCGCTCAAAAAGGACAAGGCCAACACGCTCAAGCGCAAGGCGCTGCTCGATCAGCAGATCGACCTCATCAGCGAGGAGATCGCCAACACCGAGCAGCAGATCGCGCAGTATGAAGCGCTCATCGAGCAGACCGAGCAGGAGCTCAGCGAGACGCAGGCGCAGGAGGCGGATCAGTACGAGCTGTTCTGCAAGCGCGTGCGCGCGATGGAGGAGCGCGGGACGGTGTCCTACTGGTCGGTGCTTTTCCAGTCGTCGAGCTTTGAGGAGCTGCTCGGCGCGATGGACTTCATCAGCGAGGTGATGGAGGCCGACCAGCGCGTGATCGACGATCTGCGCGTGCTGCAGGCGCAGATCGCGGAAAAGCAGCAGACGCTCGAGACCTCGCTCGCCGAGCAGCAGAGCGCCAAGGAGGCGCTGGCGGTCAAGAACAACGAGCTGCGCGATCAGCGCACCGAGGCGACCGGTCTCATCAAGGAAATGGAGGAGAACGAGGCGGATTATAAGGACGTGCTCGCCGAGATCGAGGCCGAGGAGGAAAAAACGCAGAAGGAGATCGTCCGCCTGAGCAAGGAGCTTGCCGCGCAGCAGGGCAACACAACGGTGACCTACGGCGGCTACATTTGGCCCGTGACGACCAGCAAGCGCGTCACATCGCCCTTCGGCAAGCGCAACACCGGCATCAAGGGCGCCTCCACCAACCACCGCGGCATTGACATCGGCGGCGTGTACTACAGCTCTACCGTCTATGCCGCCAAGGCCGGCACGGTCATCATTTCGTCGAGCAACAGTGTGCGCGGGCAGTACATCGTCATCAGCCACGGCAGCGGCAACACGACCACCTACCAGCACCTTTCCAAGCGCTCGGTGAGCGTCGGCGCGGTGGTCAAGCAGGGACAGGCCATCGGCGTGACCGGCTCGAGCGGCGTCGGCAGCGGTCCGCATCTGCATTTTGAGATCACAGAGAACGGTCAGCTCGTCAATCCGCTCAAGTACCTGACGGACTACGTTAAGGCGTGGAACTGAATTTACCGGTATGGAAACAAAGGACTCTCCCATAGAGTAGGGAGAGTCCTTTTTGTGTCGTGGGATAGGGGAGAGAGGGGAAACCATGTTTGGCTTAGTGGAATGGCGCGGCGCGAGCGAGCGATGCGGCGCGCGGGAGAAGCGTTTGGACGGCGTGCGGTTCCTTGCCGTAGGCATCCGCCGCGGCGACGGTCTGCGGGCGGTGTGGAGCCTGCGTACCGCCGCGCGGACACTGGAACGGTACGGCGTGACGCAGGCGGTCTTTCCGCGGGGGTTTTCCCTGTATGAGCGCTTTGCCGCGCGGGGGATCGTCCCGGTGGATGTGCGGCCACTGCGCGAGGCGGCGGCTT
>OGES01002607.1_pt1 | contig 11755 bp, 9 predicted proteins | sample 1570711 | NCBI WGS metagenome assembly OGES01 (sample SAMEA2582133, study PRJEB24529) | metagenome | biome: Human gut stool | place: China | collected 2011 | reverse complement strand
TCCTTCAACAGGTTGAGCCTGAAGCCGCACCGCGCCACCATGCTCGACCTGTTGAAGGACGCAGGCAAGGACGTCATCGCCGTGGGCAAGATCTTCGATATCTTTGATGGCGAGGGCGTGACCGAGAAGATCAAGACCACCGGCAACACCAACGGCATCGCCTTCACCAAAGCCTTGCAGACCCGCGATTTTGAGGGCCTGGCCTTTGTGAACCTCGTCGATTTTGATATGCTCTACGGCCACCGCCGCGACGTGGCAGGCTATGCCGCTGCTGCCACCGAGTTCGATGCGTTCCTGGCCGACTTCATCCCCGGTATGCGGGAGGGCGACCTGCTGATGATCACGGCAGACCACGGCTGCGACCCATCCTATACCAAAACCACCGACCACACCCGCGAGTATGTGCCGTACCTCATCTGCGGCAGGGGCGTCAAGCCCGGCGTGGACCTGGGCACGAAGCTCTGCTTCGGCACCATCGCCCACACCGTCTGCGAGTACCTTGGTGTAGACGCTTCGACCCTGGATGGCCAGAGCGTATGGGAGAAGATCCGGAAGTAAAAGTCACAGGTTGAAAACAAAAGCGCGAAAGGTGCTTGAAGTATGGTTGAGGTTGTGGTAGACTAGGCCCTGTGCCTGTTCGTGAGGGAAGAGCAGAATCGCTCCTGCTTCCGGACAGAAAAAGGATTGGTTCAAACAAAGGAGATCATACAATGAAACTGAATCGTGCAATGGGTCTGGCACTGGCCGCCGCTGTTCTGGCTTTTGCTGTGACCGGCTGCTCCGGCACCGCATCTTCCACCGCTTCCTCTGCTGCTTCCAGCGAGGCTGCCTCTTCTGTGGCTGCTTCGGAGGCCGCATCTGGCGAGGCTGCTGCCGCCAGCGTGGTCAGCACCGAGTCCCTCGAAGTGAACGGCAAGACCTACGATGCCGACTGCTACGGCGAGTTCACCCTCTCCAACGGCGACACCATGAAGCTGTGGAAGCTGAACGGCGCATACGACGACCTGAGCGCCCTGCCCATGAAGGGCATGGCTGAGGAGTTCCCCATCGAGGCTGAGGAGAACACCGTGTATGTGGCAGACGTGACCGCAAACGGCGAGACCACCCGCCAGTATCTGCGCGCCGACAAGGCTGGCCGCAACGGCACCGCCTCCGTCAAGACCTTCGAGCTGGAGTCCGCTGAATAATCCGCTCCAACATGAAACAAGAAAAAGTCCCGACCGGTCTGGTCGGGACTTTTTTCGTAGCGGGGTCTTATTCTGCGGAGCTGCTGGAACCGAACAGGGCATCCAGAACGGTGGACGCCGCCTGATGGAGCGAGGAGGCGGCCTGCTCGACCTGCTCCTGTGTGGGCAGGGAAATGGACGGTGCTTCAGTGGAGCTGCTGCTCTCGGCAGGAGGCTCCTCGGCGGGCACTTCGGTGGAGGCAGACGGTTCGTTGCCGGCCGGGGTTTCGGCAGGGGTCTCAGCCGGAGTCTCTGCGGGCTGCTCGCTGCTGGCAGGGGTCTCTTCCGGGACGCTCTCCGCAGGCTCATCCAGGACGACGCTGTCCGCCGGGGTCTCCGGCACGGAAACGGCGGCGTTGGGGTCTGCCGTCGGCGTGTGGACTTCGGTCTTCTCCGGAGTCTGCTGGGTGTCGCTGACCGTGCCCTCACCGCCCAGCACGGAGGCAATCAGCTCCTTGGCCTGTGCCACCGAGCTTTCGTCCGGTTTCATGACGTAGAGGCTCTGCCCCTTAGCGGAGTAGCACTGGGAGCTCTTGCCGCTGGAACCGGTGACGGAGTAGCTCTGGATATCCCAGTTGGCGAGGTCGCTCAGCTGCATCCGGACCAGCGCGGAGATCTGCTCCTGCGACAGGCTGGTGACGAAGCAGTCCGACACGGCGTCCATCAGCTTGGAAAAGCTCATCAGGACGGTGGGGGACTTGAGCTTGTTCACCATGGCGTCGATGACCTTCATCTGGTTGATGCCGCGCTGGATGTCGCCGGAAGCGAAGGCGTGGCGCTCGCGGGCAAAGGCCAGCGCGCTCTTGCCGTCCAGATGGTTCCAGCCCTCGGCAAAGGTGGTGGGGTCATAGTAACCGGGGCTGCCCACCGAGGTGAACGCCTGGTCGGAGTAGACATCCACACCGCCTACCGCGTCGATGATGCTGATGAAGCCCGCAAAATTGATGCGGATGTAGTGCTCCACATTCACGCCGTAGAGGTTGCCCAGGGTGGCCATGCTGGTCTCCACGCCGTACAGACCGGCGTGGGTCAGCTTGTCCTTGCTGCTGGTGCCCGCCAGATCGACGTAGTAGTCGCGCGGGGTGTTGATGAGAGCCACCCGCTTGGTGGCGGGGTTGACCACGGCCAGGATGTTCACATCGCTGCGGGCCTTTTCGGTCAGCTCTCCGCGGTTGTCCACGCCGCTGAGGTAGATGACGAACGGCTCCTTGGTGATCTTATTCGCCTCAGCACCGGTGAGCAGGCCGGAGGTCACGCTGCCCAGCGCGGCAAGGCCCTGCTGCGCCCAGACGCAGCCGAGGGCCAGCGCCGCGCACAGGAAGACCGAGAAGACGCGGGAGACTCTGCCGGGGGTCCTGTACTCCTGGCAGCGCTTGACCAGCAGCCAGAACAGGGCCAGCAGCGCTGCAATGATGACGAGGTAGAGCGCGGGAAGCATCCGGGTGCGGCAGAGCTGCACGAAGGCTGCCACGCTGAGAATGGCCTGCAAGACCAGCAGGAACGACCCGAATTTCGAGCCGGAGCCTTTCTTTTTGCCAGGCTTTTGGGGCGGCCGGGCCGGGGAACTGTTCTGCCGGGGCGGCTTTTTGGAGGGCGGCGGCGTCACCGGCTGGGCAGTCTCCGGCGCAAAAAATGCGGAGCTGTCCACCTCAACGGTGCGGTCCGGGTCCTTCCGTGCGCCCCGGTGGATGTGCCGGGTGGTGTCTTTTTCATCGAACATGGAAACTCTCCTTTTGACTGTGCCCTCAGGACAGCGGCGCGATGGTCAGCACGGCGCGAGCGGGCAGACAGGTGGCGGTCTGATCTTCCGCCGAAAGCCAGCCGAAACTTTCGCAGATGTGGTCCGGGCAGGGCGAATCCACAAAGCGGGCGGCCCCGTCCTTCACCTCGATGTGGACGGTGTAGTAACCGGTGTCCACATCATAGGTGGCGTCGTTGTCCAGAGAAAACTTCTGCACCGTGTTGGCGTCGCCGTAAATGAGCTCGGCCTCCAGAGTGCTGCCGGTGGCGTGTGCGGCCCGCAGGGCGAACAGAACGCCCGCAATGGCCAGCACGGCCAGAACAAAGATCAGGTTGACGAAAAGCTTGGAATGTTGTTTCATGGGTCATCCTTTGTGCGGAAACAGTTGTTCAAGTTCGGCCAGCCAGAGCGCCGCCGCCGCATCGCTGGGCATCCGCCAGTCGCCGCGGGGCGAGAGGGTCACGCTGCCGATCTTGGGGCCGTCGGGCAGGCAGCTGCGCTTGAACTGCTGGGCAAAGAACCGCCAGTAGAAGTTGCGCAGCCATTTGTACAGCACTTCGTCCGGGTATTCGGCCCGGCCTGCAAAGGCAGCTTTGGCCAGCCGGAAGATCTTGGCCGGGCCGAAGCCGAAGCGCAGCACATAATAGAGATAAAAGTCGTGCAGCTCATACGGGCCGACCAGGTCTTCCGTCTTCTGCGCGATCTCGCCGTCCTTTGCGGGCAGCAGTTCGGGGGAGACGGGAGTGTCGAGGATGTCCAGCAGCACGGTCCGGAGCGCATCGGTGGCGGCGATTTCGGCTTCGTACCGGACGAGGTGGCGCACCAGCGTTTTGGGCACCCCGGCATTCACGCCGTACATGCTCATGTGGTCGCCGTTGTAGGTGGCCCAGCCCAGCGCCAGCTCCGAGAGGTCGCCGGTGCCCACCACGAGGCCGCCGGTGCGGTTGGCGGTGTCCATCAGCTCCAGTGTGCGGACGCGGGCCTGACCGTTCTCGAAGGTGACGTCCAGTACGCTCTCGTCCTGGCCGATGTCCTTGAAGTGGCTGTGGACGGTGTTGGCGATGTCGATCTCGGTAAAGCTGACGGCCAGCTCGTCGCATAAGATTTCTGCATTGCTGCGGGTGCGGTGGGTGGTGCCGAAGCAGGGCATGGTCACGGCCAGCACATCGCTGGTGGGGCGGCCCAGCTGTTTCATGGCGCGGACGGCCACCAGCAGAGCGAGGCAGCTGTCCAGACCGCCCGAGATGCCGATGACCGCCGTCTTGGCGTGGGCGTGCTCGAGGCGCTTGGCGAGGCCGTCGGCCTGCATTTTCAAAATCAGCTCACAGCGCTCGGCCCGGCGGCGCTCGTCGTGGGGGATGAAAGGCGTGGGGTCTACCCAGCGGGAGAGCTTCGTCTCGGTGAGGGCAAGGTCGAAATCGACGGTCAGATACCCCTCAGCGCTGGGCTCGAAGCTGGTGTTGCGCGCCCGCTCCGACTCCATCCGCTGGCAGTCCAGCTCCGTCTCAGCCCAGCCGCCCTCGAAGGGAGATGTCTCGGCGAGGATGGTTCCGTTCTCGGCGATGAGGTCGTGGCCGGCGAAGACCATGTCCTGGGTGCTCTCGCCGTGGCCGGCAGAAGCGTACAGGTAGCCGCAGAGCAGGCGGGCGGACTGGTTCGACACCAGCGCCCGGCGGTACTCGGCCTTGCCGACCGTCTCATCGCTGGCCGAAAGGTTCGCAATGACGGTGGCACCGGCCAGCGCATGGAAGGTGGAGGGGGGCAGAGCGCTCCACAGGTCTTCGCAGATCTCCACGCCCAGAACGAAGCTGGGCATCTGGCGGCAACGGAAGAGCAGGGATGTACCGAAAGGCACCTCCTGCCCGCAGACCGTCACATTTTCCACCTCAGTGCTGCCCGGGGTGAACTGGCGCTTTTCGTAAAACTCGCCGTAGTTGGGCAGGTAGGTCTTGGGGACAAGGCCCAGCAGACGCCCGCCGCAGAGGACGGCGGCGCAGTTGTACAGTTTGCCCCGCACCAGCAGCGGCAGGCCCACGAGGGCCACGACATCCAGCTCCCGGCTGGCGTCCAGCACGGTCTGCAGGGCGTCCAGCGCGCCCTGCTGCAGCGTGCGCTGCAAGAACAGATCGCCGCAGGTGTAGCCGGTGAGGCAGAACTCGGGGAACACCGCCAGCCTGACGCCGCGGGCGGCAGCGTCCTGTAACTGAGATACGATTTGGGAAGCGTTATAGTTGCAGTCGGCCACCCGCAGTGAGGGCGAGAGGGCAGCTGCTTTCAAAAAACCATCTTTCATCGGAGGATTTCACATCCTGTCTGTTGAATTAAGGCCCCGGCGGAGACATACTCTGCGGGGTTTTGTTCAGTATACCACAAACCGGCCCAAACGAAAAGTGACAGTGTGGTTAAAGAAACAAAAAACGCTGCCTGCACACCGCAGACAGCGCTGAAAACAAAAGATGGAAAACGAGATAGACCGTAAGCCGGGTTCTGTATTAAACGACGATCTGTCTAGACCTGCCATTGCTGACAGGTTCGTGCCGCCTTCGGGACACGCGAGCAGCGCTGTACGTCCCATATAGGCGTTGCTTCCGGTAGGGTTTACAAAGCCGCATGGTCACCCATGCGCTGGTGAGCTCTTACCTCGCCGTTTCATCCTTACCGCATTGCTGCGGCGGTTTGTTTTCTGTTGCACTTTCCCTAAGGTCACCCTCGGCTGCCGTTAGCAGTTACCGTGCTCTGTGAGGCCCGGACTTTCCTCAGAGCGGTCAAAGCCGCCCCGCCGCCGTATGTTCCACTCGTTTTCCGCTCCTCATGATACCATAAAAAAACAAGATTTGCAAGAGAAAGAGAATTTTGCTATACTTATCTTATATGTTGCCCGCGCTGGAGGTGGGAAGATGAAGCTTTATTTCAAAGTCCCGCCCGAGGCGGATGGGATGCTGCTGCGCGGTTTTCTGCGCAAGTGCAGTGTCTCCACCGACCTGTCCCGGGCCGTGAAATTCCGGGGCAGCGGCTTTTTTGCCGACGGCACCCCCATCCTGGCCAACCGCCGGGTGGAGGCCGGGCAGGTCATCTCCTTTGAACTGCCGCCGGAGGGGGAGGGCGTTGCGCCGCAGGACGACATCCCGGTGGATGTGGTCTACGAGGACGCTTTTGCCCTCGTGGTGGAAAAGCCGCCCCATCTCGCGGTGCATCCAACCCTGAATTACCCGCTGGATACGCTGGCGAACGGCTATGCCGCCTGGGCGCTGCGTCAGGGCAGAAGCTCCGTCTTCCGCCCGGTGAACCGCATCGACAAGGACACCAGCGGCCTTGTGCTGGCGGCCCAGAATGGTTACGCCGCCCCGCTGCTGGCTCGGAGGGTGGAGAAGCTCTACTACGCCGTTGCAGAAGGAGAACTTCCCCTCGGGCCGGGCGTCATCGACGCCCCCATCGGGCGGCAGGGGGAGAGCATCATCGGGCGGTGCGTCACCCCCGATGGCAAACCCAGCCGGACGGAATATACCATATTGAAAGCCGAAAACGGCCTGAGCCTCGCGGCCTGCGTCCCGGTGACGGGCCGGACCCACCAGATACGGGTACATTTTGCATCCATCGGCCACCCGCTGGCAGGCGATGACCTCTACGGCGGGAGCCGGGCGCGCATCGGGCGGCAGGCGCTCCACTGCGCAAAACAGACGTTCTGGGTGCCGCGCTGCGAGCGGATGCCGGACGGCATCGGCATCGAAGTGCCGGTGGACGAGACGACCCTGAGGCCGGTGACGGTGGAAAGCCCGCTGCCGGAGGATATGACAAAGCTTTTTGTCTAAATTTGTGTATTTCGTGAAAAGTAAGTGAAAGCTAAGCCCAAATTTTGTGTCAATGCTTGTTTCGGCGCTGGCAGGGTGTATAATAAATAGAGTTATTCTTGTCAAAAAAGCTGTCCTTATGCGGCAGCGTGTCGATAACAGAGAAAAGAGACAAATCAGAATCTCCTGAAGATACAGGAAGGAGCATCCTTTTTGCTGGAAGATAAAACAACTGAAACGCGGCAGGACGAGCCAGCCGCTGCGCCGCGGCACACCGGCTTCCGCGCAAAGCTGCGCTCGCTTTGGGCGCAGCTCCAGTGCGTCCATCTGCTGCGCCGCCACCGGCGGTATCGCCGCCGCAGACACCGGCTGGACAATGCCTCCCGGAAGCTGCGCTCGTCGAAGCTGGTATTGCGCGTTGGCGCAGTGCTCTACGCGCTGGGCTTTGGCGCGGAGTATGCTGCCGTGCGGGTGGGACGTGCCATCAAGTACGCCGCTCTCTGGGTTGCTGGAGGCATCCGCCGCTTTGCAAAGGCTCTGGCGGAGACGGCGTTCCCCGGCGCAGCACAGGTGGCCAAAGACCTGTTTGGCCCCATCGTGCTGTTTGCAAAGGGCATCGTGTCCCTTCTCATCCATGCCCACCGCATCCGCAAGGAGCAGGGCTTCGGTGCAGCATTTGAGGCCAGCGTCCACTACTTCAAAAACGGCGTCCGCCGCAACCTCAGTCTGCTGCCCCGCATGGCGATGTATGCCCTGCCCATCTGCGCACTGGCGCTGGGCGCAGCAGTGTTCCAATATGTCATCCACCAGCCTTATGCACTGGCCGTCCGGGTCAACGGCGAAACCGTGGGCTATGTGGCGAATGAGGACGTCTTCAACACGGCCCGCGAGGACGTGATGGAGCGTATCAGCTACGCCGGCACCGACAAGACCGAGTGGACCATCGAGCCGAGCTACACCCTCGCCATTGCCCACCACATGATGGACGAAAACGAGATGGCAAACGCCATCATCCAGAGCGCCGGCGACCAGATCAGCGAAGGCACGGCTCTTTATCTGGACGGCGAGTTGACGGCGGTGTGCAGCGACGGCAGCGCGCTGCGGGATTACCTCGCCGCCATGCTCGACCCCTACGAGGAAGAAGAGGACGACCCCAATGTGAGCGTGGGCTTCAACAAGCAGGTCACGCTGGAAGACGGCCTCTACTTCAAGGAAGGCTTGCAGGATTTTGAGACCGTCCGGCAGGAGCTGGTGGGCGTGAAGCAGGCCCAGAAGGTCTACACCGTCAAGGCAGGCGACACCCTCTGGTCCATCGCACATAACAATGACCTGACCTTCCGTGAGCTGTGCGCCCTCAACCCGGCGTTCAAGGGTGAGCCGCTGAGCGAGACGTCCAGCATCCTTGAGGGCGACCACCTCGTCATCACCAAAGAGGAAGCTGGCCTTGAGGTGCGCATCACCCGCATCGAGACCCATGAGGAAGAAATCGCATTCTCTACGGAGACGACAAAATCCAACGAATATACGAAGGGAACCACCAAGGTGCTCCAGGAGGGCGAGAACGGTCTGCGCCGTGTGACCCTCCAGAACGTCTACGACACCAAGAATATCCTTGTGGACCAGAGCGTGCTTTCCACCGAGGTCATCAAGGAGCCGGTGAACAAGAAGGTGGTCGAAGGCACCAAGAAGGTGACTTCCAGCACCAAGTACATCACCGGCAGCGGCCGGTTCATCTGGCCTGTGCCGAACTACCGCTACTGCTCGCGCTGGTACGGCGGACGCCACAAGGGCGTGGACATCTGCGCCCCGGCCGGTACGCCCATCTACGCCTCCGCAGGCGGTACCGTCACCAAGGCGGGTTACAACAAGGCCGGTGCAGGTACGGGCTATGGTTACTCGGTCATCATCAACCACGGCGGCGGATACAGCTCTGTGTATGCACACTGCCTGTCCCTGACCGTCAGCGCGGGCCAGACCGTCAAGCAGGGCCAGCTCATCGGCTATCTGGGCAGCACGGGCCGTTCCACCGGCAACCACTGCCACTTCGAGATACGTCTCAATGGTTCGTACATTCCCCCGCAGAACGTATTCCCGGGGAAGAAATAATTTTATAAAAAGGAGATAATTATTATGGCTACTCCTCACATCAGCGCCGAAAAGGGCGATTTCGCAAAGACTGTCCTGATGCCGGGCGACCCCCTGCGCGCAAAGTTCATTGCTGACACCTTCCTGAAGGATGTCCGTCAGGTGACGGATGTCCGCGGGATGCTGGGCTTTACCGGCACCTATGAAGGCCGTCCCATCAGCGTGATGGGCAGCGGCATGGGTATGCCCTCCATCGGCATCTATTCCTACGAGCTGTTCAAGTTCTACGATGTGGACAACATCATCCGCATCGGCTCCGCCGGCAGCTACACTGCCGACGCCAAGCTGTTCGACACCGTGCTGGCTACCGGTGCGGTCAGTGAGTCCAACTATGCCCGCGTCCAGAGCGGCAACGACCACGACATCACCTTCCCCAGTGAGGAGCTGAATGACAAGCTGCGCGCCTCCGCCAAGAAGCAGGGCATCAAGCTCATCGAGGGCAACATCCACTCCTCCGACGTTTTCTACCGTCAGCCTTCCGACGCAAAGCCCACCTACTGGGAGCTGCTGCGCGACGAGCGCGGCTGCCTCTGCGTGGAGATGGAGAGCTTTGCTTTGTTCGCCAACGCCGAGACTCTGGGCAAGAACGCTGCCTGCCTGCTGACCATCTCCGACAGCTTTGTCTCCCCGGAGATCACCACCGCAGAGCAGCGCCAGAAGAGCTTCACCGATATGATGAAGGTCGCACTGGGCGCGGAGTATTGATTTAACCATAATACAAAAAGACTGCTGTCGGCCGACAGCAGTCTTTTTGTTTCTCAGGTATCCGTGTAATGACCGTAACAGGACGCAATGATGATGTTTCCATCCTGTTCCCGGTAGACGATGCGGTGGGTGTCGTCGATACGCCGACTCCACCATCCGCTCAAATCTCCCTTCAAAGGCTCGGGCTTGCCGATGCCCTCATAGGTGTTCCGCTGAATGTCTTTTATGAGGGAGTTGATTCGCTTCAGCAGCTTTTTGTCCCGCGTCTGCCAAAGACAATAATCTTCCCACGCTTCCTCTTCCCACAGCAGCCTCATCAGTCCACCTCGATCAGTTCATGTTCGGTGAGCTTGGCTTTGCCGGTGTCAATATCATAGACGATTTGACGGAGATGGTTGATGTTGCTTTCGGAATAGAAGGGATCGGCGGAGACTTCAAAGGGAATCCGATGCTCGCGCGACACTTTCTTTGCAAAAATCGTGAAGGCTGTCGTCATCGAAAGCCCCATCTCGGCACAGACCTCCTCCATGCTCCGCTTGAGGTCGGGGTCCATCCGAAAATTCACGTTGACTGCATTTGCCATTCTGATGCGCCTCCTTTGTAATTCTATTATATTCATTTGTAATGACAAATGCAAGAGCTGTCATTGCATAATGCTGCGTAATTATCGCCGCTTGCACTTCTTAAAAGAATGATTTATACTTAAATACACGACACAGAAGGGAATGAGGCCGATGAACAGAGAAACGGTGAACATGGTGCGCAGTCCGATTTCTGTGGAGGGGAACATCCGGCTTGTTCCGTATTATCCGGCCTACGATACAGCACTTGCGTGGTATCAGGATGCACAGCTCTGCAAACAGGTAGATAACAGGGACTTCGTTTATGATTTGCCACTGCTGAAGCGGATGTATCATTATCTGGACACACACGGGGAACTGTTTTATATCGAGTATCGGGGTGTGCTTTGTGGTGACGTCAGCCTGCGGACGACCGGCGAGCTGGCCATCGTCATCTGCAAGGAGTACCAGAATAAACACATCGGGCGGAAGGTCATCGAAAAAATGCTGGAGCTGGCTCGGGAAAGGGGCTTGGCGGAGTGCTTCGCGCACATCTATTCCTTCAATACCCAGTCGCAGAAAATGTTTGAATCCATTGGCTTCGTCCCACAGGACGAAGAACGCTATATCTACAAATTGCAAAAAGGAGAACCGACCATGACAAAACTGACTCTGGAAGAAAAGCAGGAGCTCATCCGGATGGCCCTTGCGGCCAGGGAGAGAGCTTACACGCCTTACAGCGACTTTATGGTGGGTGCGGCCCTGCGCGCCGAGGATGGCCGCATCTTCACCGGCTGCAACGTGGAGAACGCCGCCTTTACCCCCACCAGCTGCGCCGAGCGGACGGCCCTGTTCAAGGCTGTGGCCGAGGGCGTGACCAGGTTCACCGACATCGCCGTGGTGGGTGCGCGCCGAGGCGAAGTCAACAAGCAGATCACCTCGCCCTGCGGCGTCTGCCGTCAGGCACTGTTCGAGTTCGGCGGCCCGGAGCTGAATGTCATTATGGCAAAAAGCCCGGACGATTTCATCGAGCGCAGCATGGACGAGCTGCTGCCCTTCGGCTTCGGCCCCTCCAACGTGGCAGGCAACAAGGCTGTGGAAGGCTGAACGCAGCTGCGCGAAAAAGGCCGGGCGGAGCGGATCTTCCGGGATAAGTGTGATTTTTATACAATTTTGATAAAATAATTGTAAATGTTTTGTAATCGGAAAAGGCTTGCATCTGTCACTTCTTCCCGCTATACTTGAGCCAGTAAATGTGCAAGTGCGCACATTTCGTCAACAAAACGCGATTATATTAAAATAAAAGGAGAGTTTTCATTATGATGATTTCTCGTCGTAACTTCCTGGCAGTGGCTGGCGCCGCTGCTGCTGCCGCTGCTCTGACTGCCTGCGGCGGTTCTTCTTCTTCCACTGCTTCCTCTGCAGCTGCCTCCACCAGCGCAGCCGCTTCCACCGCTGAGGGCGGCGAGAAGATCGTGAAGGTCGCTCTGACCTGCGACACCGGCACCATCGACGATGAGAGCTTCAACCAGGCCTGCTGGACTGCTGTTTCCGGCTACATGGGCGATGACTGCCAGTACTACATCCCCG
>OGES01002604.1_pt1 | contig 11766 bp, 9 predicted proteins | sample 1570711 | NCBI WGS metagenome assembly OGES01 (sample SAMEA2582133, study PRJEB24529) | metagenome | biome: Human gut stool | place: China | collected 2011 | reverse complement strand
CCGTCCCGCCTTCAAAGGTCACATCCCGCAGCGATACATTTTGCGTATGATCGTCTACGCTGTCCACTTCAAACTGCCGCCCATCTATGGTCAGGCGTGTGCCGATGGAGAGCGGTTCGGGGACTTCCGGTTCCATGGGCATTACGGGCTCCGGTGGCGTTGGCATGTTTTCCTCGGAGGGTGTCGCAGCTTCCCGCACCAACGCCGCTGTCGGCTCATTGGGTGCGGTCGGTGTCAGTTGCCCATCATGCCGGTGATTGAACAGGCTGAACTCACCGTTTACATAGGCATAAAGTTGAAAATGAGTTTCATGGACAAATTCATAGTGGCGGTCATCTTTTTGCATTTCACCCAACCGGGCATTCAATGCGTCCATGAGCCACATTGCAGTGGACTTATCCTGCAATTCTTCTTCAATCAGCGGTACCGCCTGATAATAATCCATACCCATGTAATAGGGACGCGGCACATTGTCCGGTGCATCGTACAGGCTGGAGTAAATGGCCCGCGCCACCTGTCTCCGCTCATATTCCGGGATCTTTGCGATGGCGTCCTCGCCGGGGAATCGTTTCTGCGCGATCAGGCGCTCATACTCCTTGACCACATTGGGGATGGTCAGATGGACGGTATCATATTTCTTGAAATTATAGTCGCGCTCATACTCCAGCCCTTTTGATGTTTTCGTGTGCTGGTATCCGGCACGGCCACCGCCGCTGTACTCACCAAAGCTGCCCTTGATGAATTTCTGATGTTCCTCCGGCGTGTGAGGATAGCAGAAGTGAGAATATACGGCCAGTCGGCTATCCAGATGGTCACAGAGGAAAAAACCGTCGATCTCGTCTTGTGTGATGAACATTTTGCACTGACGCAGGAAGCTGGGCTGAGCATCAAAGTGCCGTTCCTCGTATGGCAGGTCGTTGAGGATGATGCCGATGCGGTGGGTGCTATACGCTGAAAGACGGTAACGCAGAATGGATGGATCATCATAATAAGCGTAGAGAAAAGCGTGGTATTCCTGCGCCAGCATTTGTAGGCCACCATCCGTCTTTGCGAACGCGACCATGTCCTCGTCCAGTTCCGGGTAGCCCTTGTGCTGGTCGTGGATGGCCAAAGTCTGCGGGAGCAGCCCCATGTCCCTGCCTTCCTTGGTCAGGTCGCGGGCTGTCATCAAAAGTGCGTCCATCGCTTCGTGCAGCACCTTGTCAGGGGCCTGCGCCAGTTCGGCGGCGGAGAGATAGATCCCGGCCCGTAGCAGCCCCAAGATGCGGCCCGCCGCCAGTCCCCATGAGACCACGGTTTTGCTGTATCCAGTGCGGACGCTGTCCCCTTGGGCGAGGTGGATACCATCTTCCATAAACCACACGGCGTATTTGCGGCCCTCGTACTCGATGCCGCGCCCATTTCCCGTGCCAAACTCCCGGCGCAGAAACGCTATATTTTCCTGTTCAGAATGCTCCCGCATATAGAACACCGCAATGCGTTCGGCGCTGCCGGGTTCGTTTCCGGCTGTGTAAAGCGCCTGGTCGATGACCTCCTGCGGCACCGTGCGGGCCGGGGCCAGAATGCCGGTGGCTGTGTCTGCCGGAGCCTCGTACACCGGGGCGTCGCCGCCCATATCGAATAGGGCAAGCTGCTCTGCGACGATTGGGGCGTTTTGCAGGCCCAGCTTGATCTTGTACTCGCCGCGCTCGATCAGGCCCTCGGTCATTTCGGTGATGACCGACCATGAAAAAACGGACTCCGAGGTGCGGGAGAGGTAGCTGCCCTCCCACATCAATAGTCCGTCTTTCTCGGCATGGTAGCCTGTCCGAACACCGTCGGTCAGGACTTCCACCCATATATCGTTGTAGCTGTTTTTGAGAAATTCCGTCCGTTCTGCAAGATTCTTGTGCGCCTGAAAGTATTCAAAGATCTCCTGCCGCTTGTGCTTGCGCCCGCCGTCGTCCAGCAGATTCGCTTCAATGAGATGCATATCCAGAAAGGCGGGCAGTTCTGCGGTATTTTGCTGTGCGGTGTCATGCTCCAGCGCAAAGGCTGCTGCCTGTTCCTGCGCCTTTTCGTCCGGGTAATCACCGTAGACACGGAGGCACTGGCGTGTTTCGGCATCATAGACGGCAGCGCCGTCATAGGCAAAACCGTCTTCCTCCATCGTACCGGCAACATAGCCCTGCGCCGCGGCCTCCGCTTCTTCCAGCGTTTGATAGTCCAGCTTATCGTCAAAGCCGTTTTCAAAATGGTGATAGGCTGCGACCTGATAGGGCTTGAACGGGCTATGGTCTGCTGCGTTTACCAGCTTCGGATAAGTTTCCTCTAAAAGCTCCTGATGCAGCCGGTTATGGAAGGCTGGCATATCAAAGTAGAGCTTTGCAAGCTGCAAATCGCTGCTTTCGTTGACAATGCGCCGGATTGCGTCTGCCCCTTCCATAATGGCATTTTCACGATCTGAATTGCGGCAGGCATTGACAAATGCTGTGTCTTTTACCAATGCAGCAGCAACCGTTTGCTTGTACTGCTCGAACAGTTCTTTTATGGTTGGTTGTGCCGCATCTATAACAGCAGAGGCAGGAAGTTCATCACTTCCTGCCTCTGTGGGTTCTTCGGTTGTCAGGCGTAGATCAGGTCGCTGAGCACCAGTTCCTCCGCGCTGTGCCGGAGATTGTTCATCAGGCCCGTCCAGCGCATGGGATCGGTCGCTTTCAGCTCCTCCGTCACGCCCTCGGCTCTCGCCATCTGCGCCACGGTCTGCTCCACCATCTTCCGCGCGGTCTGCTCGATCTCTGTCAGATGCTCCGTCAGCTTGCCGCTGGTCTTGAGGTTGGTGTAAAGCACTCTGCGGCGCTTCTTCAGGTACTCCCTCCGCAGCTCCGCGTACTTGCCCAGATGCACCTCCGGCGTCTGCGGCATCAGCAGGTTCGGCACCTGAAAGCCGTTCTGCATTCTGTAAGTGATCTCCATACTGTTTGCTCCTTTCTCGGCCTGCTTCGTGTTGTTCTGTGTGGTCATCATATCTGCTTTTTTCACGGTTTGCAAAAAACTGATCCCGCTGGGCCCGCATGACTGTGCGGCTGATCTCCCGCAGGCCCATCTCCGCGATGTCGCTGGTGGCGATGCCCAGGGCGTTGATGGTGGGCGGTGTGTTGAATTCGTAAACATGGGCAAATTCGTCAGCAGTGAAATAATCGTCCGCCCGCAGGCCCAGCCGGGTCATCAGCATATAGGCCACGCTGACCTCCAGCGCGTCCCGGTAGAACGCCTCCAAATTGAGGTCGTCCAGTTCCTCCAGCAGACTGTCCTCCCGGCACTCCCGCAGGTCTTGCAGGTAGTCCGTGAAGTTGTCCGCCACGGCGTTGTGGCAGGCGGAGCGCACGGCGTCCGCCAGATTTTCTTTTTCGGCAAGGTTGCCGAAGGTGGCCTCCAGCGTTTCGATGACCTCCGGCTCAAAGGCCGGGTGCATCGTCCAGATAGGCAGTGGACGGGCAAAGCGGGACGCATGGGTGTCCGAAACATCAAAATAGAGCTTCAGGCAGTTTTGACCGTCATCACCAAATACGGCAATGCTCTTGGCCCCGCGATTCACCCAGCGGCCAAACTGACGATTCCAGCGTTCCATCTCAAGGACCGCCGTGGCGTCCGGGCGCTGGGCGTAGATCAGAATTTGATCATCGAAGGGGCATTTGTAGTTATAGCAGGCCGCGCGGAGAAAGCCCGTCCAGCTTTGATAGCTGCCGGTAACGCTCTGCACAGTCTGATCGTACAGCTCGGTGATGAGCTGAAATTTGGTAGGCAAGTTGGCACCTCCTATCTCTCCGGCTCCGCCCGCTTTTTTACTGCAAGCCGGTCATTCTTTTGCTGTTCTTTTTGGGCCTTTTCAAATGGCTTCCGCTGATAGCAATAAATATAAAACTGGTAATCACCTTTAACTGGCGTACAGCGGAGCATATACACATACCGCTTTGTTTTCACCATGAATCCGCAAGAGGGAAGCAACGCACCCTTGATGGCGCAGATCTGCTCATACCGGTTGCAGTAGCGTTTCATGCTGTCAAAGTCCCGCAGCGGGGAGCCCGGCTGCTCCCGCAGCCAGTTTACGGTACGGTCAATGTCGGCCTTAAACTCCGGTGTGTTCAGCCTGTCTGCCTGGTGGGGCCACCATGTTGTATAAAACTGCTTGCCGCTGCCAAAATCACCACGCAGGTGTCCCACACAGCCCGCAGACTTGTCCTGCTCCTCACTGCGGGAGAAATAGAGAGCGTGCAGCGCAGGCTCATTGACGCTGTAAAAGTCAATGACATCTTTCTCGCTGGCGGGATATTTCTCCTGAAATTCCGCAAGGGTACGGCATCCGCCATCTTGAAAGGAAAGGCTGCCGCTCTCCAGCGGAATCCACCCATCAATGGGAAGCTGGAACGGCTCACGAGTGAGGACAGTGCCATAGAAATTGACCATGAGGTTTCGGGCCAACTCCCTCGGTTCTCCCCAATCCTCATCCCCGTGGCGCAGCTCGTAGCGATATACGCCCTCTGGCACGGTGGCCCGATCAATGCGGCATTCCGTAAACAACGCCGGTCGGTCAAAAATCGTGACCTCCTGGTAGGTCACCTTCTGTGCGTCATAGCTCATCTGGCTTCACCTCGTTCTTTGTGTTTCTTTTGCACTCTCTGTTGTTCTAAAAACTCCGGGACCTCCTTGAAACCGATGGTATCTGCGTAGTAGGCGGTTTTCTTTCCACCTTGCGTCAGTACCACGATGTCGCTTACGGACATGGAACGCATCCGATGGGCAAAGGGGCGGGAATCCCTGTTGTGCTTTGCCCACAGATCCTCCAGCGAATTTCCCTTTGCGTACATACCGGCGTAAGAACGCTGATAATCAGCGCTCTGGAGTTTCCCCTTTGCCGCCGCGTAAGACCGGAAATAGTAGTCCACATCAGCGGTTGCGGGGATTTGATAGATTTCATAGGTGCCGATCTCGCCGCTGATTTTCGGCGCGCTGGGAACATAGGTGTTGCCGTTACGTTCCTGCATTTCTGCAAACTCACAAATATGATAGGCGGAGTTGCCGACGCAGACATGGCAATCGTCAATGTACTTACAGGGCAAAACCATCTTTTCACCGTCAAAGCGGGTAATGACGATACTTTCCCCGTCCTTGATGGTAAAGAGCGTGTGGTATTCGCTGTCAATGAAGCGAATCACGCGTTGGTCCTTATTAGGGTTTGGAAAGGCGATAACGCCCATGATGTTTACGGGTTCACGGTTGGTCATCTGGCTTCACCTCTATCTTTTTTCGGCTCAGTACGCTTTTTTTCATATTCTCTCAGCTTTTCTTTCGCCCAATCCGGTATCTTTTCTGGATTGGCAACGCCGAGGACATCGGTAATGTCCCACCGGCATCGTTCACCGGAATACAATTCCTCGAAGTAAACCGCACGCCCGCGTGCGTCGGGTGTGCAGCCAAATCCACTCAGCGCGAAGCCGAGTTGACAGTCTGCTGTGCGGTATTCTGGAGCAAGGCTGGTGGGGCGGAGAACGATCAGCTTGCCTTGCAGAGATTCCTCTGATGGAGGAAGGCAAGCCTCCGCGCCTAAAACGGCATAGGGGACATTTCGGGCCGCACGGAATGCTTTGACTTTTTCGACCTGTGCCTGCAAGCGATTCAAAAAGGTTTCTGCAATTTCCAGATAACTCTTACAGGCAAGTGCTTCGGGATACATTGTTTCTCCGAGAAAATTGTACTGCTGATAGCAGGTCATATAGGTTTCGTCCTTTGGATTGAACCCCATAAGCAGGACGCGCCCACCCATACGAATGGACTGTATGATCTCGTAGTCACCGGCTTTGTCGGGTTCTGCGCTTTTCTGCTCCCTGTACCCAAGCCGCTCCGCTTTATCCCGCAAGATAAGGTCTTTGAGATACGCGCCCTTTTCGGGCTGCTGTTCAAACCAATCTCGGACTTCTCCATCGCCAAGGGAAAGCTGGAAAGTAAATCTCATGATTTTGCTGCGATATTCGTCATTCTTTTCTTTTCGTTTCTGATAGTTCGTCATCTGGCCTCACCTTGTTCTTTCTTCAGCGCGGTGTGCTGGTGTTCTTGCTGCGCTATATAATCTCTCTGCTTTTTGTACTCATTTCCGGTCCGTTCACAGAAGTCCTCGATGCAGGAAGAACGGTCAGAGCGGTAATGGCCCCAAAAGAAGTTGGGCGGACCATCGCCATCGTTTTTGCAGTTGCGCTGCCATGTGACAAAGGGGGCAGGGGCTTTTTCACATTCGCCCATGACAAACTCGGCACTGCTGACGCGGACGCGGGCGGTGATGTGGTATTCCTGATTGACCATTTCCCCCACTACATAGCTGCCGTGTTCTAACTGGACGGTGCAGCTCCCGTTTTGTGCAAAGGTCGCTGTCACCGGCATGACCGGTACTCCACATACCATATCCGGCAGCATGATGAACTGAGACCTTTGGCCCATCAGCTCTTGCGGCAGTTTGTCCATGGGCAGATAAAAGTGCTGTTTGCCCATGATCTCATAGCACAGTAAGAAACTGCTGACGGGATAGTACACGCTCATGATTGGGTCTTTGATATGGCCTTGGACGATGCTGGAATTCACATATCTTGCGTTGTCCAAATACCATTGCGGGTTTGCGCCCGGTGTATTCCAGCCGAACATGGAGCCTGCCAGCATTGCCGCTTCCTGAATATCCGTAATGCCGCGCCGCGCATTATGGCTGCTGGCGATCTCGCGGTTTTCCTCCCGGCTGCCGGTGTCCCACTCAGAGGGATAATAGCCGCGCTCACCGCACCGGATGATAATAAGCTGCCCGCTGGACGGCAGAATGGAAAAACAGGTTTCCGGCAGGTCATTCCTGCGCATCGGTTCATTCCTCATCGCGCCTGCTCCTGCTGCCGCTTGCGGTGCCAGCCTTCCAGCAGCTTGATGATGACATCTTCCATCTGCTTTGGGGTGTAGCTGGCGGGGAAGTATTTTTGCAGTCGATCATTTCGGATGGTGACTTTGCGTTCCAGCGGTTTTTCCTCCCGCATGATGAGGTCGATGATGTTGTTTTCCAACTTGCCCTCGGCGCTGAGCTGCTTGAGCCGCTGGGCCTGTCCCAGCGACGGGGATACCTCGTCGCGCTCCATGACCAGCAGGAGGTAGGTCTGTTCTTTTTCGGACAGGTGGGAGAGGAAATCCGCTGCGGGAACGAACTTGAGCGTTCCTGCGTCCACCGCGTCCAGCAGAGGGGGGATTAACTTGTTCAGCCGCACATAGCGTTGGATTGAAGTTACATTGTCAGTCGCTTGCTCAGCGAGGATTCTTACCGATGTTTTCTTGTTTAACTTCTCTCCAAGTTGGAGAGAAGTTAAATCTGTCCGCTGTCCCTGCCGTTTCATGGCGTCCAGCTTCAGCTTGTAGGCTTTGGCTTTCTCGCTGGGCAGCAAGTCCTCGCGGTTGATGTTATAGTCCACAACAAGGATGTCCGCCTCCTCGTCACTGTAATTGCGGACGATGACAGGACGGGTATCCAGCCCCACCGCTTTTGCGCAGTAATCGCGCCTGTGGCCGGAAATGATCTCATACCCGCTGCTCTCACGGGGGCGAACGATCAGCGGCTCAGCGATGCCGATGTGCTCAATGCTGTCCATGAGCCGCACCAAGTCAGGCGTGGGGCGGTCAATGGTGTACGGCTGGCGGGAGTATGGGAAAACCTCTGCTGCGGGAACGATCTGGATGCGCTCCTGCCGGTCAGCTTCACGCTCTGCGTCTGTTTTGAACAGGTCATCGTACCGGGTCAGCTCGATGCCGCTTAATTTGCTTGCCATGGCTCAACACCTCCCTCGTCAGATTTTCATACGCCAGCGCCGCCTTGCCGCTGCGGTCGTGGTCGTAAATACTTTTGTTTTCCACACTGATCTCTGCCGCCTTGATGGACCGGGGGATTTCGCTTGCGAACACATGACCGCCATAGGTTTTGCGGATGAGCGCGTTGATCTCCCGCGCCAGTGTGGTACGGCTGTCCACCATCGTCAGCACAATGCCGTCCACCTCCAGCTTCGGGTTGAGCTGCCGTTTCACGCGGGTGATGGTTCGCAAAAGCTGTTCCAGCCCCTTTGCAGGGAGATATTGCGCTTGCACGGGGATAATCACGCTGTCCGCCGCGGTCAGGGCGTTGATGGTCAGCATACCGAGGGACGGCATACAGTCGATGAGTGCGTAATCGTAGCGGTCTGCCACGGTGGACAGATATTGCCGCAGCACCGTTTCGCGGCTCATGGTGTTGACCAGCGTAACCTCCAGTGCCGACAGTTCGATATTGGCGGGGACAAGGTGGACGCCGGACGGGTGGGGCAGAATGCCCTCGCCGGGGGCGATGGGCTGCTCTGCGATGATCTTCTCCATCAGCGTGGAGAGCGTTGGGGATAATTCGTCAGGCTGTGACCAGCCTAACATCTGCGTGAGATTGCCTTGTGCATCGGCGTCGATCAGCAGGACTTTTTTACCTTGCCGAGAAAGACCAATGCCGAGGCTGGCGGCTGTGGTGGTCTTACCCACGCCGCCCTTCTGATTTGCCAGTGCGATTGTTTTCACGGGTTCGATGCTCCTTTCAGTCGTAAAATGGGTTTCAAAAAAGCAGAGCTGTTCGCTCTGCCTATCCGCTGTCGTGGAAGTCGTGATTCACTTTGGCGCGGTAGTAGCTGCCGCAGGTAGCCGAGGCGTTGAACAGCATCTCCAGCAGATAGGCTTTGATGTTGCGAATGTCCGCGGTGCTCTCCCGCAGGCAGTCCAGCACATACTCGATGTGGGAGGAATCCAGCTTCAGAAACCGCTCCTTCACCAGTGCCGTATAAAGCTGCTTTCCGCCGATCCGCATAAAGCTGCCCTGTGTGCAGAGGACCTCCAGCATGAGGTCCGCGATCTCGTCGATGTCGTCATAGGGATGCTGCCGGCGCAGGTGGTCATACTCGATGTTCTTCCGAATCTCTTTTCGGTATCCCTCAATCACCTCCTCCGGCTGCGCGCCCGGATGGATAGATGAATCAGTATTACTCAACTCAGTATTATTCTTATCAGTCTTATTACACTCGGTTTTTCCGAGGTCTTGACTTCTGATTTTCCGAGGTTCAGACTTCGGTTTTTCAGAACTCTTGACTTCGGTTTTTCCGAAGTCTGGATTTCGGCAGCTCGGAGGCTCCGCTTTCGGTGTATCCTCGCCTGGTTCGTCCTCCATGCCCATGAAGCGGAGAACATAGATTTTCGCCGGTCTGCCAAGCCCCTGCTTGACCCGCCTAATGAGGCCAACGCCTTTGGCACTGTCCAGCTCCGCGAACAGCTTGACCGCCTTATCCGTCTTGCAGCAGAGCTGTTCGCACGCCTCCTCCAGCGTAAAGTAGATGTACACATGGCCGTCATCGTCCATCCAGCCGTTTCTCATGGACAGGCTCATGCGGTCCAGCATGAGGCCATACAGCAGCTTCGCGTCGGTGGAGAGCCGCCGAAAGTACGGCTCGGTGATCAGGAGCTTGGGGATGCGGAAAAAGGCGTATTGCTCGGCGTCCATGCCAAGATGGTACGCAAAGATCGCCTGCGGCATATCTGACACCTCCGTTCTGCCACAGATTTTATCTATCTCTCAACGGCGGTCTGTGGTATAGTAAAAGGGAGCATTGCCACGCAATGCTCCCTTACCGTAACCGGACCTGCCGGTGGATTCTTATTCAGTTTGACTTAACACATCACTGTCAGCCGTTTGTCAAATAATTGTGTTTCCCGCATGGGGGTTTCCCTTGATTTTGCCCTTATCAGCTCACGCGGTCAAGGGTAACAGCGTATAAAAGAAGATAATTTCGGGTGGTCTTGATTTCTCAATAAACCCAGTGATTTCAATGCTTTGCGCCGATTTTGACGGTTGCTTATAACCGCTAATAACAGATGAAATATTTGGGCGGTGCGAATTCTGAATTCTTTTTCTAGCATCTTGAGCAGATTCAAAAACACCAACTCTAAAATGTGCCACTGATTTATCGTTTTTTAAATATGTTTTTTCATCAAACAACTTTGCTATTATCAACTTAAATATTTCATCAAAAGCATTAGCACCTTCATGTGCCTTAACATGATCTTCACATTCTTTTACAATTGACAAAAAATCATTTAAAGGATATAGTTCTTCCCTTGTAATAGGATTATCAACATCTGCCAAATTCTCCGACTTAGACGGAATATTCCTTAACTCTCTCCACTGCACTTCTTCTTCCACTCCTGTTGGCTCAGTTCTAAGAAGATATACGTGTGGTGGTATTCCATTACTCCATAAACCAATCCTACATCCAGTTGCATTTTGATATACTTTTAGCTGTTCTATTCCATCTTTTCTATTCGGTTTCTTCACTTCAATAAAAACTCTAGGAGTTTTCTTCGTTTTATCAGTATATACTACTATATCAGCCCTTTTTTTTGCTTCCGTAGATCCAACAATAACTTTAACTTCAACTGAAATCTGTTCAAAAGCATAACCATACGAATCTCTTAAACGGTATATCCACCACTGACGCACTTTTTCTTCTGGCTTAGCTTTCAGCAGCTTCTTTCGTATAGGGCAAAAAACATACTCTTCATTATTATATTCATAAACACAAAATTCTTTTGGTGCCTTATTAGGCTTTTCTTTTATTTTGTACGTCTTATATTCCATTTTATCCTCCAACATGTTAATTTTATTACCTATTAAAGTCTGTTTTCTGTACAATAACTTTTTCCGCTTCTATCAATGCCGTTCTTCGCACAAATTCACTATATGATGAATATGCTTCTAATTCGGCAGCTTTTTTAATTTTCTCTAATTCTTCTTCACTAACTCTAATGCTCATAGAAATTGTCTTATTCATTTCAAAGCCCTCCTATGTTCAACATTATACCATTCATGTGCAACATTTACAATACAAATCACTACATGCAAAATCAAAAAATAGCAGGCTATTTTACACCTGCTACTGCATCATTTATTCATAAGAAAGCCATACATTTCATTCCATCATTTCACTTTCCTCATCCACCCCCCGTCCAAAACGCCCCGTGTTTCGGCGTGTAAGCCATTGTGTGCGATCTTTCTCGGAAAGCTGGGTGTGTTACCCGCTTTCACCCGCGAAAGCGAACGTGGGCCGTTTGTGCGAGAGGCTGAAAAACGCGATGAAAGATGGTCTGAGGTAGAGCTGTTGCTGATAGTGGGTGGTCACAGAGAACCGGGAAATGTATGTATATAAAAGCGTGGCGGAACAAAAGGAATTTCGCTGACAGCACAAAGCCGTGCTGTGGCCGAAGGAGGGAAGGCCCCGTGTTTCGCCGTGTGTGCCCTTGCGTGCGATTTTTCTCTGAAAGCCGAGTGTGTACACCCTTTCGTTCGTGAAAGCGAACGTGGGCCGTTTGTGCGAGAAGTTGAAAAACGCGATGAAAAGCGGTTTGGGGATAAAATTTATGGCAGCAGCTTTGCCAGATTTTTCTCATTTGCTGATGTTGAGGGTTTACAAAGAACCGGGAAATGTATGTATATAAAAGCGTGGCGGAGTAAAAGAAATTTCGCTGGCAGCACAGGCCACACTGTGGTCGAGAGAGGGAAGGCCCCTGTTTCGGCGTGTAAGCCGCTGTGTGCGATCCTGTTGGCAAAGGCGAGTGTGTACTCGCTTTCACTCGTGAAAGCGAACGTAGGCCGCTTGTGCGAGAAGTTGAAAATCGGAATAAGAAGCGGTTTGAAACAGCGTTGTGGCG
>OGES01002595.1_pt1 | contig 11823 bp, 6 predicted proteins | sample 1570711 | NCBI WGS metagenome assembly OGES01 (sample SAMEA2582133, study PRJEB24529) | metagenome | biome: Human gut stool | place: China | collected 2011 | reverse complement strand
CAAATCCTCTCCTCACCAAAGGGTTCGGATTTTGCTTCGCAAAACAAGGAGGATTATATGAAAGCTAAAAAAATTGTATCACTGCTTTTGGTAGCTGCGATGACAGTTTCCATGGCAGCCTGTGGGGGAAATGATCAGGCAAGCAACACAAAAAATGACACAGCAGCAGATAATGCTGTGGACGAAGCTGGCACAGAGACTGGAGACGCTTCTTCCGATGAGGCGGATGCTGAGGATCTGGCAGACATCATTCCGGAGGAGACAGTAACTCTTGATGTATTCGACCAGTTAGCAAACTATTCCGGAGAGCAGATCGGCTGGTTCGGTCAGATCATGTTGGACAAATTCAATGTAAAATTAAATATCATTCCGGATTCCGACGGTGTATATGAGACACGTATGGAGTCAGGAAATCTTGGAGACCTGGTTCTCTGGGGAAATGACTCCGATGAGTATCAGCAGGCAGTGAGCAAAGGAATGCTCTTTGACTGGAATGAGGATGATATCTTAAGCGATTATGGTCCATACATCAAACAGAATATGCCATATGCATTACAGAAAAATGCAGACCTTTCCGGCGGTACGGTTTATGGATTCGGATTTGATGTTGCAAGAGATGCAACAGCACGTCAGGATTTCATGTATACCTGGGATTTAAGATGGGATCTTTACAAAGAGTTAGGATATCCTGAGATCAAAACATTAGATGATATGGTAGATGTATTGGGTCAGATGAAAGAAATCTGCCCGACAGATGATAATGGAAAAACAACTTACGGTGTTTCCTTATTTAACGATTGGGATGGAAATATGGTAATGTTCGTAAAATCAACAGCAACTGCTTATTATGGATATGATGAATTCGGTTTTGGTCTTTATGATCCGGAGGAGCAGGTATTCCATCCGGTGTTAGAGGAGAATGGACCTTATCTTACATGCTTAAAATTCTATAACAATCTGTTTCAGAAAGGATTACTTGATCCTGACTCACAGACACAGGGATATGATGGTATGCAGGAAGATTACCAGAACGGTGGAGCATTCTTAAATGTATTCAACTTCTTAGGTTCTACTTTCTACAACTCAGATTCACATGCACAGGAAGGAAAAGCAATGTATCCTTGCCCACCGGAAGATGCAACCCCGATCTGCTATGGTCAGAATATCTATGGTGGAAACCGTATCTGGTCTATCGGTGCTAAGACAGAGTATCCGGAATTGTGTATGGCTATCTTAAACTGGTTATCTACTCCGGAAGGACGTATGACAGCTGAGTATGGTCCAAAGGATGTCTGCTGGTACTATGATGAAAATGGAAAAACACAGTTTACAGATTTAGGACGTGCAGCTAAGACAGATATCAGCACACAGATGTCTGATGGTTACAGCGGAACATTTGATGATGGTTCCTTTAAAATGAACAACACAACATGGGCACTTGATTCCTTAAATCCTGATTCAAACGGTGAGACATACAACTATCGTAAATGGGCTAGTTTTGCAACAGATGCAAATTCTGACATTGAGCAGGATTGGAGAGATAAGACCGGTTTTGCAACAGCAGATGAGTACATGGGATCAAGACCTTACAAACTTTCTCTTGGTACAACATACTCTGAGTCTGTAAAATCTGATGAGTTAAATGTATTATGGACACAGGTTGCTGAGTGCATCAAGACAAATTCATGGAAAGCAATCTATGCTAAGACAGATGCTGAATACGACCAGATCGTTTCTGATATGATCTCTCAGGCAAAAGATTACGGCTATGATGAGTGTATCGCATTCCAGGAGAATGAAGCATCACTTAGAAAAGCAGCTGAGGACGCAGTAAAAGAGACAATCAAATAACGATGCGATGAAAAACAATAGATGGCATGTTACGTAAAGACGTCTGTTGTTTGAAAAGACAGACCTGAGCAAAGGATCCGGACAAAACGTCCGGATCGCCCCGGTCTGTTTTCATCATACTGGATATATTCGTAAAAATCCTGTATGATGAAAGCAGATCAGACAGTAAAAATAAATAAAAGAGAGAAGTGCATTTACAGCACTCTGGATCGGAGGAAAAGATGAAAATTTTCAGTGTGGACAGTCCGTTATACCGTTTTTTGAGCAGATTGTTAGATATTTTAAAATTAAATTTTTTGTGGATTCTAGGAAGTATACCAATTTTTACGATCGGTGTATCAACGACAGCAGCAATGTCAGTTGCACTAAAATTAGCGGATGATGAGGAAGGTTATATTGCAAAATCTTATTTTGAGGCATACAAGGCAAACTTTAAGCAGGGAGTTCCGATGGGACTGATCTTTCTGATTGCGTGGTATGCGGTGTATCTTGATTTCCAGCTTTTTGGAGCGGTGAAAAACAATCCGGTCATTTTGCTGATCATTGGTATGGTCTCCGTATTTCTTGTGATCATTGCGATGATCTATGCATTTCCGCTGTTGGCAAGATACGAAAATACAGTGATCCGTACCATTCAGAACTCTATGGATATTTCAAGAAAATATTTTGGAAAAACGCTGATCTTAGTGATACTTGTTGCTGCGGAAGTGCTGATTTTCCAGTATAATTCCACGATGATATTCCTTGGAATCTTATTTGGTCCTGGATTTATCATTTATACGGTTGCAGCAGTGAGTAAACGTATTTTTCTGCAGATCGAGCGTGTGAATCGTGAGGGTGAATAAGAGATTGTCAATTTTTGGACAGTTCACTATTTAAAAAAGCAGATAAAATATATTTATAGGCAATGAAAAAATATAAAAAGGCAAGAGGAGTAAAGAGATGATCGAGAGCAGCAAAGTACATAAAATTTTATACGGCGGAGACTATAATCCGGAGCAGTGGCCGGAAGAGATCTGGAAAGAGGATATGCGCATGTTTAAACTGGCGCATATAGATGTTGTGACTTTAAATGTGTTTAGCTGGGCAGCATTGCAGCCGGATGAAGTTACCTATGATTTTTCAAAACTGGATAAGATCATGGAATATGTAAAAGAAAACGGATTAAAAGTCTGCTTTGCAACCTCAACAGGTGCGCATCCGGCATGGATGGCAAGAAAATATCCGGATATCCTGCGTGTGGAGCATAACGGTATGAAACGTAAGTTTGGAGCACGTCATAATTCCTGCCCAAACAGTCCGACCTACCGGAAATATTCCGTGGCACTGGCTGGAAAACTTGCAGAGCGTTATAAAGATTATGACAATATCGTTGCATGGCATATTTCCAACGAATATGGCGGAGAATGTTATTGTGAAAACTGTGAAAAAGCATTCCGTGTATGGCTGCGCAAAAAATATAAGACGATCGATGAGTTAAACCGTGTGTGGAATACTTGTTTCTGGAGCCATACATTTTATGACTGGGATGATGTCGTTCTGCCGGATATGCGTTCGGAGGAATTTAACTGGGATGGTATCCGCACAAACTTCCAGGGAATTTCGCTCGATTACCGCAGATTTAATTCAGACAGTATTTTAGACTGTTATAAGTTAGAGCGTGATACGGTAAAAGCATATACACCGGACATTCCGGTTACCACGAATCTGATGGGATTTTATCCGTCATTAGACTACCAGAAATGGGCAAAAGAGATGGATTTTATCTCCTGGGACAGCTATCCGTCATTTGGTGCAGAAACAGAAAACAATGCGATGGCGCATGATCTGATGCGCGGGTTAAAGGGCGGAAAACCGTTTGCACTGATGGAGCAGACACCGAGTGTGAGCAACTGGCATACTTATTGTGCCCTGAAACGTCCGGGTGTGATGCGTTTATACAGCTATCAGGCAGCAGCGCATGGAGCAGACACGGTCATGTTTTTCCAGATGCGCAGAAGCATAGGTGCCTGTGAAAAATATCATGGTGCAGTGATCGACCATGTTGGTAATGAAAATACAAGGGTATTCCGTGAGATTACGGCGCTTGGGGAAGAACTTGAAGGACTTTCGGATACATTGCTTGGCGCACGTACTCCGGCAAAAGTGGCAATGGTGTTTGACTGGGATAACTGGTGGGCAACCGTGCTGTCCGCAGGACCAAGCCGATGCATCAATTATTATGAAGAAATCTATCAGTATTATAAAGCATTGTTGAATCTTCATATTCCGATGGATTTTGTTGGTGTGGATGATGAACTGTCCGGTTATAAAGTTGTGATCGCACCGATGTTATACATGTGTAAAGACGGTTATGATGAAAAAATCCGTGCATATGTCAAAGCAGGCGGAACCTTCTTGACATCCTATTTCAGTGGCTATGTGGAAGATCATGATCTTGTTATTACAGGCGGATATCCGGGCAGACTGCGCGATATCTTAGGCATCTGGGTGGAAGAATCCGATGCCATCCCGGAGGGGAATATCGGAATGAAACACACTTTTGCATACAAAGATGTCACTTACCCGGCTGAAGTACTCTGTGACCTCTTACACACCGAAGGTGCAGAAACGCTTGCCGTTTATGACAATGATTTTTATGCCGGAATGCCGGTACTGACCTGCAATTCCTTTGGAACAGGAAAAGCCTGCTACGTTGCAACCCGTTCAGACGGAGAGTTTTACCGTACCTTCCTGACGGATATCCTGAAAGAAGCTGGTGTCGAAGCTCTCGCTTCAGGCAGCGAAAAAGTAGAAATCACCCTCCGCGAGAACAAAAATGGCAGCTTCTTATTCCTCTTAAATCCAACGGATGAACCACAGGAAGTAACGCTGAAAAAAGCCGGAACCGACCTGCTCGGTAAAGCAGATTACCAGGCAGGAGAAAATATTGTGCTTGAACCTAAAGCAGTTGCGATCATCCAGAGTAAGTAGATTTTTTCAAAAAGAAAAGGAAAGCATATCATGTCAGAGCAGAAAGAACAACAACTTCTTGAAACCGTAGACCGCATCATTGCAGAAGGACCGTATCAACCCACCTGGTCCTCCCTGATGCAGGCAAAAACCCCGGACTGGTTTAAACAAAACCACTTTGGAATCTTCATCCACTGGGGTGTTTACAGCGTTCCTGCAAACTCTAATGAATGGTATCCGAGGAACATGTACATCGAAGGAATGCCTGCATATGAACACCATGTAAAAACTTACGGAAGCCAGAAAAATTTTGGTTACAAAGATTTTATTCCAATGTTTCGTGCTGAAAAATTTAACCCTGCAGAATGGGTAAAATTATTTAAAGAGGCTGGTGCCGGTTATGTATTTCCGGTTGCGGAACATCATGATGGATTTCAGATGTACAAAAGCGGACTGTCCCACTGGAATGCCGCAGAGATGGGACCAAAGAGGGATGTGCTTGGGGAACTGAAAGAAGAGATCGAAAAACAGGGTATGATGTTTTGTGCATCTTCCCACCGTGCAGAACACTGGTTTTTCTTAGGGCATGGAAAAGAATTTGACAGTGATATCAGAGAACCTCTGCAAAAAGGAGATCTGTACTGGCCGTCTATGCCGGAACCGGATGCGGAAGATCTTTATGGAGAACCATATCCGACGGAAGAATTTTTAAATGACTGGTTAGCACGCACCGCAGAACTGATCTTAAATTATCAACCATCGCTGCTTTATTTTGACTGGTGGGTACAGCATCAGGCATTTAAGCCATATTTAAAGAAGATTGTAGCATTTTATTATAACTGTGGCATAAAATGGGGCAAAGATGTAAAAATCTGTTATAAACATGATGCAATGATGTTTGGCAGCGGTATTGTAGAAGTAGAACGAGGTGGTTTTGCGGAGGCAAAGCCGTATGAATGGCAGACAGATACGGCGGTAGCAAGAAATTCCTGGTGCTATACAGATACTTTAGATTATAAGAGCAGCAATGAGATCATCTGTACGCTTGTTGATGTGGTCAGCAAAAACGGAAATCTTTTACTGAATATCGGTCCAAAAGCGGATGGAACCATACCGGATGGCGACCGTGCGATCTTAGAAGACCTTGCAGGATGGATGAAAGTAAACAGTGAAGCCATCACGGGGGCAAAGGTATGGAGAAAATCCATGGAAGGACCTACTGTAACGGCAGAAGGGCAGTTTCAGGATCAGAAAGAACTGAAATTTACAGACAGAGATTATCGTTTTACGATTAATCATGGAAATATTTACGCGATTGCGTTACAATGTCCTAAAGATGGTGTTTTCTGTATCCATTCACTTGCAGACAGCAGTGACCAGAATGTACCGGAGTTTCATGGCATCATTGATTCGGTGGACATTTTAGGATATGACGGTAAGCTGCAGTGGTCTGTTGACGGGGAGGGACTTCATGTCACAGCACCCGGAATAAACAGCAGATTTCCGGTTATAGTACGTGTTTGCCCGGAATAAATAGTGGGAAATGCCGGTCTGACTGAAAGACAAACGAAAGGTGTAGAAATATGAGTTTGTTTGCCCGGATAAAAACGTTTATAGGTAACTTAAGACTGCGGGAGAGAATGCTCTTTATATATATTGCCGGAGGAATTCTGCCGATTTTGTTATTGGATATTTATACTTATCAGAATACAAGAACGGTACTGATCCAGAAAGCAAAGGAAAGCGAGATGGATGGACTGAATATGATCGCAGATTCCATGAGCGAAAGTATGTCCGTCATCTCTGATATTTCCAAACAGATGTACTTTGATGAAAAGATCGAGCATATCGCATTTCATCAATATGAAAATTATTCAGAGATTCTTGCAGATTACAGAGACTATGATACCATTTCTGATTATCTGAAATATTATTATCATGAAATTTCAAGTATCACATTGTATCTTAATAATGATACAATTTCCAATAATGAATATTTTGTACATGTAGACCAGGAGATCGCAGAGAAACCATGGTACCAGAATACATTAGATCTGGATGGAAAGCCTTACTGGTCTTATTCGTATGATTCGCTCAAACGCAAAGATTCCCTTCGGATGTCAAGACTTTTATATACAAAGGATATGGAGCCGGTCGGTGTACTTGCGATAACCATGCAGTATAAGCGTACAGAACTGCCGGTGCAGGAGCGGACACAGGATACTTATTTAGTGTATGATGATACTGTGGTTTTACATCGCAATGAAAATAACCGTGATACAGATGAGATGATTCTGTTATTAAAGCAGATCAAAGATGATACTTATTCCGGAAAAGTACGTTTTCAGGGCGAAGATACCTGTCTTTTATCGACAGTGCGGGTAAAACCGGATTACTCTGATGATTATTATACGTTAGTAAGTGTATGTCCGTATGAGGAGATTGCCGGATCAGCAGCACGCAGTGCGTTGGGAAGTCTTGTGCCGCAGCTTGTATGTGTGGCATTTGGACTTGGAATCATTTTAGCATTTTCCAATCAGTTCAGTGCAAGGGTAAATACGTTCCGTCTCCAGATGCACAAGGCGGCAACCGGAGATTTTAATATTACAGAAGATATCGGCGGTGAGGATGAAATCACAGATCTTTATCGTGATCTGAAGGTTATGATCGATTCTATCCAGGAACTGATGAATAATGTGATCAAGGAGCGTGTGCAGAAAGAACAGGTCAATGCAAGGCAGAAAGAAGTGGAATTTAAGATGCTTGCAAGCCAGATTAATCCGCATTTTTTGTATAATACGTTGGAGACGATCCGCATGCAGGCAAGGATTCACAATCAGCCGGATATTGAAGAATTAGCAAAAATGCTTGCAAAGATCATGCGGAGAAATATTCAGGTAAGCAATACATTACAGCCGTTAAAATCAGAATTGAAGTTAGTCGAGTATTATCTGAAAATACAGGATTACCGTTTCCATGACAGGATTCATTACAGTATTGAGACGGAGGGAGATATCAGTTCACTGAAGGTTATGCCGCTATTGATCCAGCCCTTTGTGGAAAATGCATTTGTGCATGGACTTGAGGCGAAGGAAAGCGGGGGAGAAATCGTGATCAGGGTTGAAGTGAGATCCCATCTGTGGATTACAGTATCAGATAATGGATGCGGAATGTCCATGGAAAAACTAGACGAGGTGCGTAAGGCGTTGAATGATTTTGACAATCTTGACCGGACGCATATCGGAATCTGTAATGTCAATCAGAGAATTAAACTTCAGTATGGGGAGAATTACGGAGTAGAATTTGAGAGTAAGACAGGAGCAGGAACGAAAGTCAGTATCAAACTTCCGGTTCTGACGTCGGAAATTGAGTAATGAAATATTACATTCTGAAAATGAGAAAATAATTTAAAGGGGCAGGATATATGGGAAGGAGTTTTTTATACAAAGGTATAGGTAAAACTTTTGTATGTAAATATTTTGCATGCAATAGAACAGTGTGCAGCAGGATCGTAAGTGGTCTTATCACAGGCAGTCTGCTGATGGGGTTATATGGCTGTGGTGCCACAGAAAATACAACTGTTTCAGACACACAAAAGCAGGAGAGCAGTCAGGAAGATTTAGAACCGGTTACATTTACATTTTATAATGCGGACGGGATGGAGGACACATGGACAGATCCTGTCGCACAGAAAATAACAGAAAAGACAGGTGTTACGCTAAAGATGGATTACCCTGCGGATGCCAGTGATAACCGTATTGCGCTGATGGTTGCAACCGGGGAATATCCGGATCTTGTGTTTGCAAAAGGGGATGCTCCGACATTGATCCAGAATGATGCATTGATTGATATGTCAGATCTGATCGATGAGTATGGTCCTAATATTAAAAAATTGTATGGAGATGAGTACGAAAATCTGCGTTATTCCAGTGATGATCCATCTATTTACCAGTTATGCAGTGACAAGGTGCAGGAAGAAATATTGGAAACATCAGGGACAGCCCAGCTCCAGTGGGCGGTATTGCAGGAAAACGGGTATCAGATACCATATACATTAGATGAATATACACAGATGATCCGTGACTATATGGTAAAATATCCCACTATTAATGAAAAACCGACCATCGGTATTTCCATTGCATGTTCTGACTGGCACTGGTATACGATGCTGTCTAATCCGTCCGGGTTTATCGCAAATGGTTCGCCGGATAATGGTCAGTGGATCGTGGATGAGGACAAGGAAGAAGTATATTATAAGCATGCAGCGGATGGACAGAAAGAATATTATGAATGGCTGAACGAAATATATAATGAAGGAATTTTAGATCCGGAATTTGCCACACAGACACACGAAGATTATATTATGAAGATTGCAGACGGCAGGGTGCTTGGACTGCTGGATAAAGACTGGGATTATGCAAATGCGGAGGTATCTTTAAGATCGGAAGGACAGGACGAGCGGACTTATGCGGGACTTCCGGTTACGATTGATGAATCTGTAAAATGCCCGTCTTTAAAGCAGAGAAGTCTGGCAGTCGGCTGGGGAATCGGTATTACGAAAAGCTGTAAAGATCCTGTACGGGCGGTCAAATTTCTGGACTGGATATGCAGTGATGAGGGACAGATCCTTCTGAACTGGGGAATCGAAGGAGTTAACTACTATTATGATGAAAATGGAAAACGCTGTATTACGGAGGAAGACCTTGAGGTATCGAAAAGTGATACGAATTATTCGGAGCGCACAGGAGTTGGCTTCCGTGTATATCCGTTTCCAAGTTATGGAAATGAGGCAGTTGATTCTACCGGCAATTCATACAGCAAGAGTTCAAGAAATGTGGTAAAGGAAAGTTATGATGAGATGGAAAAAGAGGCATTAAAAGCATGGAATGCAGATATGCTGATCGATATTTTCCCACAGAAAGAAGAATTTGAAAAAGAAAATTATTCACCGCTCTGGTCTTTGACACTGCCGGATGAGCTGAATCAGATATTAAGTAATCTGAATGACATAGCATGGAAAGGACTGATCGACTGCATTGTCTGCAAACCGGAGGATTTTGATGCAAAATGGGATGAGATGCAGCAAAAATTAAAAGCTGTCGGTCTAAAAAAAGCAGATCAGGAAATGACCGCGTTACTGCGGGATGAGATCAGCCGCCGAGAGTAGATGGGTAAATGCGAAAGAGTCGCAAGCACCTCTTTGTTCTAAAAAGAAAATACAGGGATAGGAAAGAGAAATAAATTTATGGCAAAAAGAATCATGATTCAGGGAACAATGTCAAATGCTGGGAAAAGCCTGCTTGTAGCAGGTTTATGCCGCATTTTTAAGCAGGACGGTTACCGTGTGGCACCATTCAAATCCCAAAATATGGCACTCAACTCTTATATTACCGAAGAGGGACTTGAGATGGGGCGTGCGCAGGTCATGCAGGCAGAGGCAGCAGGGATAAAACCGCAGGTCTGCATGAATCCGATTCTTTTAAAACCAACGAATGATACAGGCTCCCAGGTGATCGTAAACGGCGAAGTGCTTAAAAATATGAAGGCACGGGATTATTTTGCGTATAAAAAGAAACTGATCCCGGATATTTTAAAAGCATATCAGACGTTAGAGCAGCAGGCTGATATCATAGTGGTCGAAGGAGCCGGCAGCCCGGCAGAGATCAATCTCAAAGAAAACGATATTGTAAACATGGGGCTTGCAGAGTTATTAGACGCACCGGTACTGCTCGTCGGGGATATTGACCGTGGTGGTGTATTTGCACAGCTGATCGGTACATTAGTTTTGTTAGAAGAAAAAGAACGGGAACGCATTAAAGGACTTATCATCAATAAGTTCCGCGGGGATGTGTCGATCTTAGATCCTGGTATACAGATGTTAGAGGAAAAAGGCGGGATTCCGGTTACCGGAGTCGTGCCTTATATGCATTTAGTACTTGAAGATGAGGACAGTCTGTCAGACCGGTTTACGGCTCACGAGGAAAAGGCAGTTGATATTGCAGTTATCCGTTTTCCGCGTATTTCCAATTTTACGGATTTCATGGGATTTGAATCGATCGAAGGTGTTTCTGTCCGCTATATAGATACACCGGAAAAGCTGCATCAGCCTGACATGATCATTCTGCCGGGCAGCAAAAATACGATGGGTGATTTAAAATGGATGCGTCAGAATGGTCTGGAAGCTGCCATAAAAAAGCATGCGAAAAATCAGGATGCCGTGATCTTTGGAATCTGCGGCGGCTACCAGATGTTAGGAGAGTGTATTGCAGATCCTTATGGTGTTGAGGAGGGCGGTATGCTGCGCGGCATGGAACTTTTGCCGATGGTAACAGAGATGGAACAGGAAAAGACGAGAACACAGGTGGACGGGGAATTTGAAAAACTTTCCGGTGTGCTGTCTGTACTGTCCGGCATGAAGCTGACGGGGTATGAGATTCATATGGGAGCGAGCAGCAGAACGGATTTTACGGAAAATGAGATGGATATGGCTGCTGCAGATCCGTGTCAGAAAGCTGAAATTCTGCAGAAATCACAAAAACAGCAGGAAATGCAAAGCCGGAAAACCAAATTGCGGAGATATCACAATGAAAATCTGTGCTATATTACAGATCAGAATGGAATGAAAAAGACAGATGGAATATGCAAAGGAAACATCTATGGTACGTATGTCCACGGTGTATTCGATGCAGACGGTATCGCCGCAAAGATCGTGGAAGCACTGGCAGCAAAAAAAGGAATTTCCATGGAGACAGCAACACTGCAGAGTTATCAGGAATTTAAGGAAACGCAGTATGATAAACTTGCTGATACACTGCGGAAATATTTGGATATGGATGCGGTGTATCAGATGATGGGAATGGAACGGTAAATTATCTGACAGAGGAAATTTGTTTGTTGCTGAATGTAGGAAACTGTCCTATAATAAACGATAGCAGAAATAAATAAAAATGCTGGTTTGCGGGTGACATGAGTTTCCTCGTATAGGGTGGTTCCGGGGGTTTTCGATTGGCAAATTGCATC
>OGES01002594.1_pt1 | contig 11830 bp, 11 predicted proteins | sample 1570711 | NCBI WGS metagenome assembly OGES01 (sample SAMEA2582133, study PRJEB24529) | metagenome | biome: Human gut stool | place: China | collected 2011 | reverse complement strand
GCTCTTAGGACTTCATCGGATGACTCTGGTAATCACCGATGGAGAATTTTGGTGGGCTGGCGTCCCTGTGTTTTGTTTATTATTTATATGATTTAAAATGTTTTTTTGTTTGTTTATTTCGTTTGGGGTTCAATAAAGGAACCTAAAAGTAATGCGAGAATAGCTTCTCCTTTTTCTGGGGCTAAAATCTTAGAGAGTGCAACGCTGAGGAGTTGAACTCACAAAGCATAGCCGTGCTGATCCCGAGTCTATCTACCATATGCAAGATGCAAACCATTTACCTGCAACCAAGCCTTTTCTCAATTTTGACAAAACTGGTAAGCGTTGAAGTACAGAATTTAATCACAAATAATATAACCATTTGATAAATAGAATATTATTAGAAAAAAATGAATGCAGAAGAAAAATGGCACTTTTTGCAAAAACAGTTCTATGCCAGTGCTGACCTGCTTTTACAGCTGCCTCCTACAAATCTGTCTGAAAAAACACCAATCTTTAATCAATTCTTGCTTTTTAGGAGTTGATCGTCATAAGCGATCTGAAGATACTACATCCATCAAAACAACAATGGAGAAATGTATGGCAGAAAGAAAAAGATTTATCCGTTTACCTGAAGTGCTGCAAAGAACCGGATTTAGTAAGGCTTGGATTTATCGAATGATCAAAGACAAGAGTTTTCCATCACCTATTAAAACTGGTCCGCGTTCTATTGCATTCATCGAAAGCGAAGTCGACCAGTGGATTGATGAAAAGATTCTTTATTCACGTAATCAAGCTGCTTAAAATAAATATCACATACTATTTATTATTACTTATATGACACACAGCTTCTAGTGTGAAATGTCTCAAAATCGCATACAGAGCGTTTTAAGGCTATATATGAAAGGTATTATTTATTTAAAATAAAAGGCCAGATTTTTATCTGGCCTTTTTTATTTTTTATCTAAACGAATATAGTGATGAAAAAATCATTGGTTTATTCTTGACAGGTAATATATTGAGAGATATAAAAAAGAAGATACAAAAAAAGCCAGATATTAAATCTGACTTTTTGAGGACTAAAAAAGTTTTCGCTGACTTTTTTTAGCCTTGTAATCAGTTAGAGGTATAACGTGATTACAAATATAATAGAGTGTTAAATAATCTTTTCATATTTGTCAAATCTAATCCAAGCTTTTTACAAGTCTTTTAAATACCACTTCCAGAATCTTTTATGTCCTCGAAAGCAATCAAATTATAAGCCTTTGTATCAGGTCTGCATATGTGGAGCAATTGAGCGCGAGTCGTTAATAAGAGATGTCCGTATGTTTGTTGGTTGTAGGTATAGAAGGGGAAGCGACGTAATACCAACCCGAAGCGAAGTTCTAAACAGATAAGTGAAGTTGTATATGGAATAGCTATGAGAAAGCCCTACCTTTGTTTACAGCATAAATAGGGGATAACAATACACTAATCTGCATGAACGAATCTGGGGGTGTCGTAGGGTGTCCTACATTGGAAACGATGTAGAGCTTAAAGCCAGATCAACTTGGGTGAAGTCATATTTTTCATCTTGGTTTTCGCCAATCCTGATAGATTTCCAACAAATACGTTGGAAACTTCAGGAGGCAAAGCCTTGGGTGAAGTCCCTTTTCGGGGGCGAACGCAAGGCAGTATACAACTCCCCTTAAGGCTAATTTTATTTACACTCAAGGTGCCCTGTGTTTAATGGCACTAATAAAATATAAAATAAATCTATAATTAAAGAAGTTATAGGGAGAAGCCAGATAAAGTAAAGGTACAACATATCCATCGAGCCAAATATCCCCCTTGTTGTCCGTTCAAGATCCATATCCTTAATGATAATAGATCGTTATTAAAGATCAATATTTGCATATTGATAGGTTTCATCAATCAAAGCACACCCAATCGATCGTTATTAATTGGTGTTAGCGATCAGTTATCTTTATTTGATAGTTAAAAGCTATCATAGTTCGTTTTTTCGATCGGTACAAACGATATGACTGGGGGTGAAAATAATTGAATTCTAAGTTGTTTACAGATCAAGCGTAGATCTGTGTCATTAGTGAGGAAAAAGTTATGCACAAGCTTATGTTAGTAACAGTTCTAGCTGCCATTTTGTCTGGTTGTGGCGATGACAGTATCTATGGCAACTACGTTAGCCCTCAATACGGTGTCAGGCTTGATATTCAGAAAGACGTTATTAAGTTCCGTGATGGGGTTTTTACCGTTAAAAGCTGGGATGAAAGTAAGAAACCCATTTATATTGCAAGAACGCAAAACAAAGATCTCGGCTCTTGGACTTTTAAAATCGAAAAAGTCAAAGACGGTGTCGTTTACCAAGGTGCGGTTTTTAAGAAGGATTAGAAAATGGACAACAATACTATTCAATGTCCCTACTGTCTAAAAGAAAGCCAGAAAGGCGTTCACGTCTGCACAGGATGCCAAGCCTCAGTATTATATGGTACCTATCCGCAATGGTATGCATTCGTGGTCATTGTTTTAGCTTTTGGTCTATCCGGCCTGATCGGAATTTCTGCAGGTATGGCGGGGGCCGTTATTAGTCTTCCTATAATCGCTATTGTCGGTTTTATCGCCGGTAAAGCTATTTTCTCAGACAATATTATGTTCAGAAGAAGAATAGATCGGAAGAGCGTCGTGTAGGGAAAGACCGAGTGTCGTCAAGTAATAAATCGGAACCCACTGACATAAAAGCCATCAGCGGGACCCCTCGATCTATTACTTGACGATTTGACCTTGCTGCAAATTTCATGCACAGCTACCAGAAAGACAATATATTATTTAGCCTATCTTTTATTTGCATTTTATTTGTTGTGCAGGGTATTTATTTATGTGGCCGCTATATTGACAAACTTTTTAGATCGGTTATTTATTTAAATATAGGTTGAGTTCAGCTTTATTTTTAGCTTTTCGGAAACTGAGGCAAGGTGTAATAGCGTATCCGCTATTTACCCAATCCTTCGGATTGCCCTATCTCGCTTTGCTCGTAGGGTTGAAAAAACATCTACCCTTCCGCCTGATCACCCTATCAAGGGTTGGCGGGAAATCTAGTTTTACATTGGATTTTAAAAATATAAACATAGGAGTTATTTATGGATAATACATATATGAGATTTTACGAACACGATTTTTATAAAAAAAATAAAATAGTCAGGGATAAAGTAGAGCAATATTTTTTACAAGGTAAAGATTACAACTTCAAGAAGCTTAGTGAACAAGCAAGAGTTTTTTACAATAACGTTATTATTGAGTTTATAGATAAGTGTAAAGAAGAAAAGGAAAAAGGAACAGGCAAGCATTTTAAACAATATGCTAAAGATGTTTTATCTAATCACAGAATGTCAACAAGCGAAGATATGATCTGGTTTGAATATTACTTCCTTACTAATACAGAGATTGATAGATATATTTATCGGGCTTTTAACTATAATATTCTTGAGACTGACGCTATAAAAGTACCAATATATGAGTTAACGGGAAATTATGGTAAATATCATCTCGTCCAAATTTTAAGTTATAAAGAAGAAAGGGATGGCAACATATGATTATAGCATTAGCGATGATGCTTCTTTGTATTATGCTTGGCGGTTTTATGATTAGAAGCTGCATGGGAAAAACAAACTCTTCAAGCGAAGCAAAACAATCAATATCCGATATTAAAAAAATAGTAGATAAAAAAGCACTATTAAAAATCAAAAGAGAGAGCAGAAGATGAATGTGGAAAAATTAATGAATATTATGACTGTGGAGTATAAGGTCGAAATACTTGCAAGATTTTTTTATTACATAGAACAAAAGAAAGATATACCATTTGATGAAATCAATAGTGATGAACAAAATTTATGTTATTTCGTTTCTAATAGATACATTTTAGAAAATAAAGCGGATGAGCTTATTGAAGCATTAATCATTGAAAATGATAACGACTATATAAGAGCAACAGAAGATTACATTATTAAAAGGAATAAAGAATGCCAACAACAGATCGAAAAAGAGGACGTATAAATTTAAGTGCTGACGAACGCAGAGATATATCTATACAGTTTAGAGTAAACAAAGGAGAGTTTGAATATTTAAAAGAACTTGTAGAATCGTCCGGGCTTGAAAGAGGTCATTATATTAGAAAAGAGATTTTAAACACTGAGCCAGTGATGAAAAGAAAAATACCAGAAGTTAATCAAAAAACTTATATGCAGCTTTCAGCTATAGGAAACAATATAAATCAGGCTGTTAAAAAGTTAAATGGCAATGAGTATTTTGATAAAGATGAAATGAATAGGCTCAATTTTAATATAAAGCAAGTCAGCAGAAGAATAATAGAAATAAACAAGGATTTAGGATATGAAAGGTAATGTAGCTAAAACTGGTAGATCATTTAAAAATAGAGTTAGCTATATTTTGAAGGATGATCACGATTTCATTTGTAGCAATATGTCAGCAGATAAAGATAATGTTATTGATTTGACTGATGAGTTTAAAGCTGTAAGCGGCTTTAGACAAGATATAAAAAAAACCGTGTTTCACGCTTTTTTATCTCTTCCCAAAAATGAACATTTAACAGATGAACAATGGCAAGAGATAGCAAAAGACTATTTGAAAGAAATGAATATTGACATAGACAAGCATCAATATATTTGTGTGCGCCATAAAGATACAGATCAAGACCACATTCATATTGTAGCAAATAGAGTCGGTTTAGATGGTTCGGTATGGCTTGGGCAGCACTCAGCATTTAACACGATAGCAGCTTGTGAACGTTTAGAGATAAAGCACGGCTTAACCATTACTAAAGGCTTGCAGGGGCAAAAATCAGACGTATTAGCACCTACAAAGAACGAGATCGAGCAAGCCCTACGTATAGGTGAGAAACCAGCTCGTATCGTGCTACAGAACGCACTACAAGCTGCTTTAGTAGGTAAGCCTGATTTGTCTACATTCGTAGAACGTCTACAAGCTGTTGGCATAGAGCCAGCTTTTAACGTTGCTTCTACTGGCAACGTCGCCGGAGTATCATTTGGTATCAAAAATAATGAAAAAAATATTTACTTCAAGGGATCATCTCTTGGTAAAAAATTTAGTTGGAACACTATTAAATGCAGGGTGAAATATGACAAAAATAGAGATGATGAACTCATTAGAAGATTCGCAGCAAGAAAAACAGATGACGAAAATAGTATTGGACGATCACCTATTGAACCAAATATCAATGACGGTAGAGCCTCTGACCGAATCGATGATGATATTATCCGAATCAGTCAGCACAGCATTAAATCAGACGCAACAGACACTTACCAGAGTGAACCACTCATTGGAAGCAACAACCACAACTTTAAACTCAGCGAAAAATATAATAGATCAGCAAGCCATAAAGTTAGAAGAACAACACGAAAAGCTGCACAAATACTCAACAGAGTTAAAAAACAATACAATCAAGAATCAATCAAAACTTATAATAAAAGTGGCCTCAATAGTAGGAGTAATACATATAGCGGCGGTTCTATTGGTAGGATACTTGAACATGCAGAAACAGCCACAACTGCCACCAATCAATTTAGACTCAAAGGCCGTAGCAGTTTCAATAGTAGAGCAACTAAGATCCAAGAGATAAGAGAAAGGTTAAATATAAAAAATCCTATTACTCAGACAAAAAATAAAGAAAAACTGATTAAAGAAGACATAAAGAAAAAACCATCTTATATGGTTGGTTATGAAAATAGATTTAAATCGAAGCTAAAAGAAAGTCTTAAAAAAGAACAGTTGGCATTATATCTTGAAGAGGGGAATAAAATAGAGATTCGCCGATTTAAGACAAAATAAAAGAGGCGTCAAACCTCTTTTATAATGGTGTGAAGTAGTGTGTTTTTGTTCTACTTCTTTAATTTATTTATAGTTTCCCTTCCGTATTTTTTTTCCATTGCAGCCACAAATGAAGGTTCAATGTAATGTGCAAAAGCTAACAAGCCCTTCAACTTATCGATGGCTTTTTGATCTAATTTATCATAAGAAAACCGATGTATTGCTGACGATATTAATCTTTTTCTTTCTCGCCCAAGTGAGATGTTATCATTGTTCGAGATTGTTATACCTGTAATATGTCGATTATGAGCTTTCGAAGAAAGAATGGTTTTATCATTATTTAAAGAAATAGAGTCTTTGAAAAGATCCATTAAAACTTTTCTTATTAAATCATCAAATCCAATAAGTGTATTCTTTATGTTTGTCGAAAATGTCATATCATCAGCATATCTTGTGAAAGTTATCTCTCTTTTCAGACACTCTGTTTCAATGATTTTATCAAATGAGTACATTATTACATTGGAGATAAACGGTGAGCTGGGTGCTCCGACACTCAATTTTAAACTTGATTTCCTATGCTCACGATAGAACAAACAGTTTGATATAATAGAGGTATTGTCTTTATCAAAATCAATGTTGTTTCTTTTACATTCAGCAAAAAATATTTCAGGTGTTAACGAATTGAAGAAGTTAGATAAATCCAGTTTTAACAAATAACTATTCTTTGAGTGAACGAGCGCATTTTCTTTGATTCCTCGCCCAGCTCTATAAGCATAAGCACAATCATGTATGGGCAGTATATCAGATAGTTCTTTAATAATAATCCGTTGAATGAATTTTAGTTCCTTTGACGGATGCGCAATTTTACGTTTTTCATCGGAGTTTCTTTTGTCGATTTCATAAATCTTATATCTATAAGGAGCTGTGGCAATAAAAATATTAATGAGATCATCACTTAAAAAAAGTGTGCTTTGTAAAAGCTTGCGTAATGATTTTAGATTATTGGTCATTTTCTTCACCATACTTGGCTAATACACTAAGGCGTCGTTGTTCTTTATCCTTTAAATTAAAGGCGAGTTCTTGCTTTAAATTTATTTTATTTTTTGTTTTATCGAATTGTTTTTTATCTGAATAAGAACCAAATTTTATATAGTTGTCATTAGCCAGTTTCTTTGGGGGGAAGAAATATACATTTGAACTTCTTTTCTTTTTTTGTATTAGCTCTAATGTGAGTAGTAAGTAGATTAATTGAGCAAGACGTTTTTGCGGGATTTTAATTTGAAAAGATAAAAGAACTGATTCGATTTCAGAGATTTGAACAGGAAAGCAGATATTTATTATCTCAAGTATAAGCATACATAGATGACCGTCATCATTTTTCCTGAATTTTTCAACCTTATTTTTACTGTTAACTCTTGAAAGAATATCTTCGCAAATTTCGCCCCACACTAATTTGTCAAATTTTCCCTTTTCGGCATCATATGGGTATGTGAGTACAGCTTCATTTACATAAGTGGATATTCTTTTTAGCGGCCCTAAAAAAATAAATGAGTCTTCGCTCTCAACATGATCTTCTGGTGCAATAACACAAATTTTATCATATAAGTTTTCGAAAGAAGAAAATATCCCTAACTCAACTAATGATCCGGGGCTTTCAAGAAATAGAAGAACTTGTGATGATATTTTTGCGATGTCGTGCTCAAAATGAAGCAAATCATCATACTGACCTGACTCAATATAGTCTTTGAAAGATTCAGCCATCCTTAGGCAATTATGAAACTCTTCATGTTCAGTAGCTGTATAAGCGTATAGCTGTCCGCGCATACTTGTAGGAATGGGTTCTTTTACATCAACAAGCCCACCACAAACAAATACTAAATTTAGACTGTTATTAATGACGGTAAAGTTTTCAACTTCAAGATTTTTAAATGTATCTTTTATAATTTGTTCGTACATCTAATTGTCCAAATAAAAAAAGAGACCTAAGTCTCTTTTTAACTCTTTACTAAAGGATGCGGCGGATGCAAATCGGCCGATCGTGTGAGTGAGCGAGCAGGATCGGCCGATTTGCATCTGACGCAACCCTAAATCTAAACAATAAGTTAGTGTCTGGCGAAACGCCCGACAAGGCTATTTAACTAAAGCCCATACGCTAAAGAGTTCTTTCCTTATAGCAGGATAAGTGACGATTTTCAAACTTTTTTGCTTAACTGCACGACTAAGTGATTGTCATCCCCTCCTAACTAGAACCTTTGTCTATAAAGTCCTTAGCCTTAGCTGTTGAGGATGTCTTACTTAGTGCTATAAATTCACTTATATCTGTTAAGAGGTGTAATCCTTCACGCAGCAATGGCCTTAAGTTTTTGCGCCTGAACGTAATCTCCCCACCACTGCATCAGTTCTGTTCTTTCAGCAAGATACTCTGAACGATTGTAGGCAGCTATGATTTCGTTGTTCTTAGTATGAGCTAAGGCTGATTCAAGCACTTCCGTTCTAAATCTACCACTTTCTTCAGCAGCCGTTCTTGCTATAGAACGCATTCCGTGGGCGACCAGCTCCCCACCGAATCCCATACGAATGATCGCAGCATTAGCGGTTTGCTCATGCATGTGGTTAAGCGGGGCTTTGATACTTGGGAAAACCCACTCTCTATGACCACTGATTGGTCTGATTAACTCAAGGATACGCATAGCCTCTTTACTTAGCGGAATCTTGTGAGGGCGCTTCATCTTCATAAACTCACCGGGGATGTTCCAGAATCGATGCTCTTCGTCTATATCATTCCAACGAGCAGGGACAGCTTCTCCCGGACGAACCCACGTTAGCAATTGCCACTCAATTAGAAGACGAGTTTCAAGCCGTATAGAAGCGTTAGATAGAGCAATCAAGAACCGGGGTAAATCATCCGGTGGTAAAGCAGGCATATTTTGTTTCTTGGGTTTACTGAATCGCTGACCGAGATTGTCAGCAGGATTAAATTCAATAAGTTCTTCTGTCGCAGCCCAACGGAAAATTTCATTTAGACGTGAAATGATACGGCGGGGGGTTTCCAATACGCCTCGTTGTTCTATAGGGTCAAGGTGTTGTTTTAAGAGCTTCGGACGGATCTCTTTGATAGGAACGTTGCCTAAACCGGGGAAAATATTTCGTTCAAGGCTCCGCCAGATGTCTTCTGCGTGGTCTGGGGAGATACCAGAGGTCTTAACCTTTTCATCTAACCATTTCCTAGCAACCGCTTGTAGCGTGTGCTCAGTGGCATCCTTAAGGGCATTGGCTTTATCGTTGTTATGAATCTGCGGATCAATACCGTTTGCAAGCAATGACAGGTATTCATCACGTAAAGCCCGTGCCTTGGCAAGTGTGAGATGAGGGTAGGTTCCTAAGCTCATCTTGGTTCGCTTTTTGGTTACTGGCACTGCATACCTGAAATACCAGTTTTTCTTGCCTCCTACAGAGAGAGGGGCGATTCGTAGCATCAGGCCGTCACCATCAAAAAGGTTGATCTCCTTTTCTGCTGGCTTGGTATTTTTGATTTCAGTGTCAGTAAGTTTCTTAGCGATCTTTGCCATTTTAGGACCCTCGATTTTGGGACCCTCTACGTTGGGTCCCAAAAAGGGTGCCATAGCTGATAGCTTCTAGCAAATTTCAGTAGACTTCTATAGACGTAAAAAAGCCCGCAAGGCTGGTTCCGTGCGGGCTTGGTAGACTTCAGTATACTTCAAACAACTAAAAAGTGGTGGAGCTGGCGGGAGTTGAACTCGCGTCCGAAAACGATATAACTTGCTGAAAAATATTGTTATGTGTATTTTTTTTCCCAGCGCGTGCATTTTAAGTGCATTTTGTTGTCCGCTCCAAGTCCATGCATCAATGTTAAGTGGCCACTTGAAGCTCTGGACCCGTGTCGCTATCAATTAACGGCTGACCTTGAACCATTTTTTCGACAGTTTCGTTTGAAGGATATGGAACCCCGAGTTCTACTGTGTTTGGGTTTGAACGATGGGTTTCAACAAACGAGGTTCCGTTCCATTTTTTTGAAAGATAAATAATTCCTTCAAAGGCCGCTGGATCCTGTTTCTGAGATTCTAAAATCATGTGGAATCCACGGCGTTCTATTCCGCGTAAGAAGCTGGAAAAACACTCCTTCAGCAACTCGTCATCCAAATCCTTGAACTTGATTCCCTGCGCAAGAAACTCGAAATAATTAAGAATGTACAGAAGGCCGTTAATGGCATCTCTATACTCGTCGGGTACCTTCATGTTCTTGTATTCTTCTTTATCCGGGTTGCAGCGCCACTCAGAGAGTTCTTGTGGCACATAACGCATACCCCGGTAAAATTTTGTGCTGTTCCGTAACTGTTTTTGGTATTCGGGACTGGTGCGTGTGTTAATGATCATGTTAAGGGTATGTGACCTGCGCGTATTCGCTGCTGACGTTATACACTGGATCCACCACCCCATCCCAACGAGCATACCTGTAACCATAATCGAAAGAGATGTTTGATAAGCCGGAGTGTATCTCAGGATTGCATACCCGATCAGGACTATCACATAACAAACAGTACTGAACATTGGAAGAAATTCTGCAGTGTCTGGGTAGCGCTTTTTGATAAAGCAGAAGATAGAAGAAATGGCAGCGCCAGATCCAGCAATGACGACCAGCCAATCAATGATTGCCAGGTTAAAGGGGAGTTTTCCAGGGTAGATATAAGTAAATAGTGCTCTGAAAATCAACATGAGAGCAAAAATTGTAGCGCTGACGTTTACAAGTGTTCTCGCCATCTTATTGATTCCTATAACAAAAGACCTCCGCAAGGGAGGCCTTATTGTGCTAATGGAGGTTTGTGTTACAAATTTAGGTCGTAGTTAACCTTCACCAAAACCTACAGTTAGTGTGTTTTTCATAGTGGTCACTCCAGTTGTAATACTGCGCCAGTACCTACGTTAAGCTATTGAAAATTAAAAAAACATAAAATTTCTTGTATTAGTGGAGCACAGGATAACAGTTTGTACCGTAACTCTTCAAGTACTATCAGTATCCCTGTGCTGTCCTAATGAGATTTTAATATCATAAAAATCAATGTGTTATATATTGTCAAGAAATATATTTACATTGCGTTTATTGCTATAGTCTAACTTGTTGTTTTTAAATGAATTTACGTTTATGTAAACGCAATAGTGCAACTATCAATTACATAGATGATAGCTCATTTCACAAAAAGCAATGGTAGCGTCATTCTTAATTTTCTTCAGACGTAGGCAGTTTTACTCAGGTTGACACTACCTTTATAGACGTCTTTCCATCATATACTGCAAGGTATTTACCATAATTGCGGAACAACATTTCCGGCCCTTTGTGGCCCATCTGTCCGGCAAGCCAGAAGAGGTTAACACCCTGGCTGATATGCTTGGTGGCGAATGTGTGCCGCGTCTGGTAAGGGTTACGGTAGCGCACGCCAGCTTTTGTCAGGGTCGGCACCCATGCCTTTTTACGGATCGCGTCGGCGTTTGCCCAGGGTTCTCCCGTTTTCGGATCGCTGAATATGAACTCACTTTTCAGAAAGGTGTATTGCTTCTGCGCCTGCAGGGCTGCCAGCGCCTCACTGTTCAGCTCAACCTTACGGGTACCGGCTTTTGTCTTGGTGCCTTTGAGTACCCCTACGACACTGGCCGCTTGAACGTGAGCTGTGTTCCCTATGGTGTCGAGATCAGGCCAGCGCAGCGCGCATAGTTCGGAGCTCCGCAGACCGGTATTGAAGGCAAAGCGGAACAGGTTTTCCCATTCCGGGTACCTGCAGCTCTGATAAATAGCGAGGGTTTCCGCTGGCGTGAACGGGTCAACCTCGTAATCGTCGGCGCTCGGGCTGCTGTCGATCACGTGGTACCGGCTGGCGCTGACGAGGCTTACCGGGTTAATGGTCAGCAGGCCGTCTGTCACCGCTTCATCTATGGCGCTGCGCAGAAACGAAAGGTTATTCCGGGTCGTTTTCAGCTTTGTTTTCCGGCTGGCTATCCA
>OGES01002585.1_pt1 | contig 11864 bp, 12 predicted proteins | sample 1570711 | NCBI WGS metagenome assembly OGES01 (sample SAMEA2582133, study PRJEB24529) | metagenome | biome: Human gut stool | place: China | collected 2011 | reverse complement strand
CCCGGAGGGTGATTGATACTTACGTGCGATTGCAGGCACTGAATCTTTTTAAGATGGTGAATATCGATTTTAAAGAGGTGGAGTCGGATGGCGATGTGAAAGCCTTGGATTGTGTGATTCAGTTATCACCCGTGAAGAGGCAGTCCTACAACGTGTTTTTGGAGGGTACGCATAATTCCGGAAATATGGGAGTGGGGGGTAATTTTACTTATAACCATCGTAACGTGTTCCGTGCGGGAGAGAATATTTCAGCCAGTATTTGGGGAAGTTTGCGGAAAGAGCAGGTCAATGGAGAGGGAAAAATATTTAATACCTCGGAAATCGGAGCCGAATTGAAGCTCGTGACCCCGCAGTTTTGGATGCCGTTTTTCAAGATGAAAGATTTCCGGCGGAATTATGCCCCGAAAACTTCGATTTCTTTTTCGTATAGTTATGAATACACCCCGTATTATACTCGTTCTATTGCTAATGCCCGTTTCGGTTATTTATGGCGGAAGGCAAACAAGAAATGGCGGTATAATTTTGATTTGGTCGATCTGAATTACGTGTTGATGAAGGATGTAGATCAGAATTTTATCGATGGTTTGAAGAATGAATATATCAAAAATGCCTACACGGATCACATGATCCTTTCTGCCGTTTTCTCCGCCACTTACACGGATCAGCAGGTGAACGTGAAAACTGCGAATTATAGTTATTTTCGTGTAAACACGGAGACTTCGGGGAATTTCCTTTCTGTTATAGATGGGATTGCCGGGAGTAAAAGTTCTGCGAGTGGAACATTGAATGAAAAGTATTACAAAATCTTCGGGGTAAGGTATGCGCAATTCGTGAAAGCAGATGCTGAATATCGTTATAACTGGTATATCAACCGGGCGAATTCGCTTGTGGGACGTCTTTTTGTGGGGTGTGGTTACCCGTATGGAAACATGAAGGTGTTGCCTTTTGAGGAGGCGTATTACGGGGGTGGGGCAAACGACATCCGGGCTTGGCAGGCTAGGACATTAGGTCCCGGTTCTTATTTAGCTACAGAGAAATACCCGAATAGCGTGGGGGATTTCAAATTGGCGGGAAATATTGAATACCGTTTCAAGTTGATTTGGTTGTTGGAGGGAGCGTTATTCGTGGATGCCGGAAATGTGTGGAATATTAACCCGAAAGAAAATCGTTCCGGAGCAAAATTGAATTACAATTTCTTTAACCAGATAGCTATTGGCACGGGAGCGGGGTTGAGATTGAACGCTAATTTCTTTTTATTACGTTTTGATTTGGGAATTAAGGTAAAAGATCCTTCAATGCCCAAGGGAAATCGTTTCGTGTTGTTTGATTCACGGGGTGGATTCCGGCGTTCCGTGTTTAACGTGGCGATTGGATACCCGTTCTAAAAACTAAAAGGTAAAAACTAGAAACTAAAAGATAAAGTTGGGGAACGTAAATCATAAAATTAATTAGGGGTTGATTATTCTAGAAATAATGTCGATATTTGAACATAGCTTTTATCTTTTAGTTTTTAACTTTTAACTAATACATATATCGTGGTTACACAAATAGTTGTATACTTGTCTTTGTTGTTGCAAATCGTGGCCATGGGATTTGCGATCAGTTTGTTTAAGCGGACGAAGTTTAATGCCGCTTGGATTTTGATTTCAACGGGCTTTTTTCTGATGGCGATTTATCGAGCGATAGAATTGGTTCCTTCGATGCATAGAGGGGAGTCGGAGGAGTTGTACCAGACGAAAGTGTGGTTGTCATTTGTTATTTCGTTGGCTTTTGCTATCGGGGCGTTTTATATACGAAAGGTGTTCCAGTTTTTACGTCGGCTAGATGGTATACGGAGTGAAACGGAAAAAAGGGTACTATCGGCAGTTATCCGCACGGAGGAACAGGAGCGCCAGCGTTTTGCCAAGGAACTGCATGATGGATTAGGTCCTTTATTAAGTGTTATAAAAATGTTACTTTCCGGTTTCGAGGAAAAAAATTCGCCGGAAGTAAACGACAAGATCAAGGGAAATTTGAAACAAGCAGTTGATGAGGCAATCACTAGCGTGCGGGAGATTTCGGCTAATATTAGTCCTCATATATTGAATAATTTTGGTTTAAAGGATGCCACGGAGTCATTTATTCGAAAGTTGCGTCCGGCTGAAGGTATTAGTATAAATTTTAAAACAAATATTGATAATCGTCGTTTCGTATATAACGTGGAAGTAATCATGTACCGGGTGATTTGCGAGTTGATCAATAACACGTTGCGACATGCTAATGCCAGTAAGATTAGTATTGACTTACAGTTACAGGGGGATGTTTTATACTTGGAATACGAGGATAATGGCATGGGGTTTGACGTGAAACAGGCCGAAAGTGATGGCGGGATGGGATTGAGCAACATGCAGTATCGGTTGAATTCGGGAAATGGAGATATTAAGATTTCCAGCGAGTCGGGCCGGGGAATGATTGCCAGGGCTTTTATAAAGTGTAAGTAAATCTTGTTTTATGGATAAATTGAGAATATATCTGGTTGATGACCACAAGTTGTTCCGGGAGGGGTTGAAGTTATTGCTTTCGACTCAGGATTTCGTTCGACATATTTACGAGGCCTCGAACGGGAGGGAGTTTATTGAGAATTTGTCGTTTGTTGATTGTGATGTTGTACTGATGGATATAGAGATGCCGGAGATGAATGGTATTGATGCCACGATCGAGGCGATGAAAATGAAACCCAATTTGAAGATTATTGTTCTTTCCATGTACGGAGATGAGCAGTATTATTACAAGATGATTGATGCGGGTGCAAAGGGATTCTTGTTGAAGAATTCGGGAATTGATAAGGTGGTAACGGCTATTCAGAAGGTGGCGGAAGGGGAGAGTTTTTTCTCGGAAGAATTGTTGGTAAATATTTTGAATAATATGCGTGATAACAAAAGTGAGGCACCAGAAACCGTGGATAATGATATTTCGGAGCGGGAGTTGGAGATTTTGTATCACGTGTGTAAAGGATTATCAAATCAGGAGATTGCGGACGAATTGTTTATCAGTAAACGTACTGTAGACAAACACCGGGCGAATTTGCTTAGTAAAACAGGGTGTCGGAACACGGCGGCATTGGTGATGTATGCGATTAAAAATAATATTATTGAGATATAGATGAATGGGATGATTTTTGCAGCCGGTTTAGGTACCCGGCTGCGGCCGTTGACCAACGATCGCCCGAAAGCTTTGGTGGAGTTGAAAGGAAAGGCTCTGTTGGAACTGGTGATCGAGAGAATGAGAGAAGTGCAGGTAGAACGGTTGGTGATTAATATTCATCATTTTGCCGATCAGGTAGAACTCTTTCTGAAAGAGAAAGGAGATTTCGGTATGGACATTGTTTTGTCCGATGAACGAGATGAGTTACTGGATACGGGAGGAGGGGTTTTGAAGGCCCGGGAATTATTTATTCCGGGGAAACCCGTGCTTATTCATAACGTGGATATTTTAACAGATTTGGATTTGAAGGCTCTCGTTCGTCAGCATGAATCACGTGAGGCATACGCCACGCTGGCCGTGCAACGGGCTGTTGCAGATCGGGGTTTGAAGTTTAATCACGGTATTTTGAAGGGGTGGGAGAACAAGCGAACCGGGGAGCAGAAGATTGTGGATGAAGGCTTTTACGGGGCCACGGAGTTCAATTACTGCGGGATTCAGGTTCTTAGCCCGGAGTATTTAAAGCATATCATTCATCGGGGAGTGTTCTCTATCATCGATGAGCATCTGGCACAGGCAAAAGAACATCCTATCGAGCTTTTCCGGCACGATGGCCGATGTCTCGACTTGGGTACCCCAGAGGCCATAAAAAGAGCAAGTAATTTTAGATTTAATGATTTATGATTTTAGATTGAGAGATTAAAAGAAGAGGTAGTTTGTGCGGCTAGAATTTAAAATCTAAAATCGTTAAATCTAAAATATTAAGGATTTCTGTTTCCTGGGATTAGTTTTATCCTATTTGTGTCCTCAAAGAACCTGAAATACATGTAGAGTTTGTAATTAAAATCAAACCCGTAATCTCTGTTCAGGCTGTAATCGATGTAACTGTTGATTCTCGGATCTCCGGCAGCATACCTTCTGTTCCATTCGATGGCATACTGGTGATTCATACTTTGGTAATAACTTTCTGAGTGCTGACTGGCCACGCTCTGGTGACTTGCCAACCAAAAATCGAATCCCGAATCAAAAACAATTAATTCGTATTGTGTAGAATCTTTTATAGCACAACGCCCTTTTATATTTTGGGCTACCTCTTTTTGAGATGCACAGGAGAAAAATAGGGCAAGCATAAGGAGTAAACCGAATATTCTCATAATGTATATTTTAAGTTATGCACTACTTTTCCCTAAGGTAAGAAAAAAAAATGAAAAAACGGCTGAACCAGCCGTTTTTATCTTTATTTTACAGCGATGGTTTCAATTTCCACCATGGCACCCATCGGAAGAGCTTTTACCGCAAAAGCTGCACGGGCAGGACAATCTGTCTTGTAATATTTAGCGTAGATTTCATTCATATCAGCGAAATAAGACATATCTCCCAATAGACAAGTTGATTTAACCACGTTGTCAAAAGTATATCCGGCTTCTTCCAGGATGTAACCGATGTTTTTCAAACATTGTTCTGTTTGTTCTTTTACTCCACCTTCAACGAATTTTCCGGTATTCACGTCAATAGGAAGTTGACCACTGATGTAAAGTGTTCCGTTTGCTTCAATTGCTTGACTGTAGGGACCGATAGCCTTCGGAGCTTTCGGTGAGTTGATTACTTTTTTCATAATGACTTTATTTTATCAATTAAAAAATAGATTTCTGTTTCTTTGTCGCGAATATAACGAAAATCGAGTTGTGATTTCTTCGTGATGGGTAAAAATAAAAAAACTAAAAGTTGAGACATCTGTCTCAACTTTTAGTTTTTTATCCTCAATTACAAGTATGATTAGTAATTGTTTTTCTTTTCTTCGAAATATGCTTGAGGGTGAGCACAAGCAGGACATGCTTTCGGTGCAGTTTTACCTTCATAAACGAAACCGCAGTTACGGCATTGCCACAGGATCACTTCGTCTCTCTCGAATACTTTACCGGCTTCAACACGAGCTAAAAGCGTTCTGTAACGAGCTTCGTGTTCTGCTTCCACTTTAGCAATGTTACGGAATACAGCTGCAATGGCAGTAAATCCTTCTTCTTCGGCAACTTTAGCGAATTCCGGGTAGAGATCTGACCATTCTTCGTTTTCCCCTTCTGCAGCAGCTTTCAAGTTCTCTGCGGTTGTTCCGATTACACCGGCGGGATAAGAAGCGGTGATTTCAACCATTCCGCCTTCCAAGAATTTAAAGAATCTCTTAGCATGTTCTTTTTCTTGTTCGGCAGTCTCCATGAATACTCCTGCGATTTGTTCGAATCCTTCTTTTTTGGCTACACTAGCGAAAAAGGTATAACGACTTCTGGCTTGTGATTCGCCAGCAAATGATTTCAATAAATTTTGTTCTGTTTTTGTTCCTTTAATGTTCATAAATTTAATTTTTTTAGTGGTTCTGTTTTGATTGCACAATTATATGACAATTTGTTTGTCAATACAAATATTTAGTTTTTATCATATGATAGAAAATTACTATAAAGTGTAATTTTTCTTATCATTGATTTGCTACTGTAAGCCCATGTCAGGCATTTTTCTGAATAGAATAATCCGTGATTCCTAAACTTTCGTAAGTCTTCATGAGAGCTTCGTCGTCATCCGTGATCACGAGTAACTTATCCCCGGTATGTAGTTTGGTTTTTCCCTTGGGAACGCAATAGGAATCGTTCTTTTTGATCAAGGCTACCAACGTGTTATCCGGTAATACCAAATCCATTAATTTGTCGCCTTTTGCCAGCATGGAAGGGATGACTTCAATTTCGGACATGGCAGTTTTAATTTCTTCGGGTAGTTCAACGTTAAAGACGTTTTTACGTTCTTCGGGAGTTGACAAACCGAGTAGTTTCGCCATGAAACTGACTGTTGTTCCCTGTATAACCAAAGAAAGAATGGTAATGAAGAACACCACGTTAAATATTAATGATGCATGCTGAATATTTGCGATTAGGGGGTAGGTGGCAAAAATGATAGGGACTGCTCCTCGTAAACCCACCCATGAGACGTATGCCCGTGCTTTAGTTGTCATCTTTCGGAATGGAAGAAGGCATAAAAATACACTTATCGGGCGTGCTAGTATGATCATGAATATTCCAATAAGAATACTTAATACTGCAACCGGGAGTAATTCTGCCGGGTTTACTAAAAGTCCTAATGTGAGGAACATTACAATCTGGAATAGCCAAGTAATACCATCAAAGAAGGTGGTAAGACTTTTTTTGTGTACTACTTTATGATTTCCAACTACTAATCCGGCTAAATAAACAGCTAAGTAACCGTTACCTTTTACTAGATCAGTAAACGAGAAAATGAAGAACACGAAGGCTAGTAAAAGAACGGGATATAGTGATTGATTGATGTTTAGTTTATTGATACAGAACACGGCCAGTCTTCCCAACAGGTAACCGGATACGGCTCCGATACTCATCTGCATGATGAATTGCAGTACCGTGTTACTTAAGCTACTTTCTCCTGATTGAATAATCCCAATAAGTAATATTGTTAACATGTAGGCCATCGGGTCATTACTACCACTTTCCAATTCTAGCATCGGGCGTAAATTTTCTTTTAGTCCTTGGCGTTTGGAACGAAGAATGGAAAATACGGAAGCCGAATCGGTAGATGACATGACAGAGGCGAGTAGCAATGATTCCGTGAAGTTTAGTGTGACGAAACTGTTTCCGAGATTTGTGATGTAGTAAATAAAATATCCCGTGAGTAAAGCGGTAAGCATGACCCCGACCGTAGCGAGAACAACTCCCTGACCTAAAACAGGTTTGATTTCTGCTGCACTTGTATCCATACCACCGGAAAATAATATAATACTTAATGCAATAACTCCTATAAATTGTGCGGTTTGTGGGTTATTGAATTCTATTCCAAGACCGTCAGTTCCAAAAAGCATTCCTACTCCCAGAAAGAGAAGTAAGGCGGGAACTCCAAAGCGAAATCCAGCTTTTCCGACAACGATACTGACAAATAATAGGATAGATCCAATAAGTAATATATTTCCGGCATTTAGAATCATAAGTGTTTAATTTTAAAGGGTTATTTATCTAGTTTGAGCCTCCTTCTCGCTTAACTTGATTTTTCTTTTTTACGAAAGAACGGCCATTAGGTTTTCGTCCTCTGCCTTTTGATGAGCCGTGTTCGAAAGCTTTCGGATTGTATTCTGGTGCTGCTCCCAAGTGAGTTGGGAGTGGTATTTTATAAATCGTTTCTTCGATAAACTGTTCTATGCGATAGAACTTCCCTTGTTCAGCTCCAGAGACAAAAGTTAAAGCAACACCTTCCGCACTGGCTCTCGCAGTTCGTCCGATACGATGAATATAATCTTCCGGATCGTGAGGAACGTCAAAGTTGATTACCAATCCGATCTCATCAATATCTATACCACGGGACACGATATCAGTGGCGACAAGTATATCTATTTTATTATTTTTAAAATCCATCATAACAGATTCCCGCTCTGATTGCTCTAAGTCAGAGTGCATGGCTGCTACATTAAATTTTTTACGTTTTAAGGTGAAGGCGAGGTCTTTTACTTTTTGTTTGGAAGAGGCAAAAATTAGCGTTTTGTGTAAGACCGGTTTGCTGAAAAGTTCTTCGATAATACCCATTTTTTGATTTTCGTGGCAAATGTAGGCGGCTTGCATGATGGCTTCGTTGGGTTTGGATACCGCCACGTTAATTTCTACCGGGTCACGAAGCACGTTTTGGGCTAACTGCCGTATCTTCGGTGGCATTGTGGCCGAGAAGAGTATGGTTTGTCGGTCTTTGGGCAGTTTGTTCACGATTTGCATGATGTCATCAAAAAATCCCATGTCCAGCATCCGGTCGGCCTCGTCTAGGATAAAGTATTTTACTTGTGAAAGGTCTACATCACTGTGTTGTAGATGTGCGATCAATCGTCCCGGTGTTGCGATGGCAACATCCGCACCTAAGCGTAACGCTTTCTTCTGTTGATCCCATAAACTTCCATCCCCCCCTCCGTAGACGACAACCGTTGAAACGGGGAGGAAATAAGAAAATCCCTCGAATTGTACGTCTATTTGTTGGGCTAATTCCCGTGTGGGAGCCATAATCACAGCTTTTACCGTATCTGTTCGGTTCTCTTCTTTGATTAGTCTATTTAAAATCGGAAGGGTGTAAGCAGCCGTTTTTCCAGTGCCTGTTTGTGCACAGGCGATTAAATCTTTTCCCTCTAAGATAACAGGGATTGTTAATTCTTGTATAGGGGTTGTTTCCTGAAAATTCATGGCATCTAATCCTTGCAACAATGAATCCTCTAGTTCCAGCTCGTCAAATCTCATCTTTTATATCTCTACTATTTATTTTTAATGCTGTCTTTTTCTTGTTTTAAGTGCAGCGACAGGAGAAAATTACACATAGATCTATCATCATGTCAATCCCTTCTGTTTGTTGCAAAGTTAAAAAAAAATCATTTTATTCCCATTCACTCGTGGAATCTTTTAACTCCGAGATGGATGAGGATTTGAATATGATATTTTTCTTACTGATACGACGTTGACGGTTGTAGTCTTGTAATGCTTTTAATGCTATTTTGCCTAATAACACGATTGCAATCAAGTTCGTTATGGCCATGATTGCCATGAATAAATCAGCAATATTCCATACAAGATCTAAGGCGGCAATAGATCCGAACATGACCATGCCTCCCACGATAATCCGGTAAAGTTGTAAATAGGTTTTATTCTTGGAGATGAAAAATAAGTTTGTTTCGCAATATGAATAGTTACCCACGATGGAACTGAAAGCAAACAGGAGTATACATATGGCAATGAATTGTCCTCCCACGCTTCCGATTTGGTGGGATAGGGCCATTTGTGTTAGTTGAATTCCTTTCACCGTGCCGTCTAGCGGAACATCCGAAAGCAGGATGATGAATGCCGTACAGCTGCAAATGATTAACGTGTCGGTGAAAACACTGAGTGCTTGGATTAATACTTGTTTCACCGGGTGAGAGACGGTTGCCGTTGCGGCAGCATTTGGGGCAGACCCCATACCCGCTTCATTTGAGAAAAGTCCTCGCCGGACACCTTGCATGACGATAGCTCCTAATCCCCCGCCTGCGAATTGTTCAAATCCTAATGCATTCGTGAAAATAGAACCAATGACATGGGGTAATGTTCCAAGGTGCGTGAATAAGATGAAAGCGGCAAGTAGAATGTATGCGATAGCCATAAGGGGGACGATGATCCCGGATATGACGGCAATCCGGTGTATTCCACCGAATATGACTAGTAGGGTGAACAAGGTTAAAATGATTCCCAGCCAGACACGGCTTGTCCCGAAGACTTCATGAAATGCCAAGGTAATGGTATTTGCCTGTACCGAGTTGAATACAAGGCCGAAGGTGATGGTAATGATGACTGCGAAAAGAATCCCTAGCCAACGTTTTTTTAGCCCTTTTTCCATGTAAAAAGCAGGTCCCCCGATGAATGAACGTTCTCCTTTTTCTTTATATATTTGGGCTAGCGTGGATTCGATGAAGGCTGAGGCGGAACCAATGAGGGCGATGAGCCACATCCAGAATATAGCTCCCGGTCCTCCTAAGGCTAGGGCTGTGGCTACTCCTGCCAAGTTACCCGTGCCTACCCGTGAAGCGGTTGCGAGCAGCCGGAACATTTCCCGGATATTCCGGAATTGTACGAATCTACTCTTGAAGGTAAAGTAGACCCCGATACAGATGAGCAGGGCTATTAGTATATAGGTCCAGATGAAATCATTGGTCGCTATAATCCAATTGTTTAAATCTTCCATAACCGCATCACGTATTTAATTACGAGTAAAATACGTGATGATACGGGTGAAAGTTGTAAAAATTAGATCATATTTTAAAGAAAAAGTTCACACCATTCTTCGAAACGAGCGGCAGTTTCTTCGCCATAAAAGGCCATTTCTGCCCGGATCTTACCTAGTTTCTTTTCCCGCGTTAAATTGGTCTTCGAATAGAACTTGTCGGCAAAAGCAATTAGTTTTTCTTCGAGAGTGACAGGAAGCATGTCCCGTTGAGGTAAAGGTAAATGATTCTTTTTGATCATTTCGAGTGATATACCAGCCCCGGTATGTCGTTCGCATACAAGGGCATGGTGCGGAAGACCTTCCGTGCGTAGCAGATCGGCACCTAGGTAACCGTGGCAGATGTAGGGATGTTCTCCGAAACAACCGATGTCTGGGGCCTTCGTGAGAAAAATCCCTATGTCGTGGAGCATGGCAGCCTCTTGAATGAAGGGTATATCCAGATCCATTTCGGGATGTCGGATAGCTAGTGATTGTGCCTTATCTCGAACGAGTTGGCTATGTATGAGGAGGGATTGCCCGGCGAGGGAATCCAACATGTAATATTTACGAATAATATCTAATGGGTTTATCATTATTTGTTCTTTTTTTTAAACTTACAAATATAGATGTTTGTTCGTGAAAATGTCATGACTGTTTATTTTTAATATTTTGGGCTACTTGTAACAGGCCCCGATAGTACTCCAATCTATAATTGTCCATAGTTTTTCAATGTGTTCCAGACGGCGATTCTGGTAATCAAGGTAGTAGGCGTGTTCCCAAACATCGATTCCCACTATTGGGGTGTAACCTTTCGTGATAGGGTTCCCGGTGTTATTTTCGGACAAAATGTATAATTTCCCTTTTTTATCTTTTGCGAGCCATACCCATCCAGACCCGAATAACGAGGTGGCAGCTGTTGTGAATTCTTTTTTGAAATTATCGAATGAACCCCATTCTTTCTCAATAGCTGAAAGCAGAGCTCCTGATGGGGTGTGTTCCGCTTTCGGGGAGAAAGAGTTGAAATAGATAATATGGTTTAACGCTTGTGCGGCGTTATTGAATATTGCCCCAGTGGAGTTCTTGACAATGGTTTCGAGGTCACAATTTTCGAATGGTGTCCCCACGATCAATTTGTTCAGGTTATCAATGTAAGTTTTCAGATGTTTACCATGATGTAGTTTTATGGTGGCTTCACTGATAACGGGAGTGAGGGCATTCATTTCGTAAGGTAAAGGTGGGAGGGAGAATTTCTCTTTCGATGTTTGTTGTTGAGCCCACAATGTCCCAATTGTTGTGACCAGAAGGGCAACTATCCATATCTTTTTGAAAGCTTGTTTTGTTTTCATCTTCTATTTTTCTTTTAAAGTTTATGTTATTTACGAATAAAAGTACATTTTGGTTATTAAAAAGTCCTCTAACTTTTATAATTTTGACCGTTTTTATGAAAGAGAGCGGTGGGGAGAACAAATGTGCAATTTCAAAATTTGAGTGTATGATCAGGATAAATGTTACAATTGAGGTGAAGAGCGAGGTTCGCGCTCAAGTTATGGAACTTTTGCGTGAGATGTCTGAATTGTCAAGGCAGGAAAAGGGGTGTATCGGGTACGAAATACTTGAAAATAATCGTTTGGATAACGTGTTGATGATCATAGAAACATGGGAAAATGAAACCTTGCTGGCTGTTCATAAAGGAAGTGATCATTTCGTGAGAATTATCCCGCGGGTTCGGGAACTGGCAACGGAAATGTGTAGCCAGAAGTTCACGGATATGGCAGCCGTGAACGAGGCTATCGTGGGACGTCGTAGCGTGAGAAATTATGCTCCGGACAAGGTGTGCGTGGAGACGATCGAGCGATTGCTGAGAGCGGCCATGTATGCGCCTTCGGTTAAAGATCGCCGTCCCAAAGACT
>OGES01002575.1_pt1 | contig 11935 bp, 9 predicted proteins | sample 1570711 | NCBI WGS metagenome assembly OGES01 (sample SAMEA2582133, study PRJEB24529) | metagenome | biome: Human gut stool | place: China | collected 2011 | reverse complement strand
GGGACCATTGGAGCTCTGGCGAGTGTCGTCTTGCTTTTTCTGACCGACCGGTGGTGTCTGACGGAAACGTAACGTAAAGTTTTTTGCGAAGTGAGGAGTTCCGCCGGTCAGTGAAAGAAAAAGCCAGATGACCGACAGAAGCGACCGGTCTCCGAACACGAACACCTCCGACGAATAAGTAACGAACCTACATTATCTCAGGCCTTCAAGTCGTCAGTACTCCAGCCTCCGGATCACCTCCTCCACCTTCTCGCTACTACTTACCTCACGTCCGTACTCATCCACTTGCACCGTACCTCCCATTGAAACGGCCGGATTGCGATAAACCATATCGCTCCCGAGGCGGATACGGGCAGAAAGATGGAATTCGAAGGCACCGGTGCTTTCGGCAATCTTCCGCACATTAGCCGCATTGACCCCACACCCGGGCATAATAATTACGTTCCGGGCCCGGGCCACCAATTCTTTCAGTAAAGGCAGGCCGGTTTCAGCAGAATTACTTTGTCCGGAAGTCAGAATTCGTGCACACCCGAGCTTTTCGATCGTCTGCAAAGCCTGAAAAGGATCACGGCACATATCGAAAGCCCGGTGAAAAGTCACCGACATTTCTCCGCAAGCAGCCATTAATTTTCTCATAACGCCTTCGTCCACTTCTCCTTCACGGGTCAAACAACCGAAAACGACTCCATCGACCCCCAGTTTTCGTGCCATTTCTATATCCCTGTACATCACTTCAAGTTCATCCTCCCGGTATAGGAAATCGCCCCCTCGTGGACGCACGATCACATGCATCCCTGCAGGCATCAACTCTCTTACTAAACAAATCTCACCATACGAAGGAGTCGTTCCTCCCTCCGGCATTCCGGCACAAAGCTCTATCCGATCCGCCCCACCTGCAAGAGCAGCTCTCACACTCTCCACAGAATTAGTACAAACCTCTATTTTAAAATCCTGACGTCGCATACAACTATCTGTCTATTATTTTATGGTCAATTCGATCACGTAATCCAGCTCGGCAGGCACTTCAGCCAACTCCAAAACTACCCCATTCTTATCTTGTGAGAACTTCACCGGTTTCCGGTCTTTAAATACGACAGCACTTTTCACTTTCCCTGTCGTCAAAGGCAAAAACAATCCTTTATCAGGCAAATTCAGAATATGTACATACAGCTTATCTCCTTTGCGGGTTGTTCCATAACAGAAAGTAAATAAGATCTCACCGCCCCGTGTTCCATAAATCGTCTCTCCATATTGCTTCGTCCACTCTCCGATTGCTTTCAGTCTTTCGAGTGCAGCAGCAGGCAATTCCCCGTTAGGTTGCGGTCCGATATTCATCAGGAGGTTTGCATTTCTACCGGCAGCTTTCACCAGATAATGGATCAAGGTTTTCACCGATTTATAATTCTGGTCTACAATTTTATACCCCCACATGCCATTCATCGTCTCGCAAGTCTCTAACGGCAAACGGCTGATGTCCTGTCCGGACAAACCGGCATTATTCTCTCCGGGCAAATCCCGTTCAAAAATCTGAATATCTTCACCGGCAAAAGGTACCTGGTGATGGTTATTACCGATCAGACAAGCCGGTTGTAACCGATGGATCATGGCATATTGCTCAGGCAACTGCCAATCGAATCCGGGATCCTGATCATGGTCCCACCAACCGTCGAACCATATGGCACCGATCGGTCCGTAATTGGTCAGTAACTCAGTAATCTGATCGTTCATAAACTGATAATACGTTTTCCATTCTCCATGGGTCGTACGTCCCGTACCACGTCCGGTCCGCCCCAACGGATAATAATCGTCCCGGTCCCAATCCAGATGAGAATAATAGAGATGTAATTTTATCCCTTGTTTATGACATTCTTCTGCCAATTCCTTCAAAACATCCCTGCCGAAAGGTGTCGCCTTGACGATGTTGTAATCCGTAAACCGGGAATCGAACATAGAAAACCCCTCATGATGCCGGGTAGTAAAACAAATATATTTCGCTCCGGCCGCTTTTATTGCAGCCACCCATTCAGCCGCATCGAAACGGGAAGGATAAAAAGCAGAAGCCAACTTGCGGTATTCCATGTGGTCCAGGTTCTGGTTCGTCATCACCCATTCCCCCTGAGCCAACATACTATACAACCCCCAATGTAAAAAAATACCGAATTTACTATCCTGAAATTCTTTCCGGGCTTCCAGATTTTCAGGAGACGGTACATAAGCATCCTGAGCCTTTCCACCCAAACAGAGCAGAAGTAACCCTAATACAACAAATCTTTTTTTCATAATTATGGTTATTTACTTAATTCTAAAATCCAGCATCGTCTTTCCATCCAATGTCATTTGCACTTTATCGCCCGGTCTGAGTCCCCGGAAACGGAAGGGGTGTCCGCAAAACAGATAATCACCGATTTTCAACGTATGAAACTCAGACGCAAAAGCAACCAATTTTTCAATGCCCACCGGTAAATGCTGTTTATTCCCGGAAGTAACGACTTCACCGTTCACCTTCATTTCATAGTTTGCCTCTCTGGTTTCCTCTATACCCATCAAAGCACTGATAGCACAAGAGCTGTCAAAAGAGGCTGCCATGATCCCGGGTAATTTTTTTGCAATCAGCTGTTCCTCCAGCGAATCGGCATAAAACCGGACTCCGACTCCGATCTCTTCAAAATAACGGCCGGCAAACCGTTCTCCCACACTTTTTCCCAACTTACAAATTCTGACAACCAACTGAGGCACACCGCTCACCTGTTGTGTATAATCCGGTATATAAAAATCCCCGTTATTCCTTAACAGCACATCATCCCCCACCGGTACGACAGCCACCTCTCCGGCGTCGTTATATTCTGCACACAGTATTTTCATACTTCAATCTTATAAATCAAACTACCGGCTTCCCGTTTAGGTACATGATGGACACCATCAGCATCCCTCCAATACCGATAATCCTCCCCTTTCATTTGTTCCAGCACCACCTTTTCTTTCGGTTTTCCCAAAGCAATCACGTAGTTGATTTTCAGCTCTTCGGGTAAGTGAAACAGACGACGTAAATCTTCATTCCGGAAAGCCTTGATTATACATCCTCCCCACCCCTTTTCTACCGCTCCCAATAAAATCGTCTGGGCCTGAATACCGTCATCACACAAACAATTTTCAACAATCCGGGTATCTAACAACTGGATCAGGTAAGCAGCCGGACGTTCTCCTTCTTCAGGTCCGTCCCAATCTTTCAGATATCCCGCCCAAGCCAGCTGTGGAAAAACCTCCGCACACTTTTCCTCCTCATGAACAATTACATATTTCAAGGCTTGTGCATTCCGGGCGGAAGCACACAAACAAGTCAAACCGACCAATTCTGTCAATTCTTCCTCTGAAATCCGTACCTCTTGCTCAAACCGCCGATAGCTACGATTTCTCAATAATAAATCTTTCAACATATCTGTTTACTTTCAGGTTTATCCTATTTTCGCTGTTTTAATCATTATAAATTGTAAATTTGCCGATACCAGTAGTCCCTACCGACTATTCGACAAAAATAACAACAAAATACAATAAGCCCAAATAACTCTTTAACTTTTAATTCGATATATGGCTTCTTTTCTTCAGTTACTGGCAAAGGATATTATCCGGAAATACGGTACGGATTTCGCCGATCTGACTATTATTTTTCCTAATAAAAGAGCCGGTCTCTTTTTGGCCGAAGAACTCTCCCGCCAAATCGACCGTCCGGTGTGGATGCCGGAGATCCTGACTTTGACAGAATACATCGAAAAGCATTCGGGTCTGAAAAAAGCCGAAACACTTTCTTTAATTATCAAACTCTACAAATCTTATACGGCCGTATCAGGCTCTTCCGAGAAATTCGAAGATTTCTATTTTTGGGGAAATATGCTACTGGCTGATTTCGACGATATCGACAAATACCTGGTAGATGCCAAAGATCTTTTTTCTAATCTGATAGCACTCAAAGAATTGGATTTGAACTTTCCGTATCTGACCGAAGAACAAATCAAGGCCATACACCGATTCTGGAAGAGCTTCAATCCGGAAAAATTCAGCCGGGAACAACAAGAATTCCTAAAAGTGTGGGATAAATTATATGCCACCTATACTCATTTCAAAACTCACCTGGCTGAAACCGGAATCTGCTATGAAGGAATGAACGAACGGTATTTTTGCGAACATATAGAAACCTATGCCCATCCTGAACATATATTAATCACGGGTTTCAACGCTTTGAACTTATGTGAAAAAAAGATCTTTTCGTTTTGGCAAGATTCGGGAATAGCCCGTTTCTACTGGGATTACGATATTTATTATACCGCTGATGAACATCAGGAAGCAGGCCATTATATCCGGGAGAATCTAAAGCTGTTTCCGAACGAATTGGATATCGAACATTTCAATAACTTCAGATACAACGGCAAAACCATCGAATACCTGGCTGTCCCCTCGACGATCGGTCAGGCCAAGCTTCTTCCTGCCTTGACCGAAAGTCTCCGGGAAGAGAATCCGCGACAGACAGCCATCGTGTTATGTGAAGAACAGATGCTGATTCCCGTGATGCATTCGATTCCGGAGTATTTCTCAAAAATCAATGTTACGATGGGGTATCCGGCACGCAACACTTCGGTGGCGGCCCTCATTTCTATGTTATGCGATTTAAAAAATTATGCCAGGCAGGAAGGCGACACCACCTACTACTATTACAAACCGGTCATCGCTCTGCTGAATCATAAATTAATCAAAGACCTATGTCCTGAAGAGATTCAGCAAATCACCAACTATATCAATCAAAAGAACATCGTCTATGTTATAGAAAAAAGTTTACACTTTCATGAGCTCACCCGAGCTATTTTTTCCTCCGACCAGCACGAAAAGATACCTGTATATCTGCTGAAAATCCTGAATTTGCTGACCCGGTCGGTATTGAAAGAAGAAGCCGATCCTATCGAAAAAGAATTTGTCTTTACGGTATATACCCAAATCCAAAACCTGCAAAATACATTCGAAGAAGAAGGCATCGAGCCGGAGAACAAACTTTATATGCAAATCATCAATAAAGTGATCGGTAATCTCAGTATTCCTTTTTCGGGAGAACCTCTGGAAGGCTTACAACTGATGGGATTAATGGAAACCCGTATGCTGGATTTCAATCATCTGATCATCCTTTCGGCCAACGAAGGTATTTTACCCAAGACCACACTTCCCGCTTCGTTTATTCCTTATAACCTCCGATTCGGTTTCCGTTTGCCCACCCCCGAACACCAGGACGCTGTTTTCGCCTATTACTTTTACCGGCTTTTACAACGTTCCAGAGACATTCATATTTTATATACTTCAGGCGTAAAAGGGATGAACGGAGGGGAAATGAGTCGTTTTCTCTATCAAATCAAATATGAATCGGGACTTACCGTAGCGGAAAGGAATTTCCAAAACCCGATTTCTACCCAAAATCCCAAAGAAATCAGAATCGGTAAAACCCCGCCGATACTCCATATTCTGGAGCGGTATACCCGATCGGAGGATCAGACGATCTCTCCTTCGGCCCTAAACACTTATATGGAATGTTCCCTGAAATTTTATTTCAAATACATAGCACAAATAAAAGAGAAAGAAGAACTGGCCGAAGAACTGGACCACCGTCTTTTGGGAAATATCTTTCACGAATGCTCCGAATCACTGTATGCCACGATACCTGGAGGCGAAATCACGAAAGCGGCCATCGATACCATTCTGGCTAACGGATCTCTGATCGAAGAACACATCCGCCGTTCTTATCTAAAAGTATACGACCCGAAAATTTCCAGGCTGATCGATAGCGGCAGCAACGAACTGATCCTGGGAGTAATCAAAAAATACCTCCGGGAGATGTTTTCTTACGATAAAAAAATATGTCCTTTCCGGTTGCTGGCTATGGAGAACCGTTTTCACATGCCTGTAAAAATCGGTATCGAAGGCCAGGAAAAGACAGTTTTCGTCGGAGGTTTCATCGATCGCATAGACCGTACCGATCAAGGCATCCGGGTAATAGACTACAAAACAGGAGCCGATACGACGGCTTTCAAAACTATCGCTTCGGTTTTCGATCCGGCAAATCCTACCCGGAATAAAGCAGCTTTTCAGACCATGGTGTATTGCCTGATGTACGATCATGTTCATCCCAGCGAACAGCCTCTGATCCCTGGAATTTACAGTACCAAACTGTTATTCGGGAAAGATTATGATTTCCGGTTAAAATGTGATAAAGAGCTGATACAAAATTTCCGGTATTATCAGCAGGAATTTTCGGATCATCTCCGGCAGTTACTGGAAGAATTATTCTCCCCGGAACATCCTTTTTGCCAAACCGATAACGAAAAGAAATGCCGGACTTGCAGTTATGCCGGAATATGCCGCAGGTAAAAACGAGAAAGGCCACCGTTTAGCAGTGGTCTTTCATTTCGTAATTCATTGTTTCAGCTCATTCCAGCGTCTTTTGTATCAATACTCGTCCTCGTTGAAGAAGAAATCATCTTTACTGGGATAGTCAGGCCAAATGTCTTCAATACTTTCGAAAATTTCTTCATCATCCTCTATATCCTGAAGATTTTCGATAACTTCCATAGGCGCTCCCGAACGAATTGCGTAATCGATTAATTCATCTTTAGATGCAGGCCATGGTGCATCTTCCAATTTTGAAGCAAGTTCCAGTGTCCAATACATAGCTATATAGTTTTTTTAGCGTTCCCATAAAATTTTCGCAAAAGTAAGTTTTTTTTGGTAATATACAAGTATAAAACAACTAAATTAATAGTAGCCCCCAATTTTAGATTTGCGATTTCCACATCTAATCTCCCCTGCTTCTCCTGACAGAGCCGGTTAGCGGGTGATTTATAATCTAGTTTTACAACGATACGAAGGTTTATAAAGTTACATTTTCAAGGGTTCGATATGGATAGTCGCATCGATCTTCAATTCTGTTTTTATCTGCATTTCGATAAGGGTAGCTTTTCTATGAGCTTCCTCCACGGTCTCTTCCCCGGGCACTTGGATATGAAAAGTGAATTCGATATGGTCCCCATAATGATGAATGTGGTAATGATGCGGATAAGCCACATTTCCCATTTCAGCTTTCACGATCTGTTCTACTTTCCCGATCACTTCTTCCGAAGGTTCTTCTCCTAAGATTTTATTTACTGCTTCGCGAATAATCCCATAGGCGGCATAGAATAACATGAAAGATATCAACATACCCAATACACTGTCGATCCACCAGAAATAGGGGCTGAGAAAAAGTCCGGCCAAAACCATCAGTGACGATAAAGCATCGCTCCGGTGATGCCATCCGTCCGCTTTTACAGCAGCGTTACCGGTTTTACGGGCGATATAAAAAGCATAGCGGGCCAATCCTTCTTTTAAGACAATCGAAGCAACCGTAGCCAGATAAGCCAACCAGCCGAAATCAGCCGCCTCATGTCCCCTCAATTTTGCGATAGCGTCTTTCATAAACTCTACTCCGACCAAAGCCAACAGAATAGCGATAATCAATGCAGAGATTTGTTCCCAGCGGCCGTGTCCGAACGGATGCTCCTTATCCGGTTTCTTCGAGGATAATTTAATTCCAAGAATTACGACCAAAGAAGTCAGGGAATCCGAAAGGGTATGCCAGGCATCGGCAATCAAAGCAAGCGAGGCCGATGCAATACCGGCATAATATTTTAAAACAAACAAGAGTAGATTCAGAATAACGGAAACGAGTCCTTCCCGATACCCCAATTTTGAATGCTGATCCATATGATTCTATTATTCGTCGGAAAAATGTTGAAGCACCCTTCTGTAAGTGTTGAATATCTTTGCTTTCGAAACAAACCCGATATATCTTCCTTCCTCGATCACAGGTAAATTCCAGGCTCCTGTATCTTCAAATTTTTTCATAACCAGGTCCATCGAATCCGTCACATCGACAATCGTAGGTGGAGTTGTCATAAAGTCGCGGACAAAGGTGACATTGTACAAATCCTGATTGAACATGATCTTACGGATATCGTCCAGCAATACAATCCCCAGCAATGCTTCGTTTTCATCGATCACCGGGAAAATATTTCTACTGGAACGGGAAACTTTTTTCACCAGATCCCCCAAAGTAGCCTCTATGGATATCGTCTGTAAGTCGGTCTCGATGACTTTATTCAGCTTCATCAAAGTCAGCACGGCTTTATCTTTATTATGGGTAATCAGATCTCCTTTCATAGCCAGCCGACGTGCATAAATAGAGTAAGGCTCCATTCCCCGCCCCGTTAAATGGGCTGTCACCGAGGTTATCATCAAGGGCACCAGCAAACTATAGCCACTGGTAATCTCAGCGATCAGGAACATAGCTGTCAACGGAGAATTCATGACACCCGACATCACCCCGGCCATACCTGCCAATACAAAATAACTGACAGGAACCGTGATCACTCCGGTCATATTGATCAGGTAAGCAATCAGGAATCCGGTAACTCCCCCAGTGAACAAACTGGGAGCGAAAACACCTCCAACCCCCCCACTACCGTTGGTGAAAGCTGTAGCTACTACTTTGATAAATACCAAACCGATCACATACAAAACAACGACGAATGCATAGTTCCGGAAATCGAAAAAATAGGTATTGTTCAACAGTGCATCTGCATTATCGGTCAGCAAAGCTTCCAAAGAAGAGTATCCTTCACCGTAGAGAGGCGGAAAAATATAAATCAGCAAACCCAATAATGCTCCTCCTACCAAAATTCTTTTGAATTGGTTCTTTATCCCGGTAATAAATTTCTCGATTCGGATATTCGTCCGGATAAAATATACAGAAACCAATCCACACAATATCCCCAGAATAATATAATACGGCACATTAGCCAAGGCAAAATGTTCGTGTACGGCGAATTCGAGGACCACCCCTTCGCCCATCAGAAAATATACAATAACGTAAGATGAAATGGCAGCAATCATCAAAGGCACCAAGGAAGCCATCGTCAGATCCAGCATCAGTACCTCCAGGGTAAATACGATACCGGCAATCGGAGCTTTGAAAATTCCGGCGATAGCCCCGGCTGCCCCACACCCGATCATCAAGGTCATCACCTTGTAGTTCATGTGGAAAAAACGGGCCATATTCGAACCGATGGAAGCACCGGTCAGTACAATCGTCGCTTCCGTTCCCACCGATCCTCCAAAGCCAATCGTAATTGTACTGGCAATCATGGAGGAGTAGTTATTATGAGGTTTGATCATACTATTACGCCGGGAAATCGCATATAATACCTTTGTCACCCCATGACTGATATCTTCCCTCACAAAATAACGAACAAACAGGGAGGTCAACCAAATCCCTATAAAAGGAAGAATAAAAAACAACAAACTTCCGCTATCTATCTGCAAACGCTCGGTCAGAAACTGGTGGGTATAATGGACGGAATTTTTCAGGAATACCCCGGCCAGTCCGGTGATAATACCTACCAGAAGACTCAGGATGACGATAAAATTCCTTTCTTTGATATGGCGTACCCGCCAACTCAAAAAACTCACATACCAGTTATTCCACCACGACATAATTCAAGTACTAATACTAATGCAGATAGCCTGTATCAGCGATTATTTTTTCCGAATACTTTTCAAGGATCCGAACTGCGGATAAAATTCCAGCATCAACCCTTCGCTACTAATCACATCCACAGGAAATTTCTTAATTTCTCCCAATTGAGGAACAATAGCAGGATAACTCATTATTTCTTCTTTCCCTTTCAGTAACTTCAACGTAGCTGTAGCAGGTACCCTATAATAAACAGCAGCCACTTCACCTCCTCCACTCACCGGTGACGAAGCCGGAACCACAGCCTCTTCAATCTTCAGAAAATAAGCCTGAGCGGCAACATTTTTCGTATCTGTCACTCCGTTTTGTTCAGAAAACCGGAAAGCGACAACCGGTTCGTTAGCCTTTTCCGGAATACACTGGAATACCCGTTTTACCTTTACAGTTTCTCTTTTACCTAAGAAAAGACTCAGGTAGTTTTTTTCCATACGATCGAATTCTTTCAATATGATCTCTAAAGATTTTCCATCAGGAACATTATTTTCGGCTCCCAATAATTTTACTCTTTCCGAGCGAATCCGGAAAATCTCACTTACTGCTTCTTTTACATTGTCAGCATCGGTCTTAACAGCATAATGTACGATCGGATCCCAAATTCTCTTCATCTCACCGTCCACCTCCTGATAAGTATAATTGGTATCCAACACTTCTTTCAGCTGATTATAAGTATTCAGTTTCATGATATCGATCCTCTCTTCGTCCCCCAAGGCCTCGGCGATATACTTCATCTCTTTTTTTTCATTGAAAACTTCCCCTTTACCGGCAGCGATACCTGCCAGAAAACCTTCAGCACTAAGGCTCAGTGTCACCGGCCAATAATCCCCGTTGGCAGAAACAGAATACACCGCCTTTTCATCCGGAATATACTGTGGAAGAACATTTATTTTTTTTATGGCCCATTTTTCGGAGACTTGTGTCGCTTCAGGACGGATTCCCAATTCTTTCTCGGCATAATTCTGATAGGGTCCGGGAACAAAACGTTCGCATTCCAAGATGACCTCTACTTCATAGGCTACTTTAGGTAAAGTATAATTTACGTTCACTAACGTAGTCAGTTCTTTCTTTTTTTGAGCTGCGGCAGCCAGACAAACCACCAACATTAACGATACAATAAAAACTCTTTTCATAGTAATTGTTATTATTTTTCTAATCTTTTCCAGGCCTCTCCCATCCTCTCGGCTATCATTCCGGCACAACATCCTCTCCGGCCTTCTTTTTCCGCGACACAATCGCCGGCCAGCCCATGGGCAAAAACTCCTATCCGGAGCAAATCCAATAAATTCAATTTATTGGCAGCCAAAGCCAGCAGCACTCCTGTTAAAACATCCCCCGCCCCGCCTTTAGCCATTCCCGGATTACCACTCATATTGAAGAAAAGCCGGCGATCCGGAGTAGCGATAACGGAATGAGCTCCTTTCAACACGATATGCACCCGATATTGATTTGCAAAAATGCTTAATTTATTTAATCTCTCAAAATCATTTACACTTTTTCCTGCTAATCTTTCAAATTCTTTCATATGCGGAGTAAGAATACAGCCTTCATGGAGTAAATCCAATAACTCCCGGTGTTCCGCTATAATATTCAGCGCATCTGCATCCAGAATCGTCGTCCCTCTCCAGGTACGTAATAATTTTTCCAATCCACCGACAGTCTCCGGTCCTTGCCCTATAGCAGGTCCGACAGCAATCGCATCGTAATCTCTCAGTTTACAGACGGCAGAAAACCGTTCGGCCGATTCATCCGGATCAGGAATCGCTTCCGGCACAGTCGTCTGTATCACCTCGATTCCTTTACCCGGAATATGACAGTACAACAAACCGATACCCGAGCGTACAGCCGCTTTAGCCCCCAAAACAGCCGCCCCCATCATCCCATAACTGCCGGCGATCAACAGTCCTTTCCCATTAGTACCTTTATGAGCAAAAACCGGCGAAGGAGGTAAAATCGCTTTTACCGTATCTTCTGTCGTATAAAACCAATCGGTCGGTTGCCGAGCGATGATTTCAGGATGTAAGCCGATATCCAGCACTTCCCACCGGCCGACATATTTTTCATTCTCCACCAGCATAAAGGCTAACTTCGGGAACTGAAAAGTGAAGGTATACTCTGCACAAACAATGGTTTCGGGATCGTTCCAGGTATTATCCTCCCCTGCCAACCCGGAAGGAATATCGACAGCCACCACCCGGTTAGCAGAAGCATTCATTTGCTTGATAATCCGGGCTGCCAAACCGGTTACCGGACGATTCAGCCCCGATCCGAAAATAGCATCGATCACGATTTCTCCCTTCTGTAACACCAAATCATCGGCCTGCTTTAATTCTTCCACCT
>OGES01002565.1_pt1 | contig 11955 bp, 12 predicted proteins | sample 1570711 | NCBI WGS metagenome assembly OGES01 (sample SAMEA2582133, study PRJEB24529) | metagenome | biome: Human gut stool | place: China | collected 2011 | reverse complement strand
ATCTGCCACAAACTTTTTGGCAACACCGTAGTTGACGTCCGCCTCCAGCAGTGCCAGACGCACCTCGCGCATACCCTCGCGGACATCGGCTTCGGTAAGGCGGCCCTTACCGCGCAGGCGCTTGAATACGCCGTTCAGTTTTTCGCTAAGTCCCTCAAATGCCATGGGTCGTTACTCCTTCAGGGCGGCGGCAGCGTCCAAGATCGTCTCCGCCAATTCCTCTAACCGGGGATTTTCGTACTGCCGGTAGTTGATGGTTTTAATGTCTCCGGCAGCGGTGATGATACGGTCCACGTGCTGCTGCATCTGCAAAAAGCGGCGGACCAGGCCGGTCTTGTCCTCCAGCTCGGTCATAGCGTTCTCCGCGCGGACGATCACGTCCCGTACGCCCTGCCGGGAAATGCCGCAGTTCTCCGCGATCTCTGCCAGGGACAGGTCCTCATTATAATAAAGGTCAAACAGCTCACGCTGCCGTGGGGTCAGGATATCGCCGTAAAAATCGAACAGCATGGTCATGCGGTATGTCTGGTTTTTCACGGTGTGGCCTCCTTCTGTAAAGTTATATGCCTTTACAACCTCGAATATCATACACGATTTCGGGAGAAATGTCAAGGTGAAAAATGGGGCGGCGGAAAAAATATTCCCTTCGGCGAAAGCCGAAGGGAACAGAAGACGGGATCAGTGCTTCAAACGCTTGTCGCACCGCTTGCTGAGCCAGGTGCCCACGCTTTGGAACAGCTGCACCAACAGGATCAGAATGACCACCGCCACCAGCATCACCAGGTACTTATAGCGATAGTAGCCGTAGTCGATGGCGATCTTGCCCAGGCCGCCGCCGCCGATGATGCCGCTCATGGCGGAGTAGCCCAGAATGGTAGTCAGGGAGATGGTGACGTTCTGGATCAGGGACGGCACGCTTTCGGGGATCATCACCTTGCAGATGATCTGCATGGGCGTTGCGCCCATGCTCTGGGCCGCCTCGATGATGTTGGGGTCCACCTCCCGCAGGCTGCTCTCCACCAGTCTTGCCACAAAGGGGAAGGCCGCCACCACCAGGGGAACGATGGTGGCCGTGGTACCCACGGCGGTGCCGATGATTAGCCGGGACAGGGGAAACACCATGATCATCAGAATCAGGAACGGGATGGACCGCAGCAGATTGATGATGACGTTCAATGCCGACAGCACCGGCTTCGGCAGGGGCAGGACGCCGTCCTTCTCCCCCGCCACCAGCAGCACCCCCAGAGGCAGGCCCAGCAGGATGGCCAGGGCGGTGGACAGCACCGTCACATAGAAGGTCTCCCACAGTGCCATGGGAAACTGGGTCAGAAAGGCGGTTTTCAGCTCCGCCAGGGACTCCGCCGTAAACAGATCACTGTACATCCACGCTTACCTCCTCTGCCTGCAAATTGGGGATAGTCCGGAAAAACTGCCAGGCCCGGTCAAACTGGCTGTTGGGGATGCCCAGCAGCATACTGCCGTAAACCTCCTCCGACAGCTTCTGGGTGCTGGCGGAGATGACGTTGGCATAAATGCTCTCCTCCGCCGCCAGCCGGGCCACCATGGGGATGGCCGTGGTCTGGGCGCTGCGGAAAATCAGGCGGATGCGCCGCTCCTGGCTGGGGTCGGACACTGCCGCGTCGGCCCCGCCGGGGAACACCAGGTGCCGGGCCGCCTGGGACTTGGGGGCGGAGAACACCGCCGATACCAGGCCGTCCTCCACCACCTCGCCGTCGTCCAGGATGGCCACGTGGGTGCAGATCTCCTTCACCACGCTCATCTGGTGGGTGATGACCACCACGGTGATGCCCAGCTTGCGGTTGATGTCCTGGATCAGCTCCAGGATCTGCCGGGTGGTTTTGGGGTCCAGGGCGCTGGTGGCCTCGTCGCACAGCAGCACCTTGGGATTGGTGGCCAGGGCCCGGGCGATGGCAATGCGCTGCTGCTGACCGCCGGAGAGCTGCGCGGGATAGGCCTGGGCCTTATCCGGCAGCCCCACCAGCTCCAGCAGCTGCCGGGCCTTGGCCTGGGCCTCCTTCCGGCCCACCCCGGCCAGCTCCATGGGGAAGCAGATGTTCTGCAAACAGGTGCGCTGCATCAGCAGGTTGAACTGCTGGAAGATCATGGTGATCTCCCGCCGGGCCGCCCGCAGCTGGGCCGGGGTCATGGCGTCCAGTTGCTGGCCGTTGACGATGACCCGGCCCTCCGTGGGCCGCTCCAGCATATTGATGCAGCGGACCAGAGTGCTCTTGCCTGCGCCGCTCATGCCGATGATGCCATAGATATCCCCGTCGGCGATGGTCAGGGACACGTCCCGCAGGGCGTCCACCCGCCCGCCGGCGTTTTCAAAGGTCTTGCTGACATGCTGTAATTCGATCAAGGCTGCTGCCTCCCCTTCTGTTGTTGATAAACGGTTACTTGGAAGCCTTCAGAGCGTCCAGGCTGGTCTGCAGGCCGCCATACAGGCCCATGGGCTCCACATGGATGGCGCTGACGGACACGATGTGGGTGTTGTTCTCGGCGTTGAAGTCCTCCAGATAGGGCAGATGCTGGAAATAGTTGGCGTCCAGGGTGCCGTCGTCCACCACGGTGTTGGGCACCACATAGTCGTTATAAACCTGAATGTCCAGGGTGATGTCCTTAGCGGCCAGGATCTCCTTGGCCACCTCCAGAATCTCGGCGTGAGGCGTGGGGGAGGCGGCCACGGTGATGGTCTGGCCCTTCAGGGCGTCGTAATCCACGGAATCGTCATAGCCGTTGCCGGGGTTGGTGACGGTGCTGACCACGGAGCCGTTGTACTTGCTCTCGATGAAGCTGGCCACCTGCTGGCTCTCCAGAGCGGCCTTCAGGGCCAGGATCTTGGGGGAATTCTCGTTGCCTTCCTTCACAGTCAGGATGTTGGCATAGGCGGAGGAGGAGCCCTCGATGGCCAGGGAGTCCTTCACGGGGTTCAGCCCGGCGTTGATGGCGTAGTTGGAGTTGATGACGGCGTAGTCGGCGTCCTTCAGCATATCGGGCAGACGGGCGGCCTCGGCCTCCACGATCTCCACGTTATAGGGGTTCTCCACGATGTCGTTCTTGGTGGCGGTGATGCCGGCGCCGTCCCGCAGCTTGATGATGCCGTTTTCCTGCAGCAGCAGCAGGGCCCGGGCCTCGTTGGTGGTGTCGTTGGGAACGGCGATCTTCAGGGAGGTGCTCTTGGAGCCGCAGCCCGTCAAGGCCAGGGACAGGGACAGGACCAGCGCCAGGATCAGCGCGGTGAGCCGAACGGAATTCTTTTTCATGATGGTTATCTCCTTTTTATGTCAAAGTCGGTTGATTGATTCTCTTGTATGGAACGTCCGGCGGCCCGGGGCCACATTCGGTCATCCAGCAGGTTCAGCAGGCCCGGCATCAGGCGCATGGTTTTTCAGCTCCTTTCTTATTCTGCTATGCTTTCGCACAGCAAAAAAACAGCGGAAGGTCATTGACCCTCCGCTGCCGCAAACGTTTCATTCAGGCAGGTGATGAAAGAGAATGACCATTTTTTCCATAGCAAAGCATGCACATGCCGCACATGTGCATCATGGTCATCATCATGCTGTTGTTGCAGAGCAGCTTCGTCATGGCGCATTCCCTTTCTCGCCGCAGGTGCGGCGGTTTTCGTTGACGGGTGCATATTAGCACCATCCGTGCCGTTTGTCAAGGCGTGTTTTTCATATTTTTTCATCTTGATGCAAATATTTTCTCGCAGCCTGCCGGGAATAATCTTTCAAAAAAGACCGGTTTTTTCGATTTTCACCCGTCTGACAAGGGTTTTCTCTTGTCACAGGTTCACAATTTTTTTACAGATTCTTTCTTGCCGGAATGCGGGATTTATGGTATGATAAATACTAATGGTAGAGATTGTGTATCTGCCCGTCAGCCCGGACAGGTACGCTATCGTTTTGATGAACGGAATGGATGAAGGAGGAATCGTTTGTTGTCTCGCAAGAAACCTGATCTGTTGACCCAGCAGGCCCGCCTGCGCCGGAAGCACCGGGAAAAGGGCCAGGTCCTGGCCATTTTCCGCAAGCCCATGTGGGAATCCCTGACCTCGGTGCTGCCCATCACGGCCATCGTTCTGCTGCTGTGCTTCACCGTGACCCCGGTGTCCAACAACGCCATGATGGCCTTCCTGGTGGGAAGCCTTCTGCTGATCGTGGGCATGGGGCTGTTTTCCCTGGGCTCCGAGATGTCCATGATCCCCCTGGGCGAAGCCGTGGGTAAGGAAATCACCCGCTCCAAGAAGGTGTGGGTCATCGTGGCCATCAGCTTCCTGATCGGCGTGATCATCACCGTGGCGGAACCGGACCTGCAGGTTCTGGCCAGCCAGGGCCCCGCCATTGAAAACAATGTCATCATCTGGTCCGTGGCCCTGGGCGTGGGCGTGTTCCTGGTCATCGCTCTGCTGCGTATCCTGCTGGGCATTCCCCTGTCCTATCTGCTCATCGGGTTTTATGCAGTGGTGTTCACCCTGGCCATGTTCGTGTCCCCGGACTTCTGGTCCATCGCCTTTGACTCCGGCGGCGTTACCACCGGCCCCATGACCGTGCCCTTTATCATGGCCCTGGGCGTGGGCGTCAGCGCCGTCCGCAACGACAAGCACGCCGGAGGCGACAGCTTCGGTCTGGTGGCCCTGTGCTCCATCGGCCCCATCCTGACGGTGCTGCTGCTGGGCCTTTTATACAAGCCCGACGGCAGCAGCTACACCCCGGTGACCGTGCCCGACGCCCAGGACACCGTGGAGATGTTCCGCTCCTATACCCATGCTCTGCCGGAGTATTTTAAGGAAATTCTGGTGTCCCTGGCCCCCATTGCCGGGTTCTTCCTGATCTTCCAGCTGCTGACCCGCCGCCTGAACCGCCGCCAGGTCATGAGCATGATCGTGGGCTTCCTGTATACTTATCTGGGCCTGGTGCTGTTCCTGACCGGCGTCAACGTGGGCTTCATGCCCGTGGGCAACTTCCTGGGCCAGAGCATCGCCTCCCTGGAGTGCAGCTGGGTGCTGATCCCCATCGCCATGGTCATCGGCTACTTCATCGTGGCGGCGGAGCCCGCCGTCCACATCCTCAACCGTCAGGTGGAGGAGATCACTGCCGGCTCCATCCCCGCCAGCGCCATGAATCTGGCCCTGTCCATCGGCGTATCCGTGTCCCTGGCCCTGGCTATGATCCGGGTGCTGACGGGCATCTCCATCATGTGGTTCCTGCTGCCGGGCTATGCCCTGAGCCTGGCTCTGTCTTTCGTGGTGCCGAAAATATTCACCTCCATCGCCTTCGACTCCGGCGGCGTGGCCTCCGGTCCCATGACCGCCACCTTCCTGCTGCCCTTCGCCATGGGTGCCTGCGACGCCCTGGGCGGCAACGTGGTCACCGATGCCTTTGGCGTGGTGGCCATGGTGGCCATGACCCCCCTAGTGACCATCCAGCTGCTGGGCGTCAGCTATAAGCGCCGCATCAAGCGCACCGCCCCCGTGGCCGTGGCCGAAGTGGAAGAGATCATCGAGCTGGCATAGGAGGAAACCCAATGAAACGACTGTATCTTATGATCACCATCACCAACCGGGTGGTTGGCTCCGGCCGGTTTGTGGATTTTTACCGGGCCTTCGGCGCGCCGGTGGTGTTCACGGCCCTGGGCCGGGGCACCGCCAGCGACGATGTGCTGAGCTATCTGGGCCTGGAGGCCACGGAGAAGGCCGTGCTGTTCTCCGTGGTGACACCCGCCTGCAAGGAGACCCTGGTGAAGGAGCTGGTGTCCACCATGCACCTGACCGCCCCCGGCAGCGGCATCGCCGTTTGCCTGCCCCTGAGCAGCATCGGCGGCAAGTCCGCCATGAACTACCTGACCTCCGGCGACCCCTCCAAGGCCCCGGAAATCGACATTGAGGAGGACCATACCATGAAGGAAGCAGCCTATCAGCTGATCGTTGCCATCGCCAACCAGGGCTACACCGATAAGGTCATGGAGGCGGCCCGTTCCGCCGGCGCCCGTGGCGGCACCATTGTCCATACCCGCAGCACCGGAGCCGAGGACGCCGGGAAGTTCTTCGGCATGTCCATTGCCGAGGAGCGGGAGATGATCTTCATCGTGGCCCCCACCGGCGAGAAAAACGCCATCATGCAGGCCATCATGGCCCAGGCCGGCCCCAGCACCAAGGCCCAGGCCATCACCCTGAGCCTGGCCCTGGAGGACGTGGTGGGCCTGTTCACCACCAACCCGGACCAATAATCCCCTGCGCACTGCCGCCCCCGGTTTCCCGGGGGCGGTTTTTCTTGTCAAACGGCCCCCGGTCTGCTACAATGGGGAAAAACACACAGGAGGTGAGACCATGGAGGAGCATGCGGTCTATCGGGTGCTGATGGTGGAAGATGACCGGGGCATCGCCCAGGCGGTGCAGACCCAGGGAGAGCTGTGGAATTTACAGGTGCGCCAGGTGCAGGACCTGCGGCATGTGATGGAGGAGTTCGCCGCCTTTGACCCCCATCTGGTACTGCTGGACATCGGCCTGCCCTGCTTCGACGGCTACCACTGGTGCACGGAGATCCGCCGGGTCTCCCGGGTTCCGGTGATTTTTATCTCGTCTGCGGCGGACAATATGAACATCATCATGGCCATGAACCTGGGAGCCGACGACTTCATCGCCAAGCCCTTTGACCAGAGCGTCCTCATGGCCAAAATTCAGGCCCTGCTGCGCCGGACCTACGACTTCGGGGCCTCGGCTCCGGTGCTGGAGCATCGCGGCGCGCTGCTGAACACTGGGGACAACACACTGACCTATCAGGGCCAGCGGGTCTCCCTGACCAAAAACGAATACCGCATTCTGCTGTGCCTGATGCAGAGCAAGGGCCGGGTGGTGAGCCGGGAGAAGCTCATGGAGCGCCTGTGGGAAACCGACAGCTTCGTGGACGAGAACACCCTCACCGTGAACATCGGCCGTCTGCGGAAAAAGCTGGACGCCGCCGGTCTGCCGGGGTTCATCACCACCCGGGTGGGCCTGGGCTATATGGTGGGGTGAGGGCTATGCTGACCGGATATCTGCGGCAGCGGCGCAGGACGCTGCTGGCGTTTTTCCTGTTCGGCGGCATCTTCGCCGCCGCCTTCGCCCTGTACCAGCTGCCGCTGCGGGCGGTGGCCTATCCCTTTGTGCTGTGCGCCGCCGCCGGGGCGGTGCTGCTGACCCTGGACTATCGCCGGGTCCTGCGGCAGCACCGGCGGCTGGAGCTGCTGCGGCAGCTGCCGGAGGAGCTGGCCGATGCCCTGCCCCCGGCGGACACGGTGAAGGAGACCGACTACCGCAGCCTTGTGACCCTGCTGGCGGAAAGCCGCCGGGCCATCCGCACCCAGGAGGAGCAGCGCTACGGCGACATGGTGGACTACTATACCATGTGGGCCCACCAGATCAAAACTCCCATTGCCTCCATGCGCCTGACCCTGCAGAACGAGGACTCCGACCTGGCCCGCTCCCTGTCCGGGGATCTGATGCGGGTGGAGCAGTATGTGGAGATGGTGCTGGTGTTCCTGCGGCTGGACAGCAGCACCACCGACTATGTGATCCGCTCCCACAGCCTGGACGATATCGTGCGCCCGGCGGTGCGGAAGTTCGCCGGGGAGTTCATCCGCCGCCGTCTGCGGCTGGACTATCAGCCCCTGGACCGCACCGTGGTCACCGACGCCAAGTGGCTGGGCTTCGTGGTGGAGCAGGTGCTGTCCAACGCCCTGAAATACACCGTCAGCGGCTCCGTGACCATCGCCATGGACGGCGATGACCTGTGCATCCGGGACACCGGCATGGGCATCGCACCGGAGGACCTGCCCCGGATCTTCGACCGGGGGTTCACGGGCCTCAACGGCCGCCGGGACACCCGGGCCAGCGGCATCGGGCTGTACCTGTGCCGCCGGATCTGCCGCAGCCTGGGCCACACCATCCGGGCCTCCTCCGTGCCCAACCAGGGAACGGAAATCCGCATCGGTCTGGGCCAGAAGAAAACGTTGCCGGAGTGAAAATCGCCCCAAATCGCAAACAAAACACGACACCCCGTCAGGGGTGTCGTGTTCTTCTATCTTAACACTTTTCCATATGTAAAACAACTGAAAATTTACATAAAATTAACACTTAAAAATTGTCGAATATTGCCCCTTGCAAGATCAAAACCAGAGGTATATAGTATGAAATGTGATTTTTCGGTAAACAACTTTACAAAACCCATGCGAACTCCGGAAAAAGTCAACTTTTTTCGGGTCTAGTTTTTTTGGGCAAAAATTGCAAAAGCGCCATAAGCTGATGTTAAGGAAGCGTTAACGGCGATTTTGCCGGAAGGGAGGCGGAACCATGACAAGAGAGGACGCAGTGGAGCGGCTGTGCGATGTATACGGCGGCAGCTTCGACATCACCCGCTGTGAGGAGGCGGAGCTTCCCCTGGCGGCGAAGATGGACTTTTATGTCCACAACTCCAAATATGTGCTGTCAAAAAAAGCCAAGCTGTGGGAGGCCAACAGCTTCGAGTATGTGTATCTGTTCACCGTTCCGCACCTGACCCGAGAGATCTACGAGCAGTGTGAGCGCCTGGCCTATGAGCAGGGCAGGGCCCGCATCCGGCCCGGCCCCAACCATATGTACACCTATATCTCCGCCATCTTCCTGTGCGACTCCTGCGACCCGGAGGCACGGAAAGCCCTGAAGCGGTGCCGCCGGTACGAGAGCTTCCGGCTGTCCTATTGGGGATGGATGGATTTTCATACCGCTCTGGTGGTGCTCCCGGAGGAATCCGTGGCCACCAACGCCAGCGGACACAGTGCAGCGCAGGTGCTCAAACGGGCCCTGTTTCATAAGCAAAAGAGAAAATTGTTTCGAAAGGAGAGAAGTTTATGAATGCTGCTTTGTTCCTGATCATTGGCGTTGCCGTGCTGATCGTAGGATATATTTTCTACGGCGGCTGGCTGGCCAAGAAGTGGGGCGTGGATAACTCCCGCGTCACCCCTGCCCACGAGCTGGAAGACGGCAAGGACTATTGTCCCGCCAAGGCTCCCGTTCTGATGGGCCATCACTTTTCCTCTATCGCCGGCGCAGGCCCCATCAACGGCCCCATCCAGGCCGCTGTGTTCGGCTGGGTCCCCGTTATGCTGTGGGTCCTGATCGGCGGCATCTTCTTCGGCGGCGTCCATGATTTCGGCGCCCTGTTCGCCTCCATTCGCCATAAGGGCGAGTCCATCGGCGAGGTCATCGGCGACGCCATCGGCGCCCGGGCCAAGAAGCTGTTCATCATCTTTGCGTACCTGACCCTGATCCTGGTGGTGGCTGCATTTGCCTCCATCGTGGCCAACACCTTCAAGGCCACCTATGTGGACGGCGTGCTGGATAAGGCCGCTTCCGCCGCCAACGCCTCCACCGCCATCATCTCCATCATGTTCATCCTGATGGCCATCATCTTCGGCTTCTTTGTCTATCGCCGGAATGCTCCTCTGGGCATCTCCACCGTCATCGGCGTCATCGGCATCGCCGTGTGCATGTACATCGGCCTGAAGTGGCACCCCATCTATCTCAGCGGCAACGTCTGGATGATCATCGTTGGCCTGTATATCGCCATCGCATCCGTCACCCCCGTGTGGATCCTGCTGCAGCCCCGTGACTATCTGAGCTCCTTCCTGCTGTATGCCATGATGATCCTGGCGGTCGTGGGCATCATCGGCTGCCACCCCACCGTGGATATGCCTGCCTTCACCGGCTTCAAGGACACGCTGGCTCCCTCCGGCACCTCCCTGGGCTATATGTTCCCCGCTCTGTTCGTGACCATCGCCTGCGGCGCCGTGTCTGGCTTCCACTCCCTGGTGGGCTCCGGCACCACCGCCAAGCAGCTGGATCAGGAAAAGGACGCCAAGCCCATCGCTTACGGCGGTATGCTGATCGAGTGCGCTCTGGCTCTGATCTCCGTCTGCGCTGTTGGTTACATCTGGGCGCAGTACGCCGACGGCACCACCGTGACCCCCACCGTGGTGTTCGCCACCGGCCTTGCCTCCATGTTCTCCAAGGTGTTCGGCGCCGGCTGCTACAACGTGGTGTATTCCATGCTGATCCTGGCCGTGTCCGCTTTCTGCCTGACCTCCGTGGATACCGCCACCCGTCTGGCCCGCTATATGTTCCAGGAGTTCTTCACCGCCCCCGGTGAGAGCCGCGAGAATATGCCCGGCTGGAAGAAGGTCGTGACCAACCCCTATGTGGCCACTGCCATCACCGTGGTGGCCGGCGTGGCCCTGGGCATGACCGGTTATGCCAAGATCTGGGCTCTGTTCGGCGCTGCCAACCAGCTGCTGGCCGCCCTGGGTCTGTTGGCTGTGTGCTGCTGGCTGGGCAAGATCGGCCGCAACAACAAGATGTTCTACTTCCCCATGTTCTTCATGCTGATTGTGACCCTGACCTCCCTGGCGTTCACCATCAAGGCCCAGTTTGCCGGTATCGCTGCCGGCGGCGAGGGTGTTGCCTGGTTCTACATCCGCGCGATCATCGCCATCCTGCTGGTGGTTCTGGCCATCGTGCTGGTGGTGGAGGGCATCCAGGCCCTGTCCCGCAACAAGAAGGCTGCCGCCGCCAAGTAACGGCCGCGTGACACCTTCCGTTGCATAAAGCAATATAACAAATCCCGCCCCCGGCAATCGCCGGGGGCGGGATGCTTTTGCGTTCCGCCGATCTCCTTGCCGTGTCATTGCCAGGAGCGAAGCGACGCAGCAATCCGTTCCTCGCGCAGCGGCCCGCTGAGGGCAGCGGGCCCTACGGACGGCTTCCGGGAATCCTCCCATTTCCGGCAATCTCCCGGTACACCTGGCGCCCCACGCCCCCCTGAACGCCGAAACAGCCGTCTGACCGACGGCTGCTTCAACACGATTCACTTTCATATCCGCTTCCGATACACCAAGCTGTCCTCTTTTCCGAAGGCCCGGGCGGCATGCGCCACGGTGATGGCCGCCTCCCGGGAATAGGGGAAGAACAGCAGCACCGGGGTCTTGAAGGTCAGCACGATGACCTTGGGGGTCATCACGCACACGTCCCAGTCCGCCCAGTCGAAATGGGTGGGCTTTCCCTTTTCGTTCTCCTCCCGGATGCCGCCGGCGTCAAAGTTTACGGTGCCATCGGGGCCGTTCTGCTGCCGGAACTGCTGCCAGCTGCGGCGATAGCTCCGCCTCAGCGTGCTCCGCAGCACCAGCTCCATCACGCCGCAGCCCGCGCACACCCCGGTCATGGCCCAGGACATGCCGCCCAGCTCCAGCAGGGCCGTCATGGCCCCCAGCACCGCCGCCAGGATCAGAAAGGCGATCCCCCGCCGCAGCAGTCCCCGGGCATACCAGGTGAAGCTGCGGCACCGGGCGTCATGCTTTTTCAGCCGGCGCCGCCGGGCCGCGATGCCCTGGGCCAGGTCAAACAGCCGCTCCGTGTCCGTCAGGTGATAGTGCAGCTGGAAGAAGGTCTCCCCTGTCATGCCCGCTCAGCCGCCAGGGCCTCCTCCAGGGCGTGGGCCATCTGGTCGGGGCAGGAGGTGGGCTTGGGGCCGCAGTGGATGCCCTTCATCCGCTCAATGGCGTCCTGGGCGTTCATGCCCACCACCAGGCGGCTGATGCCCTGCAAATTGCCGTTGCAGCCGCCCTCCACGCTGACGCTCTTGATCACGCCGTTCTCCAGCTCCACGGTCATCTTGGAGAAAACCGTTTTGACCTTTGCAATCAGGTCTGAAGCGTCATCATGGCGCTGACCAGCTTCACGCTCTGCGCGGGCCGCGTCCCTGATCTCCGGCAGATACTCCTTCAGCAGTTCGTTCAAGATACGGATGTAGGCATTGGTGAGCCGCTGGAACTCGCGTTCCGCCTGCACAGGGTACTTGGATGAATATTTGCATATCAGGTTATCGTGACTGCCGAAGCGGTGGCGGAGCAGAGCTTGTACCATGT